>Ga0180436_10004563_pt1 | contig 12401 bp, 12 predicted proteins | sample SS_ome_2_FD_132434 | JGI IMG/M metagenome (GOLD analysis project Ga0180436, IMG submission 132434) | Hypersaline lake sediment archaeal communities from the Salton Sea, California, USA - SS_3_S_2 metaG | ecosystem: Environmental > Aquatic > Non-marine Saline and Alkaline > Hypersaline >...
AACAGGCAAAAGGGTTCCGGTACGCGTATTTTGGTGGATTATCTGCTGAAAAATGAAGATATTGATCCGAAGGGAATAAACGGATACAGGAGAGAATTGAATACTCATATGATGGTGGCATCAGCCGTAAAATCCGGCTCTGCGGATATAGGAATCGGGGTTTTAAGTGCGGCTAAGGCGATGGACTTGGAGTTTCTACCGATTGGGTATGAGGAATATGATTTTATTGCGAGAAAAGATGTAACGGAAAGCGAAATGTTCAAGTGCTTTTTGGATTGTCTAAAGAGCGATGAATTTGAATCGGAGCTTAAAAAACTCGGAGGGTATTCGCTTGAAAACACAGGACAGATTGTTGAAATATAGCATATAAGAAGGGTAAAGCATGAAAGACAACCACGGAAGAAAAATCGACTATATAAGAATATCGGTTACGGATCTTTGCAACTTGAGATGTAAATACTGTATGCCGGAAAAAGGTGTGGAGAAAAAACAGCATTTTGAGATTATTTCGTTTGAAGAGATCGAAAATATCATCAGGGCGGGTGTTTCGCTCGGTATAAAGAAAGTAAGGCTTACCGGCGGTGAGCCGCTTGTTCGAAAAGGGATTGTTTCTCTTGTCGAAAAGATAAGATCCGTATCACAGGATATCGATATAGCTATGACGACAAATGCTGTGCTGCTTTCAAAATATGCAGGTGAGCTTAAAGAAGCGGGACTCAATAGGGTCAATATAAGCCTGGATACCTTGAAAAAGGATAAGTATAAGGATATAACCCGCGGAGGAGATATTTCTGAGGTTTTCAAAGGTATTGAAGCTGCAAAGAAAAATGGACTATTTCCGATAAAGATGAATGTTGTTCTGATACGAGGTTTTAACAGCGATGAGATCGACGATTTTGTTGACATGACCATCAAGGAGGATATCGAAATCAGATTTATCGAACTTATGCCTTTCGGACAGAACGCATACGAATATTCCGAGAATAAATATATTTCCAATGAAGAAATTCTTAAAAGCATGCCGCAGCTCGAGAAAACTGAAGACAAAAGTTCGAGAGTATGTAAATACTATAGAATGCCGAAGGCAAAAGGAAAAATCGGGCTGATCAGCCCGACGAGCGGAAAGTTCTGTGATAAGTGCAACAGGATAAGAATTACTTCTGATGCTAAGATCAAACCTTGCTTACACAGCAATGAAGAAATCGATATTAGAGAAATGGTTATTGATGGTTACAGCTATGAAGAGATTCTCAAAGTCGCTATGAACAATAAACCGGAGATGCACAAGCTCGATGAAAGGATTTTCACTTCAAGAGAGATGAACAGGATTGGAGGATAGCACATGGAATTTACCCATATGAATGGGCAGGGCAGAGGAAAGATGGTGGATGTCTCGGAGAAAAAAGACACCGAGAGATATGCGCTCGCAAAAGGGGAGATCTCTTTATCCGACGAAACTCTGGATTTGCTTATAAACAAGAACATAAAAAAAGGAGATGTCTTGGCTGTTGCCCAAGTCGGGGCGATTATGGGAGCGAAAAAAACGTCGGAAATTATCCCGATGTGCCACAACATATTTATAAGCGGTGTTGACGTTGAATTCGATATTCAAAAAGAGGAGAATCGTATCGAGATATCAGCCCATGCAAAAACTGTGGGAAAGACGGGGATTGAGATGGAAGCACTATGTGCAGTGTCTGTGGCGGCACTCACGATATACGATATGTGCAAATCCGTCGATAAATCCATGGTCATATCCAATATAAGATTGTGTGAAAAATCCGGCGGTAAGTCCGGAGATTATATAAGGGAGTAAGGTTTATTATGGCAAAGGTAGTAGCGATTAATATCAGCGAGAAAAAAGGTGAGCAGAAACACTCTATCGAAAAAGGAAAATTTATCGAAGATTTCGGTCTTGAAGGAGACGCACATGCGGGTAAATGGCACAGGCAGGTGAGCTTGCTCGGACAAGAGAGTATCGACAAGATGAATAAATATCAAGTAAGCGGACTTTGCTCCGGCAATTTTGCGGAGAACATAACGACCGAAGGCATTGTACTGTATGAAATTCCTGTTGGAGCGAAGATGAAAATTGGAGATACGATGCACGAAGTAACGCAAATCGGGAAAAAGTGCCACGGGGCAGGCTGTGCGGTCATGGAACAAGTCGGTGATTGTATTATGCCGAGAGAAGGGATTTTCACTAAAGTCTTAAAAGGCGGAATCATAAGACCCGGGGACACGATTGAAGTTATAAAATAGGTTTGCAATTATGCTTCAATACGTAATAAAATATGTTTATAAGTAAGTGTTTATATAATACTATTATTTCGAGGTGTATTATGTCTATCCGTTATGAAAGACAGATAAAAATTAACGAGATTGGTGAAGAAGGTCAAAAAAAGCTTAAGAACTCGAAAGCACTTGTCGTAGGTGCGGGCGGCCTTGGTTCTCCTGCTCTATACTATTTGTCAGCAGCAGGTGTCGGGCATATCGGCATATGCGACCCTGACACAGTTACGCTGTCAAATCTGAATCGTCAGATACTCCATTTTGTGAAGGATATTGAAAGAAAGAAAACCGAATCAGCAAAGGAGAAAATCTCGGATTTTAATCCGGAGTTGGAAATTCAAACCTATGATTTCATGGTTGACGACGGCAATGCAGAAGATCTTTTTAAAAAATATGATATTGTGTTGAGCTGTGTTGATAATATCGAAGCCAGAAATGTTCTAAACCGTGCACATATAAAGACAAAAACTCCATTAATCGATGCCGGTGTAAACGCCTTTTCGGGTTACATTCTCCCGATAATTTCGGGCTATGCTTGCTACAACTGTGTTTACCCGACAAGTGTGCCAAAAGAAGCTTTGGATAACAGCATTATCGGAGCAACGGCAGGTATGGTTGGATGTATGCAGGCTTTGGAGACGATAAAAACGCTTTTGGACTTAAACGGGGATTTTTTTGGGAAGATGCTTTTTATAGACTTGATGGAGCTTTCATTTCAAACAATAGAAGTCAAAAAAAGTGAATCGTGCATCTGCAGCACTGAAGAATAATAATCTTAGGCTAAATACAATATCGTATAAAATAAAGGCACTGTGCAAACTGATTTGCTAGCGCCTTTTTGTGTTTTAAAAGCAGATTGTCTTTATTTATTGTAGTATTTTTCAAAGTTATCCTGTGCTTTGATAAGATGATTTTTCATAAGCTGACTGGCTTTCTCTCTATCACCGCTTTTTACAGCTTCAAAAATCTCTCTATGATCCTGCAGAGATTTGGACGGTTGCCCCTCGATTCGCAGTGTGGATTCTCTTGATCGAGAAAGCAACTCACCGCACATCTCCAATATCTTGGACATTGCAGAATTCTCAGCAGCTTCAGCCAAAGCGGAATGAAAGCCATTCTCGCCTTTGAGACCGTTTTCACCTCTAGCTATTTCCTCTTCCATCTCAATCAATGGCTTCTCAATTTTTTCGATTTTCTGGTTTGTTATTCTCTTTGCTGCCAAACCTGCAATCTCAGACTCTAAAAGCTGACGTACTTCTAGAAGTTCTTTAATCAGCTTATCATCCTGTGAAAGCATCGCAGAGAATGGGGCCAATACATTAGTTAAAGATATAGATTTTATAAAAGTACCGCCCCCGACTTTCGACTCAATATATCCCATAGATTCCATCGAACGAAGCGCTTCTCTTATGGCGGTCCGGCTGACCTGCAAATCCTCAGCCAGCTGTCTTTCCGACGGGAGCTTATCACCCGGTTGAAGCTTACCTTGTTTTATCAACTCAACCAATTGCTTCACGATTTCTTCGTATAATCTTGTCTTTTTTAATGGTTCGAGCATATCAAAACTCCTTAAAGTAATAGTTTACTATTGAATTGTAACACAGATTGGATATCTTGTCTATTGGTATGACCATATATTTATGTATACTATTTTATCCTTGAGCCTAAAAAAAACAAAAAAATATAGCTTTTTAAGGATATTTTATTGCAAACAACGTTTTCTTATGCTAGAATGGTAATACCAATAGACAAACAGACAAAAAGACAATGTGTTTTATGATAATGAAATACAAAAGTTTGGTCCTGAAGTTTTTAATTATTTAAGAAGGTAAAACCAAAACGATAAAAAAGAGGAGATTGATGTTATGGGAAATGAACAATATATTGATGGCTTGATTGAAAAAGCGAGGGAAGCACAGAAGGTCCTCGAGACTTATAATCAGGAAAAGATCGATTCGATAGTGAAGGTCGTAGCGGAAATTGTTTTCGACCAAGCGGATCCGCTGGCGAAGATGGCTGCTGAAGAAACGAGAATGGGTACTCATGCCCATAAGATCTTGAAGAATCAAGGGAAAGCCAGAATTCTTTGGAACCATCTAAAAGGCAAAAAATCCATTGGGATATTGCGCTATATCGAAGAAGAGGGGCTTGTTGAGATCGCAAAACCAATGGGTGTTGTAGGCGCAGTAACTCCATGCACAAATCCGATAGTTACACCGATGTGTAATGCGATGTTCGCTTTCAAAGGCGGAAATGCGATCGTTGTTGCACCGCATCCGAGAGCAAAAAAATGTGTGAAGTACATGGAAAAGCTGTATCAAGAAGCTTTTGAAAAGATGGGAGTACCGAAGAACATATTCCAAGTTATTGAAGAACCATCGATAGAACTCACAAACCTGCTTATGCAAAAAGCCGATGTTGTTGTTGCAACGGGCGGTCCCGGAATGGTAAAAGCGGCTTATTCAAGCGGAAAGCCGAGTTTTGGTGTAGGTGCAGGAAACGTACAATGCATAATCGACAGAGATGTTGACATCACCGAAGTCATACCAAAGATTATAACGGGCAGAACTTTCGATAACGGAATCATATGCTCCGGAGAACAAACTGCTATCACGCATAAGGACGATTATAATGCTGTTATTGAGGAATTTGTAAAAAACGGAGCTTACTATACCGAAGACAAGAATGAACTCGAAGCTTTGAGAAAGGCAGTTTTCCCAGAGGGCGTTATGAATAAGGACGCTGTTGGACAGCCGATAGAAAAAATCGCTGAGATGGCAGGGATTGATTTGCCGGAAGGAACAAAGCTCATTGTAGTAAAACCGGAAAAATGTGGTGAAGGTGAAGTTTTCAGTAAAGAGAAAATGTGCAATATTCTATCAGCTTATTCCTACGAAACATGGGAAGAGGGTGTCGACATTGCTCTGAAAAATCTCGAAGTGGAAGGTAAAGGGCATTCAGCTATCGTGCATTCCAACACAAAAGAGAATGTTGAATATGCGGCTCTCACTTTACCTATAAGCAGACTCGTAGTAAACCAGATTTGCTCCACTATGAACGGCGGAAGTTTTGTGAACGGGCTGAACCCGACAACGACTTTGGGCTGCGGAAGCTGGGGAAACAACTCGATAAGCGAGAACCTGACTTATAAGCACCTTATCAATGTTTCGAGAATCGCATATGTGATTCCAGGAGCATCACAACCATCCGACGAAGAAATTTGGGGGTAAGCACGAACAATGAAATTATTAGAATATAAGGCAAAAGAACTTTTCGAAAAATATGATATTCCGACGATGAAAGGTGTTGTTTTGGACAGCAAAGAAGGCGTGGCGGCGAAAATCGATGAAGCGGATTTGGAATATCCAGTCGTGGTAAAAGCACAAGTTCAGGTCGGAGGCAGAGGAAAAGCCGGCGGTATCCAGTTTGCTGATGATGGAAAGCAAGCACAGGAAATAGTCGAAAAACTTCTTTTTTCAGACCTTAAGGGGCTTAAAGTGAATAAGCTTTTGACGGTTGAAAAGGCTTCTCCAGAAAAAGAGTGGTATCTTTCGATAATGCTGGATAGGCTTACGAAATGTCCTTTGATTATCTTCTCTGCGCTCGGCGGGGTGGATATCGAAGAAGTGGCGAAAACCGATCCCGACAAGATTATGAAAGTTCCGATAAATCCAATGCTCGGAATACAAGACTATATTATACGATATCTCCTTTTAAAAGCACAGATCGATATGGCCCACTTTGTGGAGATGAAAGAGATTCTAAAACAGCTCTATAAAATGTTTATGGAGTACGGATGCATGCTTGCAGAGATAAACCCTCTTGCGCTGGATGCAAACGGAAAGATAATTGCTCTTGACGGTAAAGTGGATATAGACGACAGTGCAATATATCGTTTGCCGGATATTGCTGAGTTTGAGAAAACTCTTCCGGTGGAGGCGCTTGAAAAAGAAGCAAGTGATTTTAACTTTCTTTATATCGAAATTGAGAAAGATGGCGATGTCGCTGTAATGTCAAACGGTTCGGGTATGCTTATGAGCTGTATTGACTTGATATCAAAAAAGGGAATGAAGGTCGGGGCAGCTCTCGATTTGGGAGGCGGAGCAACAGCGGATAGAATAAAAGAAGCAGTAAGAATCGTGCTAAGCTGCGAAAAGATAGATAAGCTCTTTATCAGCATCTTTGGAGGAATCACGAGATGTGATGAGGTTGCAAAAGGAGTGAAACTCGCTCTTCAAGAACAAAAAGAGAATAAAACGGTTATAGTCCGACTGGAAGGAACGAACAAGCAGGAGGGCGTAGAAGTTATAGATTCCATTGATGGTGGTGTTGTAGCTGTGGACAGCATACCGCAGGGGGTAGAAGCATTGGACTTAAGGAGGTATGACTGATGAGTGTTATAATCGATAAAGATACGAGATTAATTGTTCAAGGGATTACAGGCAGAGAAGGCGAGTTTCATACTGAACAGATGCTTGAGTACGGCACCAAAGTGGTTGCAGGAGTAACGCCGGGCAAGGGAGGACAGACGGTTCTCGGAGTTCCGGTATTCGATACTGTGAGAGAAGCGAAAGAAGCTACGGATGCAAATGCGACAGTGCTGTTTGTTCCTGCAAGATTCACAAAAGCAGGTGTATATGAGGCGATTGATGCGGATATACCGACAATAATCACTATCGCAGAACACGTGCCTGTACACTATATGATGGAATGCTATCATCTTGCAAAGATGAAAGGCGTGAGACTCTTCGGTCCCAATTCATTCGGCATCATTTCCCCGGGGAAATCGAAAGCCGGATTTATGGCTCATAAGATTTTTGAACCCGGGAAAGTAGGGATACTTTCAAGAAGCGCAACGAACTGCTATGAAACGGTGTTTATGATGAGCAACGAAGGTATTGGCCAGTCGACATGCATAGGCGTGGGCGGAGATATGATACCCGGCTCGACTTTTGTAGATCTTCTGGAGGACTTCGAGAAAGACCCGGAAACAGAAGCAATTGTGATTATCGGTGAAATCGGCGGTAGTGAAGAAGAGCTGGCGGCGAAATATATTGAAAAGAACATTACAAAACCTGTTATAGCACTTATTGCAGGTAAAAATGCTCCAAAGGGGAAAAGCATGGGGCATGCAGGGGCTATCGTTTCTGCAGACGGAACCGGCAGTGCGGAAAACAAAGAAAAAGTGCTGAAAAAAGCAGGCTGTCATATAGCCGAGAGCACAGTGCATATTGTTGATATTTTAAAGGATATTCTACTTTAGATGGGAGGTAATATCATGATCAAAAAAGAGAGACTACTGTGGATTTACACAAAGATGAATGAGATAAGAAAGTTTGAAGAAAAAGCATGGAGACTTTTTGAGAAAAACGAACTAAGAGGGTCGGTGCATCTTTATATCGGAGAAGAAGCGATTGCAGCAACAGCAATATCACTTCTTAGAGATGAGGATTATATAACTAGCACCCATAGGGGTCATGGGCACGGTATAGCAAAAAGCGATGACCTTAAAAGATCGATGGCAGAGCTTATGGGTAAAGAGACGGGCTTTTGTAAAGGCAGAGGCGGTTCTATGCATATTGCGGATCTGGAAAAAGGGAATCTGGGCGCGAATGCAATCGTAGGAGGCGGAATTCCTATCTCGTGCGGCGGAGCACTCGCAGCGCAGTTAAAAGGAACAGATCAAGTAACGCTCTCGTTCTTTGGTGATGGAGCCTCAAATCAAGGAACTTTCCACGAAAGCTTGAACTTAGCGTCAGTTTGGAAACTGCCGGTAATATTTATTTGCGAAAACAACCAGTTTGCAATTTCTGTACCAACAAGACAGAGCACATCGGTCAAAGACATCGGAGTCAGAGGCAAGTCATACGATATGCCTGGATATACCGTTGATGGAAATGATGTTTTTGCAGTAAATGATGCAGTCGAAAAGGCTATCAAAAGGGCAAAAAAGGGAGACGGTCCCACTCTAATCGAATGCAAGACTTATAGATGGAAAGGTCATTGGACCGGTGATCCTGAGGTTTACAGAACGCGTGAAGAGGTCAGTGAATGGGTGGCAAAATGCCCAATTAAGCGTTTGCGGGATCATATGATAAAAGAAAAAATTGCGACATCTAAAGAACTCGATGCTATAGAAAAAGCGGCGGATAAAGCTGTTGATGAAGCAGCGGAATTCGCACTAAGCAGTCCGGAGCCGGACACAAGCAGAGTTCTGGACGATGTATTTTTTGAAGGATAGGGGGGTGTATGAAAATGAGTAAGAAAACTTATGCAATGGCGATAAGAGATTGTATCGCACAAGAAATGAGAAAAGATGACAAGATATTTGTAATGGGTGAAGATATCGCTGAACAGGGCGGAATATTCGGATGTACAAGAGACCTGTTGGGTGAATTTGGAGAGAATCGAATTCGAAACACACCGATTTCTGAAAACTCATTTGTTGGTATGGGGGTTGGTGCTGCGACTGCGGGAATGAGACCTATTGTCGAGTTGATGTATATGGATTTCGCATACCTTGCCATGGACCAGATTTTAAATCAGGCGGCAAAAATCAGATATATGTTCGGGGGAAAAGCTAAGGTTCCTCTGGTGATTCGGGGACAGCAAGGAATCGGAAGAGGTAATGCAGGACAGCACTCACAATCAGTAGAAGCTTTATTCATGCATATTCCCGGCGTAAAAGTTGCACTTCCTTCCTCGCCTGCGGATGCAGCAGGACTTTTGCGAACTGCAATCAGAGATGATAATCCTATTATGTTCTTTGAACATAAAGCGCTATATGCAACAAAGGGCGAAGTTCCTGATGATGAGAATTTTGCTATACCTTTCGGTCAGGCGAATGTCTTAAAAAAAGGAACCGATGCGACAATCGTGGCGACATTATACTATGTCGATAAGGCTGTAAAAGCTGCTGAGGCTTTGGAAAAAGAGGGCATATCCTGTGAGGTAATCGATCCGAGAACTATAGTGCCTCTTGATATAGACACTATCAATGATTCTGTAAAGAAAACAGGAAGACTTGTAATCGTTCACGAAGCTCACAAGACCGGCGGTGTTGGAGCGGAAATCGCTTCTCAGGTAACCGAGAGTGTATTTAAATACTTGGATGCACCGCCCGAAAGACTCGGTGCAAAACAATGCACACTGCCGTTCAACTTAGGATTAGAAAATGCGGTTGTGCCGCAGATTGACGATATTATAAACGCTGTAAAGAAAACGATGTATAAATAAGGAGGCATTGAACTATGGCTCAACGTGTAATTATGCCAAAGCAGGGCCTTCAGATGACTGAAGGAACTATTACGGATTGGATTATCAAGGAAGGCGGAGAAGTAAAAGAAGGAACCCCGCTTTTTGAAATGGAAACTGACAAAGTAACTATAATAATAGATGCACCGGCGTCCGGAAAACTTTTGAAGATCGTTTGTCCAGAAGGAGAAACAGTGCCAATAACTGAGCTGATAGCCATAATCGGCGAAGATGGCGAGGACTTTTCTGCCCTCCTAGAAGACGATAAAAAAGAAAACGAAGATTTACCAATCGTTGAAGAACCAAAAGAAAAGGTTTCTTCAAAAAAAGCAGTACAGATGGGTTCAACAATTGCAAACAGCGGAAGAGTCTTTATTTCTCCTCGTGCAAAAATGGTTGCAACGAAAAACGACATCGATTATTCAAAAGTTCCTGGCTCGGGGCCAAATGGGTACGTTATTGAAAGAGACATTAAAAACTACTTGGATTCCGCACCAAAAGCTACGCCATTAGCGAAAAAAGTGGCATCGCTCAATGATGTGGATTTATCAGACGTCCAAGGAACCGGAGCAAGAGATAAAATCCTCAAGGATGATATCATGAAACTCGTTGAAGCAAGACTGATTGGAAAAGGAAAGCAGGAAGACACAGTTATTCCATTCACCGGTATGCGAAAAGTTATCGCAGATCGTATGGTAGACAGCCTAAGCGTAGCTGCACAGGCGACACACAGGATAAAAGTCGATATGAGTGAAGCTGCAAAGGTTAGGGATGCATTTAAGAAAGCTGATAAGAAAGTATCATACAACGATATAATCTCATATTCGGTATGCAAGGCTTTGACGGACTATCCGATTATGAATTCCGAAATTACGCCTGAAGGAATCGTTCTTAAGAACGATGTAAACTTAGGGATTGCGGTCGCTATTGAAAACGGTTTAATCGTTCCTGTTTTAAACCATGCAGACCTTATGACGATTGAGGAGATTGGAATCGTAACCCGAGAGCTTGCTGATAAGGCGAAAAGCGGTCAGCTGAAGCCGAATGAATACAAAGGCGGAAGTTTTACAATATCCAATCTTGGAATGTTTGGACTGGATTCGTTTACGGCGATTATAAACCAGCCGGAAAGCGGTATACTCGCTGTAGGCAGGATTGAAAAGATCCCTGTGGTCATTGAGGACGAAATTGTTATCAGACCTATGATGGTGTTGACATTGACGTATGACCATCGTGTTGTGGACGGAGCTCCTGCGGCGCAGTTCTTGGCAAGGATTAAGCAATATCTGGAAGAGCCATACTTACTTTTATAAGGAGTGCGAGATGACGAATCAATATAATACAGCAGTACTCGGCGGAGGTCCCGGAGGATATGTCGCAGCGATACGCTCGGCAAAGCTGGGGTATAAGACCGTTTTGATAGAAAAGAGCGATATTGGCGGAACTTGCTTGAACAGAGGATGTATACCGACAAAGGCATTGCTTCACAGTGCAGAAGTATATCAAACAGTGAGAGAAGCAAAAGAGTATGGTGTTTCGGCGGAAAATGTGAAGTTCGACTATAAAAAGATTGCAGCTAAGAAGGACAGCGTTGTTAAATCGCTGCGCGGCGGAGTGCAGTATCTCTTGAAAAACGCGGGAGTTACGGTTATAAACGGCGAAGGTGTTCTTGCGGATAGAAATACGATTGTTGTGGATGGAAAAGATGAGATACAATCCGACAATATAGTTGTAGCGACTGGCTCTCGTCCGGCGAAAGTGCCTATTCCGGGAATAGACGGGGAAAATGTTTTAAACTCAGACGATGTTTTGAAGCTTGTGAAAGCACCGGAATCGATAGTGATAATCGGCGGCGGTGTTATAGGCATAGAGTTTGCGACATTATTCAATGAGCTCGACAAAGAAGTTACGGTAGTGGAAATGCTGCCGCAAATTTTGACCGGTGTGGATGATGAGATTTCAAGTTTGATGAGAAAAGAACTCGCGAAAAAGGGTATTAAGATTCATACCAGCGCAAAGGTCACTGAAATCAAGAGCAGTGATGGTGTCACATGCTGCTATCAAGCGGATGGAAAGGATTTTGAGATTAAAGCAGAGGTATGCGTTGTTGCGATTGGAAGAAAACCAAACACAGAAAAAATCGGTTTGGAAAAGGTCGGGATCAAAACAACAAGAGGATTTATCGATATTGATGACAGTATGAAAACCAATATAGACAATATCTATGCTATAGGGGATGTTTCGGGAAAGGTTCAGCTTGCACATGTGGCCTCTACTCAAGGGCTTATAGCAGCAGCAAATATTGCAGGACAAGATAAAAAATTAAAATACGATACAATACCCTCTTGCATCTATACCAGCCCGGAGATCGCTTGCGTCGGGATGGATGAACAAGGTGCAAGGGAAAAAGGACGCAATATAAAAGTCGGACGCTTTCCTGTTTCTGCAAACGGCAAATCCATGATTATGGGTGAAAAAAGCGGATTGGCAAAGCTCATAACCGATGCGGACACGGGAGAAATATTGGGTGCACAGATAATGGCTCCAAGAGCTACGGATATAATCGCAGAAATTTGCGTAGCTATGAAAGCAGAAGCTACGATTGAAGAGCTGGAAGATACCATACACCCGCATCCTACGGTTAGTGAGATGATAATGGAAGCGGCGCATGACGTAGAAAAACTGTGTGTGCACGCACCGTAAACCGGATATAAACAGTATAGGTTTTTTGTAGATAAAACCAAAAAGAGAGGTAAGACAAATTGAGCAAATTTAAAGTTGTATTAACGGATAATATCTTTCCGGATCTGATAATGGAAAGAGAGATGCTTTCGAAGATCGACGCTGAGCTGATC
>Ga0180436_10004564_pt1 | contig 12400 bp, 5 predicted proteins | sample SS_ome_2_FD_132434 | JGI IMG/M metagenome (GOLD analysis project Ga0180436, IMG submission 132434) | Hypersaline lake sediment archaeal communities from the Salton Sea, California, USA - SS_3_S_2 metaG | ecosystem: Environmental > Aquatic > Non-marine Saline and Alkaline > Hypersaline > Sediment...
CGTCGAGCGACAGGGTGACCACCATCTCGTTCACGGCATTCACCGTGACGGTGAAGGTGCAGGTCGAGGTGTTGCCGCAGATGTCAACCGCGGTGTAGGTCACGGTTGTTGGACCTGTGGGGAAGGTAAATCCGGGTGAGTGGGTTGACGTGAAGCTGGCCATGCCGCAGTTGTCGGTTGCCGTCGGCGGGGTCCAACTGACGTCGGCAGTGCAGAGGCCGGCCTCGGCATTGACCGTGATGTTGGTCGGGCAGCCGGTGATCACCGGCGGCGTGTTGTCGATGGTGGTATTGTAGATGACCATATCAGTGTTGAAACACTCGTCATAGACGGTGACGGTAATCATGGCCGAACAGTCGCCAACAGTGCTGACAAGCCACCCCAGGTTGGCGGGGGCGGTGCAGTTGTCGGTGGCCGAGGTGGCCGTGAGAGCCGCAGTTTCGGCTGCTGCCTGGGTATCGTAGCAGGGCGCAATCGTACCGGCGGTGGCCACCGGAGCGATGGTATCGACTACCGTGATGATCTGCATGCATTCGGCATAGTTGCCGCAATTGTCCGTTACTCGGTAGACCCGGTATACGACATAGTTGCAGGGGCCGCCTTGCAGACCGCTGTCGGTGCACGAAAGGGTCAGGGTTGCACTGCAGTTGTCGGAGGCACTACCGCCGGCAGCGATGAACTCGCTCATGTCGGCATAGGCCGGCGGCACGTCGCCGGGGCACTGCACGCTGAAAGTGGGTGGGCATGAGATCACCGGCGCCTCGTTGTCGATGACGTCCATCGCCACCAGGTCGGGGTAGACCGGCTGGCCTTGCTCATCGCTGAGACGGGTGGGCACCACGTAGGTCCGCCACGTGATCAGGTCGGTCATGCTGCAGATATCGACCAGAGCCTCGAAGGTGAATGTGGCAATCTTGGCGGTGCCGGTTGTTGTTCCCTGCGGAGGAATCTGCACTGCGTAGTCCAGCTCACCTGAGGTACTGCTGACTTCGTAGAGCTCGATGAAGGGGAGTTCGGCGTCAGCACTCTGATAGGTCAGCACGCTGTCGTCATAGCTAAGGAAAAACTGTCCACCGACGATGTCATCGGGCACATTGTTCATCCAGAGGCTGACACTCACCGTATCGTCATCGACGTAGCAGTCGTAGTCAGGCAACAGGGTCAGCGAGCTGCTGTTCCAGATGGCCCAGCTGCCTTCGCCGGTCAACTCGTTGTTTTCTCCACTTCCACAGTAGTTCTCCCAGCCTCCGGTGCAGAGCTGGACGTTGCGAAGATAGTCGGCGGCGGCGGCGACTTCACTGTCGTACCCACCCATCTCAATCAACGCGAGCATGGCGTAAGCGGTATTCTGTTGTGTTTCGTTGCAGTCGTAAGGAATAACCCAGAGATAGTCCCAGGTGAACCCTCCCGACTCAGCGATCTGATAGGAGGCCAGGATATCGGCCAGGTCGGCCAGGGATCCGGCTGCATCGTGTTCACCACCGACCGGGTCGTGGTCCTCCCCCACAAAAGCGAGGCCGTATACGGCGCCGGCAAGACCAATTACGTCATACGATAAGTCGCCGTCGAGCTCGTCGATTTCGGCTTTGACGCCGTCGATCCAGTCGTCGAGGTTTGAGCCGGTTACCCCGGAAGACGCGGCACCCACCAATCCCATCGCGACATCCCAGGCCGCAAGGTTCGGGATGCCCTGAGTGGCGCGCGTATCGCGAATTGACTGAACATAATCAGCAGTAGTGTAAAGAGTGCCCGCACCGTTTCTGTCGTAGGTCCCAGCGGCCAGAGGGGCGTAGAAGTTGTTCACGACATGGTCGGTGTAGGTGGTCCCACCGAAGAGGTCGTCAAGTTCCGGGGCCAGGTAACCGTCCGAAGGGGAGAAATTGTTGGTCTTGCTCAGCAAGAGGCCGCCAGCATTCGTCAGGGCAGGAAGCATGTCAGGGTCGCCGGTGGCGCGGTAGGCTTTGGCGAGCCCCATGCCGATGGGGCCGATGGTGTTCAGCGGGCTTGTGCTGTTTGGGTCGCCATCATCCAATTCCCAATCCCAGCCGCCGTCGTTGTTCTGCAGGTCGACCAGTCGGTTGCCGAGGTAGGCCATGCGGTGCTTGTTGGTCAGCAGGTAGGGTGAGTAGTCAGCGGTGCCGGCGCCGTAGATCATTCCGGCGATAGTGGCTGAATTTGTGGTGCCCCACCAGTTCTTTTCCGCGTTGGCCGTGGAGCCGGCGACATAGTTCGCGATGCCATTGTCGACGTTGGTGAAGCTGTTGTACTTGACTTCAACCGTCTCCACAGAGTTGTTGTCTTCAAACTTGATCGCCTGGGCATCTGACGGATCCTTGTGGTCGACGACATCGTCAATCCAGTTGCCCATGACCACGGCGTCGGGGGTGTCGCCCTCAAGGCCGATTCCGGTGGCCCACAGCCCCTCGATGTCGTAGATCTTGTTGTTGCAGATGATCGGAGCCACCGTCTGACCACTGCTGCTGGTAGTGTGGTTGATGATAATTCCGTAAGCCCCACGACCACCAAGGGAATAATCAAGAATCGAAGAGTCGACGTCAAAAATCTTGTTGTGAGAGATGACAACGTTGGTGAAGTTGTATGAACCGTTGGACCAGCCGATGGCAACCGCCTGGGCCGTCTTGATGTCTCCACCCGTGATGGCGCTAATCAGGTTGTTGGTGATCGTGATGCCGTCCACGTCCACGTTGCTGCAGACGGCAGCGATGCCGAGGTTGGTCCCCGAAGTGGTTGTGTCGCCACTTCCGATATCGGTGACTATGCAGTCGCTGATCGTCAGGTTGTTGTGGTCGGTGGCGACGATGCCGCGCTTGCCCGTCGGGTTGGTCACGGTGAGCCAGGTGATCGTGACATCATCAACTGTCACTGTAACGGCCGTAGTGGAAGCGCCGGCGATGATCGTGGTGGCCTGGTCACCGGGAACGCCGGTCAGGGTCAGCGACTTGCTGATGGTGATGCTTTCGTTGTAGGTCCCGGCGATGATGACGATCTCGTCACCAGCCACAGTTCCCGCATCGTCGATGGCAGCCTGGATCGTGGTGAAATCGCCGCCACCGCCGGCGTCGACGGTGATCGTGTCCCTGCTGCCCGTGGCCTTGCAACCGCCGTGCCCCTCAGGAATCGCCGGTGTTTCCATGCCGGATCCGACGGGCGAAACCGCTGCGCCGGCCGTCATGCTGGCCATACAGAAGATCAAAGCAAAAAGAATGGTGAATTTGCTCCTCATCATGAACTCCTTATCAACTTGATTTGTCGGTCCTTTGCCGGCGGCCGTTTTGCGGCCGTCGCACTTCAAGTGGGAGCGGGTCAGACGTTGTCGTCGTTCACCTCCTTCCCCGTGACCGGGGGACGCCCCCGGTACGGAATGTCAAGAAATCGCATGCTGAAAAGATGCTCAGAGCGATTTTTCTTATCATGAGTAAAACGATGGTGAAGGTAATTATGAGGTATGTCAAAAATCGTGATTGGGAATTGCGAGAGAAAGTGCGTTATCCTGCAGAGCGGACAACTGGATCCGGTGGAGCGTGGAGGAGAACAGCCTTGTTTCGACATCATTTGGTTCTAATTAAATTGTTATAATTAAGTGATTTAAAGCGTCCCTTGCATTGGGGTCACCCCTGTCGACACTCCCCCACCGGAGATCTTGATCCTGCATGATGGGCTGGTATCTGAGAGTGACAGCCTGAAGCCAGGTGCAGGAGCGTGGGCCCCAGGCCTTCCTATGGCTTCCGACAATCTGCAATTTTTGTTCCATTGCCTCAGGTGGGGGCAGCCGATGAGCCGTTAACAGAACGAAAAGTTAAAGTGTTGAATTATAAGGCATATATCCAGGTGAGTAATGTGCGGAATGTGGGGTTCCCATTGTTTTCGTATGAACTGAAATAGCAGTACTGTGTAAATGTTTCTACTAATTTCTTTCAATGGTAAATTTCACGGTTTTCTCGCGGGGTTTGGAGGGGATTCAAGGGGCTTCGGGTGACGAGATGACCGCGGGGCGGTATCTCCCCCGCGGTGTGAAGGTCGGGTTATGGGGTCAGACCGGTGAAGGTGGCCCTGCCCCTGTCCTTGTTGCCGGACATGGGGAATGGGGCGCGGTTGTACGGAGCGGCAGTGATGTCCGTGGCGGACAGTTCGAAGGTCGTGACGCCGCGGTAGCCGTCGTTATCGGCGAAATGCTGGTTCCAGCCGAATTCGTAACACTCGTGGGGCCCCAGGTCGATCACCCCGGGACGAAGATTCTTGAAACAGTGGCCGTTGGCCAGGGTCATCTCGTTGTCCTCCGCGCAAGCTTCGAGTTGACGAGAGCTCGCAGAGGATGCGGGACAGTCGAGGATCAGCGGTTGAATGTGAACGGGGGCCCGGTCATCCCCTGCCATTGCCCAGCTTTCATGGCACCACCCCCTCCCGGGGTTTCCGAGCTGTTTGCGTTCGGCCACCACGGGTGATCATGGCCTATGGTCCGGCGGCCTCGAAAACGTATGCCGTGCCGGCGTCCTCGCCGGCCTTGGGGCAGTCCTGACAGTGTGCGCCGACGAGGATGCGTTGGCCATCGAGGGCGACGGCGTAGCCGAAGAAGCACTCCTTCTGGTGCTTCGGCGGGGTGAGGGCCGCTGCCCGTTGCCACCCTTCGGGCCGGCGGCTGAAGACATGGACGGTGCCGGAGCCCCACCATCCGTCATCGCCCACACCACAGGCGCCCACCACGGCGCAGTCGCCATCAATGGAAATCGATCCCCCGAACAGGTCACCGGGACGGGTGCAGCCGGTGTCGAGCCAGGCCTCCTCGACCCAGCCGGTCCCGCTTCGGCGGAAGATGCAGCAGGAGCCGGCATGGTTTTCGGCGTCCGGTGCGCTGACCAGGGCCACCTGGCCCTGCAGGGCCACATGCTTGCCGAATCCCTCGCCGGGGTGGGTGCCGGACGCATTGAGCCGCCCCTCGGGAACCCACTTGTCCCCGTCCCTGGAGAAGACGAACGCGGCGCCGGCCCAGTGGCCCGCGGCGGAGTCCATCGGTGCGCCGACGAGGATGATTTCCCGGTCGACGGCGACGCTGGTCCCGAACCCGCTGAAGGCGGCCGCGGCCGGGGGCTCGAGCATGCCTTCGAAACCCCAATGGCCATCGGTCAGCCGGTAGACCCAGGCCGCATCGGCCCAGCTGCCCACCACGGCGAGATCACCGTCGAGGCTCACTGACCAGCCGAACTGGTCGTCGGGGGCGAGGGATGTCTCCGCCAGCCGGCACTCCTCCTTCCAGCTGCCTCCGCTCCCGTTGAAGAGGTACGCCGGTCCGCCGCGTGTTCCCACGAGGACACGGGACCCGGAGATGGAGACCGACCAGCCGAACCAGGGATCGGTGTCCCCGCCCCCGGGCTGCAGCCTGGCGCAGGGTGCCCAACGCCGGCCCGCCTGCCGGTAGACGTAGACCCGGCCGGGGCGGGTGTCACCCGGCTCGTCGTAGCAGGTGCCGACCACGAGATACGCCCCGTCCAGGTCGACGGCATGGCCGAAGCGGGCATTCGCCTGGGGATCGATGCATTCGAGCCTGATCGGTGTGTAGTGCTCCGCATCGGTCGGTGGGTTTTCCACGGCCGATGCCGTGCCGTCAAGTGTTCCGGTCATCGTTGCGATGATGATGGCCAGAAGGACCAGCAGCCTGTTCATGACCCGTCCTCCTCTCGTTTGATCGTTGTTCTCGATGCCGGCCGGTGCATCACGGCATCTCTTTCACCCCGTCCCGATGCCAGGGGGCGGGGAATTCCCCTCGCCTACTGTTCCTAACGGGGGCCCATGGGAAATTGCGAAAAGGAAGCGACATTTATTCCTCCTGCCCCGCGCGGTCGGGGGCGGCGGCCGGTGAAGAGAGAACGGCCCTCAACGGTCGGTTCGCATGGATCATTGCCGCGCAGTTGGGTTGACGCGTCGTCGTCCCGCGGCTGAGGCAGGTCAATCGGCGGGGGGAGCGGTCACAGGTGCGTCTGCCTCATCAACTGGGTTCTCCAGTTCCTGACCAACATCATCGGGACGTGTTTCGGTACTGCATCAATACCTCCACGAGTGATGGTGCTGTTCTTGTTTGCGGTGCGTTATCACTGGGCTTCGGGCAGAGATTATCCTGGCTCGTACAGAGCCCCCTCCCCACATGGGCCAGTCCGCATTTTGTTGGTATTGTTTTTACAGCGTGTTACGTCACGAGCAGATATATATGGAGCTGTTTGCCGGGACGCAACAGGTTTTTGCAGATTGGTGGTACTGGTTGTTTTAAGTGTGTTAAATGTAAGTTTCAGAAACCTTTAGGCGCTGAAACCAGGTTTCTCATTCCACCGTCACCACCACTTCGTCCGACCAGGTCGCGTGGGGGCTGCCGTCCGGCTCGTCGTCCAGTACCAGGTGGAAGGTGTAGGCCCCGGCGGGCAGCGTGGCGTCGAGCACCTCTCGCTCTTTGTTGCCGGAGAGCGTGAACGTGGCGGCCGGGCGGATGCCGGGGTGCCAGCCTTTGCAGAGGGTGTACCAGCCGAATGGCGTTTCGGCGGCGATCCAGCATTCCACGGGCAGGTCGTCATACCCCGCGGGCTGGATGCGCACGGTGATCGTCACCGGTTCCCCGGCGGCAACGGTCACCGGGCCCGCCGAGCCGTTGGCCTCGATCATCACCAGGCCGGCCCAGGCCGACACCGGGCCGTGCTCGTCGGTCAGCCCCTGGGTGTTCACGTCCTGGAGCAGGTAGGTGCAGGCCTGGCCCGGGGACACACCGTCGTCCTCGAAGGTGTAGACCGCGCCCCAGGCGGGCCCGCCGACGGAGGGGATCAGGGTTTCGGTGATGCGGGTGAAGGCGTCTTCCGCACCCAGCCGCCGGAGGACGTGGAAGCCGGCCGTGTCGATCTCGGCTGCTGTTTCCCATTCCAGGGCAATGCTCTCCTCCAGGCCCTCGGTCGTGAAGGAGACCAGTGTCACCAGGTTGGGGTCGTCGGCGTCACCCAGCGTCCAGGTGGAGAAGGCGTCGATGCCCGTCTGCTGGACCCAGTTGTCCGCCGTGTCCCGGCTCTGGTTCGAGCCGTTGCACTCCCAGCTGCTGCCGCTGCTGTCCCAGCGGAAGAGCGCCAGGTCCCCCTCGGGGATGGCGTTCAGCTCGTCTTCGTTGTAGGCGAATCTCAGCGTGGCGTCGAGGCCGCTGTTCGTGGTCGGCGTGATCTCGTACGAACGGTAGATGCTCTTGTCCAGCCCGGCGGCGCCGGAGACGGCCGAGTGGGTCCGGGTGATCGTCGTGCTGCCCAGGTTCACGCCGCTGGTCAGCCGGGCGCCCAGGCCGGCCACGTCCTCGGAGGAGGGGGCGTTGAGCGCCCGGGTGGTGGTGATGCTGCCGCTGGTGCCCAGCAGCCGGCCATTGCCTTCGACGAGGGTGGCCGCCGTGCCCAGGGTGATTGTCTGACCGTTGAGATCGAGATCGTCCTCCAGGGCCAGGCTGCCGTTAACGGTGAGGCCGGATCCCAGGGTGGGTGCGGCGTCCGCGGCCACCACCAGGTGGTTCACCGTGGGTGAGCCTGAGATCGAAATGGCGCTGCCGCCGGTCCAGGCGAAGAGCGCCGGGTTGTCCGACGAACCGGGCACGGCGCCGCGGCTCCAGTTGGCGGCGGTGCCCCAGGCGGAAGAGGCGCTGCCCTCCCAGGTGTTGAAGGCCGTGGAGGTTACCCGGTCGCCGGCCGGGTCCATGTTGTTCAGCGTGGCATTGATGCCGTTGCCCGTCAGGTCGTAGAGGGTGGTCAGCCCGCTGCCCGCTCCCAGGTCGCAGCGGTAGTAGGCCACCAGGCCGCTCTCGTCGCCTTCGAGGGTGCGGCACATGTGGTCACGGATCTCCCGGGGCGTGCGGGCGTCGGACCAGATGCGCAGCTCGTCGAGACCGCCGTTGAAATAGTAGTTGTACGTGTGCAGGCGGCCGAGGTAGATGCCGTTGGCGGTCGGCGTGTAGCCGATGGTCGAGCTGCCGACGAGCTTTCCGTCGACGTAGAGCATGGCGTTCGACCCGTCGTACACACCGGCCACGTGGTGCCAGTCGTTGTCCGGGATGCCGTGCCAGAGTTCGGTTCCGGGCATGCCGAAGATGATGCCCCGGCCCCAGCTGGGGTGGACGCAGATGAAGAACCAGTCCACCGAGGCGGCGTAGCGCCCCTTGTCCACGATGCCGTCCCAGTTGGCGGGTGTGTCGTTCATCTTCATCCAGAACTCCACGGTGAAGGTGCTGTTGTTGAGCAGCCCGTTGGCGGGGATGGTGGCGTGGTCGTTGCTGCCGTCGAAGTCGAGCCGGTTGCGCGGCCCGGAGAAGGCGCCCGAGGCCTTCCAGGCGGGGGGCGAGGGCGAGCCGTTCAACGTGCCGTCGTAGGTCGAGGCCGAGGTGTCATCGGTGAGCGTGGTGCCGCTGCCGTCGCTCATGCGGTAGTAGGCCAGCAGGTTGCTCTCGCTGCCCGCCAGCTCGCGGAACATGCTGGCGCGGATTTCCCCGGTGGTGCGCGTGGCCGTCCAGAGCCGCACCTCGTCGATCTGACCGTCGAAGTAGCGGTCGCCGTAGCTCGTCCCGATGTTGAACGTTTCGTTCAGGCTGCCCATGGTCGTCCAGCTGCTGTTGGTTACCGCCGCGGCGTCCTCCACGCCGTTGAGGTAGAGCCGCAGCGTGTAGCCCGGTTCCGGGCCATAGGTTCCGGCCAGGTGGTACCAGGTGCCGGTCTCCAGGTCCGTGGAGCCGACGATCTTCACTTCCGTGCCGTCGCTCTGCAGCACGAATTCGGCGCGGTCCTCTTCGCCGACCTTGACCAGGCGCAGCAGGCATGAATAACCGGGTATCTCCTCACCGGCGACCGTGGAGATGCCGTAGTGCGGCGGCGTGATGCTGCTCTGGAAGGAGTCGGCCTTGAACCAGGCCTCCAGGGTCAAGCTGCCGTTACCGGCGAGCGAGATTGTAGAGTCGGTGGCGGCGTACTGGCTGCTCGAGCGGGTGAACTGCAGGGAGTACCCCGAAGGGGCGTCCACTGCGGCCGGAGCCGGAATGCAGGGAAGGAGCACGAGGAGCAGCAAGGCGCAGGCAAAGGGCAATCGTCGCTGGAATATCATGAACTGACTGGTTTTCGGGCGGTTGTCCACAGCCTTGTTGCCGGAATTCATGGTCGGGTCCTCCTGTTCTGCACACGAGATTCGTTGACCCCTTCTTATCGGAATATTTTTGGCGCGTCAATAGCGTTTGCGCTTATGGGGGAAATTTTATTGCTGAAAGGAGATAGGGAAGTGGTCAGTTGCTCTCGTAGCGGATCTGCATGCGGCGCACGGTAAAGGCGCAGAGGGCGAGGGAGACGGCGATCACGAATCATCACCACGTCGATCGGAATCCGCCAGGCCGTCGAACAGCCGGAGGAAATCGGCATCGAGGGTATGACCGAATTCGACCAGCCAGCGGCGGATGTAGGCATTGTCGAGCCCGCCGGTCGCGCGAAGGATCCCGCGCACGTCGTCGAGATCGCGCGGCCGGCCGGCGACGATCTTGTGGATGACGAGATCTTCCGCCGAGGCGAACCGGACGTGCGCATTCCCCAGGGTGACCGTCTTCACTCGACCGAGTGCCTGCCGCTCGTACGGCGTGTTGGAGAAGATGAAGTCCACGCGGATCCCGCTCGAGCCGTCCATCGTGGGCAGCACGCTGGTTTCGGCGATGAAGTCTTCCGGCGCGTCAGGGAGAATGCGAAAATCGAGCGTCCGGGCCAGGGCCTCGATTTCCTCGTAGCGGTCCGTGTCGATCCCGAGGGTCACGTCCACGTCCGCGGTGAGCCGCGGCTCGCCGTAGAGCAGGACAGCCTGCCCGCCGATGATCATGTACGGCATGCCGGCACGATCAAGGGCGGCTGCCAGTTTTTCGAGGAGCGTTCTGAACACGGTTCGCGATCCGGGCGATCCTGATCTTCGTTTCGATGCCGCGCCAGAGGTCTTTCGGCGGCCAGACGCCGAGGAGGCGCGCTTCCTCGAGCAGCCCCTCGACGATCTTCAGGTTCCGGGGGTAATCCGGTTGGGACGTTTCCCCCAGTGCCCTGTTGAATTCATCGAGAAGACCGGCATTTTTAAGCATCCGAAGCCCCAGGCAACGCAGATTGAACAAGATAGCTCATTATATCACAGAAGCGTCCGCTGCCGGGCCCCTCTGCTCAGCTGCTCTCGTAGCGGATCTGCATGCGGCGGATGGGACGATTCAATAAAAGAGTCTTCCAACTGCTGTAGAACCATCCCCCGATACCCCGCAGTTTGCTGCGGGGTAGTTCATTGTGGTCGTTCGATTATCTTCATATTATCCAGTACGAGCCAGCTCTTCTCTTAGAATCCTGCGGAGCGTTTTTGCGTCGACAGGCGACTTCGCTTTACCGAGATGCTCTCTCAAAGCATCGTTAATCATTGTCTGGTATCCTCGACCAGAAGAGTCAGCTCGATCACGGAATTCATTCAGGATGTCATCGTCCAGATAAATAGTGATGCGAGTTTTCTGCTTCTGCGAGATCACCGCTCCACGACGGCCTTTGCTGAAATCATATTCCTTCTTCATATTGCTTTCTCTCTTTTCGGGTGGCTTTCCGCGCTGAAATCAGTCGGAACTCTTCTCTTCGATGACTGAACACGAGAACGAGGATACGACCTATCGAATCTGTTCCAATCGAGACAAAACGTTGCTCACTCTGAGAGGAGGCGTCTTCGCTTGTAATGGCAGATGGATCGAAAAGCACAATCTCGGCATCGGAAAACCGAACGCCGTGCTTGGCTAGATTGCTCCTAGCCTTTCTTGGATCCCACGTTACATTCATATATGTATATTATGCATATCGCTGGTTGCCGTCAAGCCTCTTTCGTCGAACGATGGCGAAACCTGCCGGGCCGTGGCGTCGCGGGGAGACGCCCGCTCAACTGCTCTCGTAGCGGATCTGCATGCGGCGGACGGCGAAGGCGCGGGGGGCGGGGAGGCGGCGGCCAGGGAGAGCGGGCCGGGGACGGCGACCCGGAATGGGGGTTGTCAGTCGCCCGGTTGAGAGACACATTGGTTTCAGCGTTCACCCGGGACAGACGATGGCCATTAGCTCTAAATGTGGGGAACGCATGAGAAATGCAACCTCATTTCGGGCATTCATTATGTGCGGGATTCTGATTATCGCTACACAACAACAAACGATTTTATCACAAACTGTACTGGATCTGGAATCGAATACGGCAGATATAACGATCTTAGGAATAGGTTCGGGAAGTTCAATATGTAAAGTTGAGATTTTAGACATTGACGGTTCAGGGAGGAATGATTTATTCACATTTGATTATACAAACCAGAAAGAGTATGGAGAGAAATGTGTTTTCGGGTTTCTGGATATATTACAGCCACCTGTTGAGCCAGTTATTGATATTGCGAGAGGAACGTACGATATCGTTATTGTGAGTTCTGATGATAACTACTTGCTCGGTCAAGTATTGGGTTCAGGTGATTGGAATCATGATGGGATAGCCGACCTGGCGTTGGGTGATTATTATGCGGGAAGTAATTCATCTGATTTTGATGGTGGAGCTGTGTATGTTTTCTTTGGGAATACAAGCTGGCAAACAGGAACAATTGTTGACTTAAGCCTTACTATCCCAGATATTTTTATAATGCAGAGTGAAATGCATCAGGATTCGCAGATCGGATGCGACTTGGCCACTCTCGATATCAATGGTGACGACATAGACGACCTGGCCATCGGTGCTCAATATGCCCTGAACAACCTGGGGTATCAGTCGGGCGCGGTCTACGTGGTCTATGGTTCCGAGAGTTTCGTCTCACCGCTGCAGATCGACATCGCCGAGAACGAGCAGGATCTGACGATCAACGGCAAATGGGCGCTCGATCTTTTTGGCCGGTCGGTTGCCGTGGGTGACCTTGATGGCGACGAGGTGGACGACCTGGTGGTTGGTGCAACGACCGCTTTGCGGGATGACGAACGATTGGGCGCCGCTTACGGGTTTTTCGGCTCAGGCGCTTTCCCCCCCCACCACATTATTAACCTGCAGGAAACAGAGCCGGATATCACCCTCGTGGGATCAAGGGATTACAGTGGTCTTGGGTATGATGTGGCCTGCGGTGATATCAACGGCGACGGCCTGGATGACCTGTGTGCGGGTGCCGTTCGAAGTGCCACTTCAGAAGAGTTGATCGGTACAGCCCATATCGTCTTTGGCCGTGACGATTTTCCCTCGGGGACGGTGGTCGATCTGCGGGATGAACTGGCGGACGTGAACTTCTACGGCGAGGAGCGGTATTTATACTCGCTGGGATCACAGATGTCCTGCGGCGACCTGAACGGGGACGGCATTGATGAGTTGAACCTTCATGCGGTGA
>Ga0180436_10004565_pt1 | contig 12398 bp, 10 predicted proteins | sample SS_ome_2_FD_132434 | JGI IMG/M metagenome (GOLD analysis project Ga0180436, IMG submission 132434) | Hypersaline lake sediment archaeal communities from the Salton Sea, California, USA - SS_3_S_2 metaG | ecosystem: Environmental > Aquatic > Non-marine Saline and Alkaline > Hypersaline >...
CGCGGTACATGTACGTATACCTGTGCGATCTCTTTTCCAGCACGATCGCCGACATTCTCAATATCGAAGCGAACGTTTACGAGATTGCCTTTTTCATGTATTACAACCAGGTTTTTATATACGAAGCGCGTATAACTCAAACCATGCCCGAAAGGAAATAGGACTTCTGTTTCAACGGTATCATAAAAACGATATCCGACAAACAGGCTCTCGCGATATTCTACTGTCTTAGGCCCGCCGGGGAAGTATGCGTGCGCCGGTGTATCCTGAAGGGAAATCGGGAAGGATTCTGCCAGTTTTCCGCTGGGATTTTCTTCCCCATAGATCAATTGGCAATGCGCGCTGGCTCCTGCCTGGCCTCCCAGATATCCTTCTAATACTGCCGGAACTTTATCAATCCAGGGCATTTCCACCGGAGAACCGTTGCTTAAGAGCACGATTGTTTGCGGATTAGCCTCTGCAATAGCCTCGATCAGTTGGTCATGTGCATCTGCCAAACGCAGATGCTGGCGGTCAACACTTTCAACTTCGTCCATATCCGTCAAACCCGCGCAGACGACCACTACATCTGTTTTTCTGGCCACATCAATCGCTTCAGCCAGTAAAGCGTCTGAATCTCCCTTTTCGTCCAACGAATATCCTTTTGCAAATATGACCTTATCAATGCCAGCGTATTCACGCATAGCATCGTATAACGTGTCCATCCGGCTGGGGTTGATCAGGGAACTTCCGCTGCCCTGGTAGCGGGGAATCTTTGCGAATTGGCCAATCAAGCCAACAGTCGCCGTTTTACTAAGAGGCAGCAGGTCACCTTCGTTTTTTAGCAGTACAGCTCCCTCTGTCGCGGTTTTCATCGCCAATCGATGGTGCGCTTCCAGATCACAGCGGAAATCGTCTTGCAGATTCATTGAACACCGATCAACAAATCGCAGCAAGCGCCGCACAACGTTATCCAAGTCTTTTTCTAAAAGCTCTCCGGATTGAACCGCACTGATGATCCGATCTTTGTTCCCGTTTTCAATACCGGGCATTTCCAGGTCCATTCCTGCTATGATGCCAACCACACGATCATTGACCGCGCCCCAATCGGAAACCACGATACCTTCAAACCCCCACTCCTTCCGCAGAACCGTTTCCAACAACCAAGCGTTTTCTGTGCAGTACATGCCATTTAGGCGATTGTAAGCCGCCATCACTGTCCACGGCTTTCCATTTTTCACCACAGTTTCAAATCCTGCCATGTAGATCTCACGCAGGGCGCGTTCATCAACAACTGTGTCGATCAACATACGCCGGTATTCCTGGTTGTTAGCAGCGAAGTGTTTCAGCGATGCCCCCACACCCATTTGCTGAACACCTTGAATAAACGCCGTGGCCATTTCTCCCGTCTGGTAAGGGTCTTCGGAGAAATATTCAAAATTGCGCCCACACAGCGGAGAGCGTTTGATATTCGTGCCCGGGCCCAGCACCACACTTACACCTTCAGCCAAACATTCTTCCGCAATGGCTTGTGCAACTTTTGAAATTAGTTCACGATTCCATGTACTCGCCAGAGCCGACGCTGTGGGAAAACAGGTGGCTGGATAACTATCTCGCAGAATGTCGCCATTTCCCTTTGAGAGTTCCTTACGCAGACCATGAGGACCATCTGCCATCATGATGGTTGGAATATCTAATCTCTTAATTCCACGAGTATGCCAGCTATCACTGCCTGCACACAAACTTGCCTTTTCAGCCAGTGTCAGTTTTTGTAGAATATTTTTAATATCCATGATGGCCTCCCTGAGAAAAGCAGACGCTAAGCCGTCTTCTTTTAAAAAATGCTATCGATATTATCCAGTACATCATCAGTAAGCATATCAATGAAATCGGACGCAGCCAGGTTTTCATCCAGTTGTTCTGGCCGTGTCGCACCCGTAATCACACTGCTGACCTCGCTGCGCCGCAGCAACCACGCCAGGGAGAGTTGCGCAGTGGTTGCGCCGATTTCCTGCGCTATCGCTCCCAGCTTCTTTACTTTATCAACCGCCTCCGGAGTGATGCGGTTTTGCATCCAGCCCATATCTTTCATCGCTGCCCGGCTGTCTTGCGGAATCCCGTTATTGTATTTGCCAGTTAATACACCGCTGTTAAGCGGGCTGTAAGTCGTCAGCCCAATGCCATATTCAGAGGCCAGCTGCGCCAGTTCATTCTCCACATACGACCGATGGAATAGATTGTATTTCGGCTGCTCGACCATCGGGGGGATCAGGCCATTCTGTTTGGCAAATGCGATTGCGCGCATGAGATGGAAAATACTCCACTGTGAAGTACCCCAATATAATATCTTTCCCTGCCGCACCAGCATGTCCATCGTTTGCACTACTTCCTGCACTGTCGTGTCCGGATCATGGCGGTGGCAAAAATAAATATCAATATAATTTACCTGCAAGCGCTTGAGTGAAGCATGCAGCGCCTCAGTGATATGTTTGCGGGAGAGGCCGCGCGCATTTACATTATCATCTGCTGCTGGAAAAAAAACCTTGCTTGATAAAACCACGTTTTCACGCGGAATATCGGCAATTGCCCTCCCCAACACTACTTCCGCCTGGCCTTTAGCATATACATCTGCGTTATCAAAATAATTAACACCCTGGTCATACGCCGCGTGAACCAGTTTCACAGCTGTTTTCTCATCGATCTGGTTGCCGAATGTAACCCAGGCGCCTAATGAAATCTCGCTGACCTTGATGCCAAGTTTTCCTAACCGCCGATAATGCATTGATGCTCCTCTGGTTATTTATCTTTTTCCTTGTCGGATTTTTCCCCAATTCCGAGCGCTTTCCATTTGTCCTGATTATCCCGCAGGCGATGCATTGAACTTTCGCGCATATGCAGCTGATCAAAACCTTCTGGCTTGATACCCATGCTTTCCCCATCCAGTAAGCCGAACACACCGGACTGTCCAGGCTCGGTGCGTTTGCTCTGGCAATACTTGCACGTCTTCGGATCATGCGTCGCATAATCCAATGGTTCTTCATAAGTACTAATGAAACCCTCATAATTACGGAGCACAACTTTGTGATCAGAGCTGCTGATCAGGTAATTCGGCATGACTGGGATCTTACCCCCGCCACCCGGCGCATCTACTACGAAAGTTGGAACAGCAAATCCAGATGTATGGCCGCGCAAGCCCTCTATGATCTCAATACCTTTTGAAACAGGCGTGCGGAAATGGCCCGCCCCTTCCACCAGATCACAAATATACAGATAGTACGGGCGCACACGCATCCGCACCAGATCTTGGACTAATTTACGCTGGATATGCACGCAATCGTTGATGCCAGCCAGCAGAACAGATTGATTTCCAAGCGGGATGCCCGCATCCGCCATCTTCGCGCATGCGTCATACAATTCTTTGGTGATCTCATTGGGATGATTAACATGAATATTGATCCACAGGGGATGGAATTCACGCAGCATCTCAACCAGTTCATCGGTTACACGCATAGGCATGAATACCGGTACCCGGGAGCCTATACGCACAACCTCCAGATGATGAACTTCTCGCAACCGGGTGAGAATAGTTTTCAGTACTTTGGGTGCCAGCACCAGCGGATCTCCGCCGGAGAGCAGCACATCTCGTATCTGCGGCGTTCGTTTCAAATACTCAATCTGCGCGTCCAGTTCATCCCGGGAAAATGTTGCCGAAGGGTCACCAACTATTCGCCCGCGTGTGCAATAGCGGCAGTATGAGGCGCACTGCGTCGTCACCAGCATTAGCGCGCGATCAGGATAGCGGTGGACCAGGCCAGGCACCGGTGAATGCGCATCCTCAGACAGCGAATCCTCCATCATGCCAGTGAAAGTTGAAATTTCCGTATAGGTTGGTATCACCTGGCGGCGGATCGGATCATTCGGATCATCGCCATCGATCAATGACGCGAAATAGGGTGTTATATCCACTCGGAATAATCCACGTTCCTGCAGCGCCCGCCTTTCACTATCCGTCAGGTTGATAACGCCATCAAAATCCTCGATCGCGTTCAGACGGTGGCTAAGCTGCCAGCGCCAATCGTTCCATTCTTTATCCGGAACTTCCTTGAATTTTGGGGCTCTTTTTGAGAGAAATGGGTTCATTTTTTTACAATCCTTTGGCATCAGATTTCAAATTTCCCTTTATTGTATACCATCCTCCGCGACAAATAAATTAGGCCCTTAAAGTGTTAATTCTTTATAAGAAAAAGCGCCTATTATCCGGGAATTCTTGACGCACTTTAGCACGCATGGTATCATCATTATCAGGTAATTAGCACTCTAACTGTTAGAGTGCTAATTCTAAGAAATGGAAAAACTAACAAACAGGCAAAAGAGGATTCTGTCGCTCATCGTGCATGAGCATATTGCCACGGCGAACCCGGTTGGCTCTAATAGTCTTGTAAAAAAATTTGGATTAGACCTGAGCTCAGCAACCATTCGCAATGAAATGGCAGTGCTGACAGACGTGGGGCTGCTGAAACAGCCGCATACATCCGCCGGTCGCGTTCCCACAGAGAACGGATACCGTTTCTTTGTGCGTCAACTGATGAATGAGACATCCTTAACCCCGGATATCCGCGCAACGATCAACCATCAATTCTCGCAGATGTCTAATGATATGCAGCAGTGGATTCGCCTGGCTGCGTCTGTGCTGGCAAAGCGGACTAATTCTGCATCGATCATTACCGCGCCGCAGGCGAGCGAAGTACAGTTTAAGCACCTGGAGCTGATCGCGACACATGGCCGACAGGTTCTGGCGATCTTGGTATTGGAAGGCGGTCAGATCCGCCAGCAAATTCTGACGCTGGAATCGCCAGTGTCCCAGGAACAACTTTCAATCATATCTAAGAAATTCAGTCATCAGCTTTCCGGTAAAGACGCGCAGCGCATCAAGATTTTTTCAGAGCCATTATCACCGGTCGAAAATCAGATCCTGCGCTGGATAGAAGATGAAATGGAACGATCTGAACAGTTGCCAACGGGAGAGATCATTCTGGACGGCCTCACCAATGTATTATCTGAACCGGAATTTTCCGACTCAGAAGAAGCCCGCCGCGCGCTCCTGCTTTTAGAGGAACGCTCGATGCTTCAAGATCTGCTAGCCCAGACTATTCTGCCGGAATCAATCGGCGGTGTACAGGTACTGATCGGCGGTGAAGGAACCTGGGAAAATCTGGCACAGTGTTCGATCATACTGGCTAAATATGGTGTCCCGGGCGTGGCAACTGGAACGCTTGGCATACTGGGCCCGATGCGTATGCCGTACGGGAGCTCTATATCACTGGTACGTTTCTTATCCGGACTGATGAGCGACTTTGTCATGGAAAACTGGTAAAAAAGGGAATTTCAAATAATGGTAAATAAAAAAGAAGAATCAGCTGCTAACGGCACCGAGGAATCAGAATCTCAGGATCAGAGCAGCAGTCAAGAGACTAAAGAAGTGAAAAAAGAAAAAGATAAAAATGAGATGGTGACCATTCCACTTTCGGAATATGCCTCACAGATTGAGGAAATCGATCACCTGACTGCGAAAGCGGATGAGTTTAGCGATGGCTGGCAGCGTGAACGCGCAGAATTTGCCAATTACCGCAAGCGCATCAGCCGCGATCTCGATACGCAGAAGCTCAATTTCAAATCGGATATCATCAAAAAGTATCTGGCAGTGAAAGATGATCTGGAAAGAGCGTTGAAAAACCGCCCGGAATCTCTTGACGATGAACCGTGGGTCAGCGGGATTGAATTGATAAACCAAAAAATATCGAACATTCTCAACACTGAAGGCATAGAACTCATCTCCGCTGATGGGTTGGCTTTCGACCCGACGATACATGAAGCTATTTCCAATGAGGAAAACGACGAGGTAGAAAGCGGATTTATTATCGAAGTAGTCCAACAGGGCTACAAATTAGGCGACCGGGTCATACGCCCGGCATTAGTAAGAGTATCAAAATAGGAGAAAACAATGGGAAAAATTATTGGAATTGATCTAGGAACAACAAACTCAGTGGTCGCTGTGATGTCTGGCGGCGAACCGACTGTCATTTCTACCGCGGAAGGCGAACGTTTATGCCCCTCCGTTGTTGCAGTGAACAAGAACGGTGAACGCGTTGTTGGGCGCACTGCGCGCAACCAGGCAATCGTCAACCCCGAGAATACAGTCTTCTCAATCAAGCGTTTTATGGGCCGAAAATTTGAAGACGAAGAAGTGCAGCGTACAATCAGCCGTGTTCCGTATAAAGTTACAAAAGCCCCGAATGGCGATGTACGCGTGGTTATGGATGGCAAGGAATATTCACCGCCGGAAATTTCCGCTATGATCCTTGGAAAACTGAAAACCGATGCCGAAGCATACCTGGGCGAGACAGTTACTCAGGCAGTAATCACCGTTCCCGCGTACTTCAATGACGCGCAGCGAAACGCCACAAAAGATGCTGGCAAAATTGCTGGGCTGGAAGTATTACGCATCATCAATGAGCCTACTGCCTCATCACTGGCATATGGCCTGGATAAGAAAAAGAACGAAGTTATCGCGGTCTATGACCTGGGTGGCGGCACATTTGATGTATCGATCCTCGAAGTCGGTGACGGTGTCTTCCAGGTAAAATCCACCAGCGGTGATACTTTCCTTGGTGGTGATGATTATGACATTCGTGTCATGGATTACCTCGCAGAACAATTTGAGAAAGATACCGGCATGGACCTCAAGCAGGACCGCCAGGCCTTACAACGCCTGCGCGAAGCTGCTGAAAAAGCCAAGATCGAACTTTCCACGATGATGGAAACAGAGATCAACCTGCCATATCTGACAGCGGATGCCAGCGGACCGAAACATCTGGTAACCAAGCTCACCCGCTCCAAACTGGAGCAGCTGACCAATGATCTGACAGAACGATCAATTGGGCCTGTCAAGAACGCGCTCAAAGATGCCGGCTTGAAACCCGGCGAGGTCAACGAGGTAGTAATGGTTGGCGGTATGACCCGTATGCCCGCCATTCAAGACCTGGTTCGCAGAGAGTTCAACAAAGAACCCCATAAGGGTGTCAACCCGGACGAAGTTGTCGCGGTTGGCGCGGCGATTCAGGCTGGTGTGCTCGGCGGCGATGTCAAAGACATTCTGCTGCTGGATGTTACCCCCTTGACCCTGTCAATCGAAACACTCGGCGGCGTGGCGACACCCCTGATCGAACGCAACACCACCATCCCCACCCGCAAGAGCCAGATCTTCTCAACCGCGGGCGACAACCAGACTCAGGTAGAGATCAACGTACTGCAGGGTGAACGCCCCATGGCCGGAGACAATAAATCGCTCGGTAAATTCATACTGGACGGTATCCCCCCGGCACCGCGAGGCGTACCACAGGTCGAGGTCACATTTGACATAGACGCCAACGGTATTTTGAATGTAACTGCATTGGATAAAGCCACCGGACGCAGCCAGAAGATCACAATTACCGCTTCATCCGGTTTGACGGAAGAAGAGATTGAACGCATGAAATCTGAAGCTGAAAAGCACGCTGAAGAGGACGAAAAACGAAAAGAGCTGATTGAAGCGAAGAACTATGCGGAAAATGCTGCATATACTGCCGAGAAAATGCTTCGAGAAAATGGCGATAAGATTGATGAAAGCCCAAAGAAAAAAGTAGAAGAGATGGCAGAGTCCCTGCGCAAGACCGCCCAGGGTGAAGATCTCACGGCGATCAAGAAAGCGACCGAGGAATTGACCCAGCTTGTGCAGCAGGTGGGAGCCAGTCTCCATCAACAGGGTGAAGGCGCACAGGAAGCACCCGGACAGGCACAACAGGAAAGCGAATCCGGCGGGGCTTCAGATGACGAAGATGTTGTCGATGGAGAATTCAAGAGCGTATAAAGTAAAATAGTCAACAGGAAAATCGAGAGGCGCTTCAATCACTTGCGAGAATAATGCGCCTCTCTTAACATACAAAACTATGCCAAAACGCGATTACTACGAAGTATTAGAGATTGAACGAACCTGCACCCAGGTTGAGATCAAAGCCTCATTCAGAACATTAGCCCGTAAATACCACCCGGACGTTAATAAAGAGCCAGACGCGGAGGAGCGATTTAAAGAGATCAACGAAGCGTTTATGATCTTATCCGATGAACAAAAGCGTTCGATCTATGACCGTTATGGACATGAAGGGCTGCAGAACACGGGCGGCATGCCTGATTGGAACACAGTCGACCCCTTTGACATCTTTGAGCAATTCTTTGGCGGTTTTGGCGGATTTTCAACACGCCAGCGGCGTAACGCGCCCAGGCGCGGGAAAGATCTATATTATTCTCTTACGTTGGACTTCGAAGAAACAGCCACCGGCGCGGACAAAGAAATTGATATCAACCGTGATGAGGTTTGTGATCGCTGCAACGGCAGTGGGGCAGAACCCGGCACATCCCCCGAGACATGCACAACCTGCCATGGACGCGGTGAGATCCGTCAGACCCGACAAACATTTCTTGGCTCGATGGTTCAGGTCACTGCCTGCCCGGATTGCCAGGGCGCTGGAACAGTGATTACCCACAAGTGCAAACAGTGCAGCGGCCGCGGATATGAACGAAAGACGGTTGCTAAGACAATCCCTGTACCCGCGGGCGTCAATGATGGCACGCAGATTCGCCTTGCCGGGGAAGGACAACCCGGCACCAATGGCGGACCAAGGGGAAACCTGTTTATTGAGATCAAAGTAAAACCGCATAAGTTTTTCAAACGACGCAAGGATGATATTCTGCTTGACCTAAACATCAATGTTGCCCAGGCCACCTTGGGGGCTGAGGTAAAAGTCCCGACCTTGAATGGAGATGAAAAACTGGTTCTCCCCGCGGGCACCCAACCCGGAAAAGTGTTCAAGCTCCGCCATAAAGGCATCCCTCATCTGCGGACGAATGGACGTGGAGATCAGCTGGTGATTATCAATGTCGATATCCCCGCCAAACTTAATGATGAACAACGCGACCTTTTTGAGAAATTAGCAGATACGCTCGGCAGTGAGGTTCTTCCACAAGAACGCAGCTTCCTGGATATCCTAAAGGATGTACTGGGTGGATAAAACCTCCTGGTTAGAAATTTCTCTTCAAGTAACGCCTGAACAGGCAGAAGCTGTCGCCGAAGTACTCGGCCGTTTCACTTCCGAAGGCGTCGTCGTCGAGAGACTAACGGACGATGCAAAAAATCCTATAGGGACACCGGCCAAAAAAGTCAGGGTGTTCGGGTATCTCTTTGCGGATTCCCAACTTGAAGAAAAAAAAATGCGCTTGGAAGAGGCGCTGTTTTATTTAGGCCGCATCCAACCACTGCCCGATCCATCCTATAAATTGATCCATGATCAAAACTGGATGGCAGCGTGGAAAGATCAATATCAACCTCTCAAAGTTGGACAAAGGCTGGCTATCCTACCTGCCTGGGCAGAAAATCCATACCCCAACCGCACGCCTATTCGCATCAACCCTGGGATGGCATTTGGCACAGGCACCCACCCCACCACCCAGCTTTGTTTGGAATTAATGGAAACCCGAGTTGGTCCTGATACCGATGTGATCGATGTCGGATGTGGGTCCGGCATTCTTTCCATCGCAGCCATCCTGCTTGGCGCAAGCCAGGCTTATGGCACGGATATCAGCCCGGCAGCCGTACAATCCAGTCTTGAAAACGCGAAGCTGAATAATATAAGCAACAAGGTCTCGTTTACCAGAGGGTCCGTTGGTGAGATCATCAATGGCACATTTGATATTGTTGATGCCCCGCTTGTCGTTGTAAACATACTCGCGAATATCATCTTGCGATTATTTGATCAAGACCTCGGAGAGCTTATATCACCGGGGGGTGAATTGATCCTTTCCGGAATATTAGAAACACAAGCTGATGAAGTTCTACATCATGCTAAGCAATCCGGCTTTACCCTGATCGAAAAACGGGAAATCGATGACTGGGTCGCGCTATGCGTATCTAAAAAGTCTGCCCCTTAGATCTATTCTTCTAGAATGCACTCCCAGGTAATCTCGGCTTTACCTTTAACAGTCGCCGCAACCGAACAATACTTGCCTTCAGATAATTCGATCGCTTTCTCCGCGTCTTTCTTCTGTAGATTTTCGCCAGCCATCACATATTTCAAATGAATCTTGTAAAAAGTCCATGGCGGATCTTCTTCCTGTTCAGCATTAACAAATACTTCCAGTTTCTCGAGATCAATCTTGCGTTTTTCAAGGATTGAAACTACATCATAAGAACTACAGGTTGCCAGGGCAACAAGCAGCATCTCAGACGCTTTCATGCCGATCATTTCTTTTTTTGTTCCACCCAGGACAACAGAATGTTTACCTGAATCCGTTCCGATAAAGGTGCGTTCTCCGGTCCATTTTACATTGACTTCAGCCATTATTCCTCCAATAATTTTTATAATTATATTTACTCTTTTACATTCTATCTATTAATAATTCCTAAAATCATTGCTTGACACAGAACAATTGTTCGGGTATATTATAGTACAAATGTCCGATAATGCGCCCTGCAAAGGAGGCCATGATGGTGAAGAAACGAGAAGGATTAAGCGAAAGACATACATTGATCTTGAAATTCCTGGCAAAATTCCAGGAAGAAAATGGGTATTCCCCATCCATTCGCGAAATTGGAGAAAGTATCGATGTCAGCTCAACATCTCTCGTTGATTATTATCTCAAACAGCTTGAGGAAAAAGGATACATTTCTCGTGAACAACATATTTCCCGCAGCATCTGCCTGCTTAAAGACATCACCCAGAAGAAATCCATCATGGATCAGGTCTCAGATGGAATAAAAGAAATGGGAAGCAAAGTAGAAGAATTGCTAACAATCCCGGTAATGGGGCGTATTGTTGCCAGCGAACCCATCCCTATGCCAACAAGCGATATTGGTTATTTTGACGCAGAAAGCAGTATCGATATCGCCCGTTCATTACTCCCTTCCAAGGAGAATATCGAAGACCTTTTCGCGCTGGAAGTCCAGGGAGACTCCATGATCGATGCTATGGTTAATGACGGCGACATTGTCATTATGAAACGCACCCAGGAGGCGAACAATGGTGAAATGGTGGCGGTATGGTTGGATGATAATGACCAAACCACTCTGAAATATTTTTTCAAAGAAAACAACGGCATCCGCCTGCAGCCTGCCAACCCAAATATGGACCCTATTATGGTGGAGAATCCAGCCAGCTTGCGCATTATGGGCAAGGTAGTCATGGTGATCCGGCAGATGCAGCAGGGTTACGCGATCTAAAACTATCCAACAGCAATCGCCTGATTGAATCAGGCGATTTTTATTTTAAGTATTTGGTGAGATATTGCTCAGATAATTGCCAGAAGCGATCCTGCAGCGCCTGATCCTGCGCAAGGCGCGACTCCCTGCTTTCCTGGCTATCCCTGAAATACCCACCGCTTACTTCACTTACTTCCGGGGAGGTTGCCAGCATAAGCGATGTCTCCGCACCCTGCTCCATACTGATTCCTTCCAGATCATAGCTTTTCTTCTGCAGATTCGTATTTACCACACCAGGATGAAGCGCGTTTACGGTCACACCGCTATCAACCAGCCGGCGCGACAGGGATTTTGTAAAGAGCACATTTCCTAATTTTGAAAGCGAGTACGCCTGGAAAGGATCATATTCTTTCTCGCCCTGCAGGTTTTCAAAATCCACTTCCTTGATCATCTTATGCGAACTGGATGATACATTGATAATGCGGGCAGGTGCGCTTTCCTTGATTTGCTCAAATAAAAGGTTTGTCAATAAAAATGGTGCCAGGTGATTCACCGCGAACGTCATTTCTATGCCATCATCATTGACGGTGCGTTCCTTGTAAAAGTTTCCAGCGTTATTGACAAGCATATGCAGCGACGAATTTTCCCGTTTGATCTCCTCAGCCATGCGCTTTACATCCGAAAATGAAGAAAAATCCGCCAGGTAAAGATCCGCCTTCCCCTCACAGGTTGATCGAGATATTTCCGTTAGTGCTAGAATACCTTTTTCTTTGTTGCGTCCATGTATTAATACATGCGCGCCCATCTCTGCCAGGCGTTTTGCGGTGACAAAGCCGATCCCATCCGTCGCCCCTGTTACCAGGACTGTTTTTCCAATTGTAAAATTGTTTTCCATTTTTAATTCACCTCGCAATAAAAAATTATTTCTTTGATAGAGTCAGCACTTGAAAAGACAGTCATACTGAAATCAAAATCACTTCCCACAACAACAGTTATATCCTTCCGCCGTACTCCAACAATATTTCCACGTGTATCAAACGCTGCTGCCGCGAGCGTTACTTCCACACGCTCATTTTCTGCACTGTTTTCAACACGCAATACACCTGAGATGATCGCGCTCTGCGATCCTACC
>Ga0180436_10004566_pt1 | contig 12397 bp, 8 predicted proteins | sample SS_ome_2_FD_132434 | JGI IMG/M metagenome (GOLD analysis project Ga0180436, IMG submission 132434) | Hypersaline lake sediment archaeal communities from the Salton Sea, California, USA - SS_3_S_2 metaG | ecosystem: Environmental > Aquatic > Non-marine Saline and Alkaline > Hypersaline > Sediment...
CACGGGTTCGGGCCCTGGCGGGCTTCGCAGGCTCGGCGCCGTGGCGGTCTGGACACCCTGGCGGTCGTCGCACCTCTCGCTGAGGGGCTCCGCGCGACGCACATGGAGTTGCGCGAAGCGCAACTCCGGGTGTCGCGACCTTCGCGACACACACACTGCCGGTCGGGGATTTCACCCTGCCCTGAAGGGGGCTTGGGTCGCGGCGGGGGCCGCGACCGGCTTCGGTTGTGGGGCGACGGGCTTCGGGGCCGCGTCGTCCGACCGCGAGTCTACCGCCGCGCCCGGGGTGGGCGGGGGGACGAAGCGACCGTGCGCGCCGAGGCGCGACGGCTCGGTAGACTCCGGGGCGATGCTCACCTTCGACCGGAAGCTCGACCACCTCGCCACCCTCGCGCTGCGCGTGGGGGTCAACCTGCAGCCCGGCCAGCGCCTGATCCTCCGCGGGCCCGTCGAGGCCCTCGACCTCCTGCGCCGCATCGTCGCGCACGCCTACGAGCTCGGCGCCGCCCACGTCGCCATCGAGATCGAGGACGAGCGGATGGGCCTGATCCGCGCCCTGCACGCGGGCGACGACACGCTCGACGTCGCCGACGAGGAGCGGGTGGCGATGACGAAGGCCAAGCTGGAGCGCGGCGACGCCCTCCTGCGGATCGCGGGCGGCGACCCCGACCTCATGGCGCCGGCCGATCCCGCGCGCGTGGCGCGCATGACGCGGGCCGCGAGCGTGGCGAACCGCCCCGTCGGCGACCTCGTGCAGCGCGCCTACATGCCGTGGTCGATCATCGCGTACGCCACCCCGGCCTGGGCGCGCAAGGCGTTCCCCGACCTGCCCCGCGACGAGGCCGTCGCGAAGCTGTGGGACGCGATCTTCGCCGCCACCCGCGCGGACCTCGCGGACCCCGTCGGCGCCTGGGAGGCGCACCTCGGGATGCTGCGCAGGGCGACCGAGCACCTCAACGACCGCGCCTACCGCGCGTTGCAGCTGCGCGCCCCGGGCACCGACCTGCGCCTCGGGCTCGCCGACACGCACGTGTGGATGTCGGGTGGCGTGGTGGCCGAGAGGAGCGGCGTGCGCTTCGTGCCCAACATGCCCACCGAGGAGGTCTTCACGGCCCCGCACGCGCGGCGCGTCGACGGCGTCATCGCCAGCAGCAAGCCGCTCTCCTACCAGGGGCAGCTCATCGACCGCTTCCGGCTGACCTTCGAGGGCGGCGCGGTGGTCGCGGCCGAGGCCGAGCGCGGCCAGGCCGCGCTCGACAAGCTGCTGGAGGTCGACGAGGGCGCCCGCCGGCTCGGCGAGATCGCGCTGGTGCCGCACGCGAGCCCGATCAGCCAGAGCGGGCTGCTGTTCTACCACACGCTGTTCGACGAGAACGCCGCCTGCCACGTGGCGCTGGGGCGTGCCTACGAGACGACGATGCGGGACGGCGCGAAGCGGCCGCTGGAGGAGCTGCAGCGCGACGGCTTCAACCAGAGCTACACCCACGTCGACTTCATGTTCGGCAGCGGCGAGCTCGACGTCGACGGCGAGCTGCCCGACGGCATGCTGGAGCCGGTGATGCGCGGGGGCGCCTGGGCGTTCTGACCCCGCCGCGGGTCGCGGGCGGCGGTCGGCACGGGCACGGTGGGCGCTTTGGGTCGCGATCCCGCCACCCCGGGCGGCCGCCGTCGCCCGCTGGTACCCTCGCCGCATGATCCACCCGGGCGACGCCGCCCAGGCCCCCGCCCCCGACCTCGCCGCCGCCCGCGAGGCGCTGAAGCGCGTGTGGGGCTACGACGACTTCCGCGGGCTGCAGGCGGACGTGATCGGCACGCTGCTCGCCGGCGGCGACGCGCTGGTGCTCATGCCGACCGGCGGCGGCAAGTCGCTGTGCTACCAGCTGCCGGCGCTGCTGCGGCCCGGCCTCGGCCTGGTGGTCAGCCCGCTCATCGCGCTCATGCAGGACCAGGTGGAGGCGCTGCGGCTGCTGGGCGTGCGCGCCGCCTTCCTCAACAGCACGCTGGAGGCGGCCGAGGCCGACGCAATCGAGCGCGACGTGCTCGACGGGCGCCTCGACCTGCTGTACGTGGCCCCCGAGCGGCTCCTCACGCCGCGCTTCATGGGGCTGCTCGAGCGCGCGGAACTCGGCCTGATCGCCATCGACGAGGCGCACTGCGTCAGCCAGTGGGGGCACGACTTCCGCCCGGAGTACCTGGGCCTGGGCGTCCTGGCCGAGCGCTTCCCGCGGGTGCCGCGCATCGCCCTCACGGCCACCGCGGACGAGACCACCCGCCGCGAGATGCGCGACAAGCTCCGCCTGGAGGGCGCCCGCTCGTTCGTGGCCAGCTTCGACCGGCCCAACCTGCGCTACGTGGTCGTCGACAAGGAGGACGCGCGCGCGCAACTGCTGCGCTTCCTGCGCGCGGAGCACGGCGGCGACGCCGGCATCGTCTACCGCCAGTCGCGCCGCGCGGTGGAGCAGACGGCCGCCTGGCTCGTGGAGCAGGGCATCAGCGCCGTGCCCTACCACGCCGGGCTCGACGCGGAGACGCGCGCGCGCCACCAGCGCCGCTTCCTGCGCGAGGAGGGGGTGGTCGTCGTCGCGACGATCGCCTTCGGGATGGGGATCGACAAGCCCGACGTGCGCTTCGTCGCCCACCTCGACGTGCCCCGCAGCCTGGAGGGCTACTACCAGGAGACGGGCCGTGCCGGCCGCGACGGCCTGCCGGCCACGGCCTTCATGACCTACGGCCTGGCCGACGTCATCGCCATGCGCCGGCTGCTGGCGGCGGGCGGGGCCGGCGACGACGTCAAGCGCATCGAGCAGCGCAAGCTCGACGCGCTGCTCGGCTACTGCGAGACGGTCGCCTGCCGGCGCCAGGTGCTGCTCGGCTACTTCGGCGAGGCCTACGAGGGACCCTGCGGGAACTGCGACACGTGCGCCAACCAGGTGGCCACCTGGGACGGGACGGTGGCCGCGCAGAAGGCGCTGTCGGCGGTGGTTCGCACGGGGCAGCGCTACGGCGGCGGTCACCTCGTCGACGTGCTGCTCGGGAGGGCGACGGCGCGCGCCCGCGAGCGCGGCCATGACAAGCTGCCGACCTTCGGCGCGGGGACGGACCTCGACGAGCGCAGCTGGCGCTCGGTGCTGCGGCAGCTCGTCGCCACCGGCCTGCTGCAGCCCGACGCCGACGGCTATGGCGCGCTGCGCCTGGGCGCCGGGGCCGCGGCCGTCTTGCGCGGCGAGCGCGAGGTGCGCCTGCGGCGCGACCCCGAGCGGATCGCGACCCGTCGTGTCAAGGCGCGCCCGTCGGCGACGGGGCTCGCGGCCGCCGACCTGAGCGGCGAGGCGGCGGCGCGCTTCGAGGCGCTGCGGGCGTGGCGCGCGCACGCGGCTCGGGCGCAGGGGGTGCCGGCGTACGTCGTGTTCCACGACGCCACGCTGCGCGCGATGGCCGAGCTCGCGCCCGCCGACCTCGAGGCGCTGGCGACGGTGTCCGGGGTGGGCGCCGCGAAGCTCGCGCGCTACGGGGCGCAGGTGCTGGCGGTGTTGGCGGGCGGCACGTCCGACGAGCCGGCGGGCGGCGACGGCGTCCTGTTCGACCGCGCCTGACGCGGACTCAGCCCGACGGTTTGCCGTCGGCCGGCGGCGGGCTGCCGGCCGGCGGCTTGCCGCCGACCGGCGGCTTGCCGCCGACCGGGTCGATCGTGGCGACCTCGGCCCCGCGGCGGGCGCTCTTGGCGCGGTACATCGACGCGTCGGCCGCCGAGAGAAGGGCCTGAGCGTCGCGACCGTCGGCGGGTGCGCTGGCCACGCCGAGCGAGGCCTCGATGCGGAGGGTCGCGGAGTGGACCTCGTGGAGCGGCTCGAGCGCGTGCCGCAGGCGCGTGACGATGGGGTCGGCCGAGGCGCGGTCGAGGCCCACCAGGGCGACCGCGAACTCGTCGCCCCCCATGCGCCCGAGGGCGTCGCCGTCGCGCAGGACGCGGCTCAGGCGGGCGGTGGTCTCGATGAGCACGGCGTCGCCCGTGGCGTGGCCGTAGAAGTCGTTGATGTCCTTGAAGCCGTCGAGGTCGAGGAAGGCGAGCGTGACGCGGGCGTCCGGCTCGGCCAGCGCCTGGGCCAGGAGGGCGTCGAAGGCGCGCCGGTTGAGCGCCCCCGTGAGCGGATCGCGGTCCGCCTGGTAGCGCAGGCGCTTCTCCCGGGCGCGCTCGGCCCGGACGTCGCGCAGGATCACGGTCCGGCCGAGGCGCCCGCCGCGGCGGTCGAGCAGGGTCTCGATCGTCGCCGCCCAACCGTCCAGGGCGCCCTCGAGCAGCACCCCAGCGCGGTCGGGGGGGCCGTCCAGCACGGCCGCCAGGTCGGGCAGGGCGGCGCCGACGGCGCGGCCGACGGCGGGGTTGCGGGCCCGTCGTCGCGAGCCGCCGTCGGTGAGGTGCGCGACCGCGTCGGCGACCGTCGTCGTGGGGCGCTCGTCGGGACCCGGCGGGACCACCGTCTCGCCGAGCCGCCGTTCGAAGGCGGGGTTGACGTCGACGATCGCGTCGTGCGCGTCGAGCAACACCACCGGATCGCGCATGAGGCCGAAGACGCTGGCGCGACCGATGCCCCGGCCGAAGGTGTGGTCGAGCCACGCGCGCAGGCGGGAGGCGAGCGACGCCGTCACGGCGTCACCACTCCGTTCTCGCGGCATCGCGTCGAGGATCGTCCTCGCCCGCCAAGCCGGCGCGTGTCTCCTTCTGGCGGTACATGCGGGCGTCCGAGCGGGCGATCAGGGCTTCGACCCGATCGCCGTCGCGGGGCGCGCTGGCGAGGCCGATGCTTGCGCCGATCCGCAGCGTGACCTCGTCCGCCGTGATGGGGCGCGCGATGGCGGAGCGCATGCGCTCGCTGACGTTGGCGAGCCCGACGGGCGTGATGTCGGGCAGCAGCACCGCGAACTCGTCGCCGCCGAAGCGCGCGACGACGTCGCCCTCGCGCACCAGCGCCTTGAGGCGCTGGGCCACCTCGATGAGGACCGCGTCGCCGACCGCGTGGCCGTGGGTGTCGTTGACGGCCTTGAAGCCATCGAGGTCGAGGAAGGCGACGCCGACCGGCCGGTCGCCGCGGCGGGCCAGGGCCCGTCCCATCGCGTCCTCGAAGCCCGCGCGGTTCGCGGCGCCGGTCAACGCGTCCCGCTGCGAGGCCGCCAGCAGGGCGGCCTCGCGGGCACGTTCCTGGCGGCGATCGTGGACGATGAGCACGCTGCTCGCCAGCCGGCCGTCGGCGTCGCGAAGGTGCGACACGGCGACCTCGAGGCCGCGCAGGTCGCCGGTGAGCACGCGGCGCTCGCCCGTGCGCTGCGTGCCGCGGCGAGCGGCGTCCAACTGGGGGGACACGGCCAGCAGGTTGGCGCGGCGCAGGTCGGTCTCGTCGGCGAAGGGGAGCCGGCGGGTCGCGGGGTTCGCCTCGAGGATCGTCCCGTCGCTGGCGACCACCAGGGCCGGCTCGGGGATCGCGCGGAAGACGGCCTCGTAGGCGATCGCGCGGCGCTCGAGCAGGCTGGCGCCCGAGACGCGCGTGAACAGCAGCAGGGCCGATGCGCCGAGGGCCAGCCCGGTGACGTCGTAGGCGGGGAGGAGGTCGATCCCGGTCAGCCGGATCGCGGCGGCCAGCGACGGGAGCAGCATCGCGGTCGCCAGCGTCGCGGCCGTCGCGCGGTCGAGCCGCTCCGAGGTCGCGCCCGTCCGCAAGATCACGGCGGCGGCCAGCGCGAGCAGGGCGTAGGCGTACGGCAGGCCGAGGAACGCGAGCCACGGCCCGGGGGCCCAGTCGAGCATCAGGCGACCGTCGATCGTCACGCCGGCGACGTTCGCGAGCAAGCCACCGCCGATCGGCGTGACGAGGGTGGCGACGCCGACGGCCACGGCGGGCACGGCGAAGGCGATCAGCTGCCAGCGTCGCAGCCACGGCGGGTCGGCGATGCGCAGCGCCAGCACCCACCAGGCCTGCGGCGCGACCAGGCCGAGGAACAGGTTGCCCCGCAGCGCGAGGGTGCGTGCGGCGAGGTCGTTCGACTGCGTCTGGAACAGCGCGAGCGTGGCCCAGACGGCGCCCACCAGCGCCACCCAGGCGAGGGCCGACGCGACGAGGTCCTCGCGCGCCCGGTACGTGCGGGCGAACAGCGTCCACCACGCCACCGCGCCGAGGGTGAAGAGGATCGTGGCGAAACCCGGGGTCACCTTGCCGTAGTGTATGCCGACCCTCGGTGCTCGCGCCGAGGGTCGGCGGGCGGGCGCTTCGCGCGGGCGCCGAGGACCGGCGCTTCAGCGCACCTCGGCGCCGTCGGGCAGGTCGCGGTCGAGCGTCGCGACGGCGAGGTTTCCGGCCGCGTCCTCGGCCGCCAGGATCATCCCCTGCGACTCGACGCCCCGCAGCTTCACGGGCCTCAGGTTCGCGACGATGACGACCTTCTTGCCGATCAGCTGCTCGGGCGCGTAGTGCTGCTTGATGCCGGAGACGATCGTGCGCGTCTCGGGCCCCACCCGGACCGTCAGCACCAGGAGCTTGTCGGCCTTGGGGTGCGGCTCGACGTGCTGCACGTGGGCGACGCGGAACTCGAGGCGGGCGAAGTCGTCGATCGTGACCTCGTCCTTGTGCTCGAGCGGCGGCGCCGTCGGCTCCGCCATGGCGGCGGCCAGGGCCTCGAGGTCGACGCGTGGGAAGAGCGGCTCGCCGGGGCGGGTGACGGTGCCCTCGGGGGCGCCATCCCAGCGGCGGGCGTCGTCCAGCGTGGCGGGTGCGTCGGGCAGGCCGAGCTGCGCGCGCAGCTCGCGCGCCTTCGTCGGCATGACCGGCTCGAGCAGCACGGAGGCCACGCGCAGCGCCTCCACGACCGAGCGCAGGACGGTCCCGAGCCGGGCCGCCTGGGCCGGATCCTTGGCCAGCGTCCAGGGCTGCTGGTCGGCGACGTACTTGTTGGCCCGGCGCACGGCGGTCATGACGTCCTCGATGGCGCGATCGAACTGCAGCTCGTCGAAGCGCCGGGTGACGGCGTCCGCGAGGCCCAGGAAGGCGTCGCGCAGCGCTTCGTCCTCCGGGCCGAGCGCGCCGAAGGCGGGCACCTTGCCGCCGGTGTAGCGGCCGAGCATGCCCAGCGTGCGGTGCAGCAGGTTGCCGAGGTCGTTGGCCAGGTCGGCGTTGACCCGCTCCGCGATGCCCGCCTCGTGGAAGCTGGCGTCGAGCCCGAAGCTCATGTCGCGCAGCAGGAAGTAGCGGAAGGCGTCGTGGCCGTACTTCTCCTGCAGGTCGAGTGGCTTGATGGCGTTGCCGAGCGACTTGCTCATCTTGCGCTCGTCGGCGAGCCAGTAGCCGTGCACGTTGAGGTGGGCGTAGAGCGGGATGCCGGCGGCCTTGAGCATCGTCGGCCAGAACACCCCGTGCGGCTTGACGATGTCCTTGGCGATGAAGTGGTTGACCGCCGGCCAGTAGCGCCGCTCGAGCCCCTCGGTGATCAGGTGCGACCAGTAGTTGATGAGGGCGTCGAACCACACGTAGGTGACGTGCTCCTCGTCCCAGGGCAGCGGGATGCCCCAGGGCACGCGGGCGCGGGGGCGGCTGATGGAGAGGTCGCCGATCGGCTCGCGCAGCATCGCCAACACCTCGTTGCGGTAGCGCTCGGGGCGGATGAGGTCGGGGTTCGTCTCGATCGTCTCGCGCAGCCACGGCCGGTACTTCTCCATGCGGAAGAAGTAGTTGGCCTCGACGCGCAGCTCGGGCGGCTCGTCGGAGTCGGGGCAGCAGCCGTCGACCAGCTCCTTCTCGGTGACGAAGCGCTCCGCGCCGACGCAGTAGAGGCCCGAGTACTCGCCGTAGAAGATGTCGCCGGCGTCGTACACGCGCTGCAGCACGTCCTGCACGACCTTCTTGTGGGCCGGGTCGGTGGTGCGGATGAAGCCGTCGTAGGCGATGCCCATCGAGTCCCAGGTGCTGCGGAACTGCCCGGTGACCCCGTCGACGTAGGCCTGCGGATCGACCCCGGCGGCCGCGGCGGCCTTGGCGACCTTCTCGCCGTGCTCGTCTGTCCCGGTGAGGAAGTAGGTGTCGTCGCCCTTGAGGCGGTGGAAGCGGGTGACGACGTCGACCAGGATCGTCGTGTACGCGTGGCCGATGTGCGGCGCGGCGTTGACGTAGAAGATCGGCGTGGTGGCGTAGTAGCTGCCGCGGGCGTCGCTGGGGTCGGGCATCTCGGGTGGTCCTCCGGGGTGGCCCGCCGGGCGGGCTCGTGGGATCGGGGGTGGGCGAGGGTCGCTCGGGTCACGTTCGGGGGCGCCCACGAAAACGGCGCCGCCTGCGCGACGCCCTGGCCCGTCCGGACGCGGCGTGGCGCGTCAGGCGGTCGCAGGGCTCCGGGGCATCTGGCGCGTCCGCGTCATGCGCTGGATTGTAGCAGGGGCGGACGGCCGGCCGTCCACGCGGGGGGCCGGCGTGGGGCGTACCCTGCCCGGAGCGCCGTCGGCGCTACCATGCGCTCGTGACGATGGGATCCGCTTCGGCCGCCGAGGCCGCCATGGACTTCAAACGCGCCCGCCGCCGCGCCGACCTGCGCGAGGCGCTCTCCGCGCTCGGCGCGCGCCCGGCGCCGCTGCTCTCCTACGACGACGTTCGCCGGCGGCTGCACGCCGTCGAGAGCCCGGCCCACTACCTCGAGGACGTCCCGCTCGACGCGATCGTCGGCAGCGTCGGCCGCACGGTCGACTTCACCCGTGAGTTCCTGCCCCGCACGGATGCCGACAAGGCACGCTGGGTCGGGGTCAAGGTCGCGATGACCGGGCTGACGGGGACGCCGCCCGTGGAGCTCTACCGCATCGGCGACGCCTACTTCGTGCGTGACGGCAACCATCGCGTGTCGGTCGCCCGTCAGCTGGGTGCGCGCTTCATCCAGGCGTACGTGACGCCCGTGCACGCCCGGGTGCCGCTGTCGGCCGACGTCTCGCCCGACGACCTCATCATCGCCGAGGAGCACGCGCGCTTCCTCGAGTCCACGGCGCTGGACGAGCTGCGCCCCGGCGCCGACCTACGCGTGACCACGGCGGGCGCTTTCGAACGGCTGCTCGACCACATCTCGGTCCACCGCTACTACATGGGCATCGACGAGGACCGCGAGGTCGCGTACCCGGAAGCGGTGGCGCACTGGTACGACACCGTGTACCTGCCGGTGCGCGAGGCGATTCGCTCGGGCGGCGTCCTGCGTGGCTTCCCGGGCCGGACGGAGACCGACCTGTACCTGTGGCTCTCCGAGCACCGCGGCCGGCTGGAGCGCGAGCTCGGGTTCACCCTGCCGAGCGAGTCGATCGCCGAGTCCATCGGGTCCGGCGGCGCGAGCGAGCGCCGCGGCGCCAAGGAGCGCGACGACCTGCTGCTGCAGGTCAGCGGGCGCGGGGAGGACCGCACGCCGGAGGCGGCCGCGATCGCCGACGACCTGCTGGTCGCGCTCCCCGACCTGGAGCTGGGCATCCCATCCCTGGAGCAAGCGTTGGTGCTCGCCGGCCGCGAGCGCGCGCGGGTGTACGCGCTGCACGTGGCCGCCGACGAGGATGCCGTCGAGAGCGAGGAGGTCGACGCGTTGCGGGCGGCGGCGTTGGCCGCGGCCGAGCGCGCGGGCGTCGAACTGCAGTTCGCCGTCGCCGTCGGCAACCCCGCGCAGGAGCTGCGCGAGCGCGCCGCCTGGGTCGACCTGCTGGTCGCTCCGATGGTCGTGCCCGACGCGACGAGGGGCTGGCGCCTGGCGGCCCGGCACCAGGGACTGCTGCGTCGCACGCCGTGCCCGATCCTGGTGACGGTGGGACCGATCCGGCCCCTGGAGCGTGCGCTGGTGGCGTACGACGGCGGCGCGCGGGCCGACGAGGCGCTGTTCGTGGCGGCCTACGCGGCCGCGAAGTGGCGCACGGAGGTGGTGGTGGCGACGGTGGCCGATACCTCGCGCGGCGCGAGCGCCATCCTCGACAAGGCACGGTCGTACTTGGAGCCGTACGGGGTGCGTGCCGACTACGTCGAGCACCAGGGGCCGGTCGCCGAGACGCTGGTGGCCATGGCCGACGAGCGCAGCTGTGACCTCATGCTGATGGGCAGCTACCGCTACTCACGCTGGCTGGAGTCGTTGCTCGGCGGCGTGCTGGAGCGCACGCTGCGTGCGGCCGGGCGGCCGGTGATGGTGCTCTGATCGATGCCGGGCGACGGGGCGTCGGCCGATGCCGTGCCAAAGCGCGCGGCCCAGGGCACGCCGCAGGCGCCATCTGCGCAGCCGTCGTCGGTCCGGCCCGCGATCGCGTAGCGGCGGGCGGCCACGGTGTCGTAGGCGCGGTCCGCGAGCCAGCGAACGCCCGGCAGGTGGTACGGCAGCGCCAGCAGGCCGAGCGCCGGCCGCGTCAGCCGCAGCAGGCGCACGACGGCGGCCGCGCCCGCGTACACGCGCCCGTCGCGATCGACGAGCTGCAGCGCCTTCACGGCCTCCTCGGGATCGACCCAGGGCACGTCGGCCAGCGCCGTCTGCAGGGGCGCGATGCGCAGCCGCCCGCCGGAGAGCCGCCGGGCCCGCTCGGCCTGGGCGGTGCAGAAGACGCAGTCGCCGTCGTAGAGCGCGAGCGGCAGGCGCGGCGTGGCGGCCGCGAGCTCGGCGCGGGTCGGTGCGCGGGACGTGTTGCTGCGGCCCATGGCGCGAGCATACGGGGGCGGACAGGACGCGACCCGGGTCCGGGTCACGGAGGCGCCGGACGGAGCCGTCCCCCGTCCGCGGCGCGGAGGCGCCCTCCAGCAGGGCGCCGCCGCGCACCGACGCCGTCGCGCGATCAGCGGAACAGCAGCGACAGGCCCGCCCGCGTGGATGCCGCGGAAAGGGACTCGAGCGGCATCACGCCCGGCGGCAGTGCCTCGCCGATGATCCCGGCCTCGGCGACCTCGTCGAGGGTCAGCGACACGAGTTCGTCGGTGTAGGTCATGTCGACGCCGTCGGACGTTCGTACGGAGGTGTAGCGAAGGAACTGCCAGCCGGCGTCGATGGCCACGTCGACGGTCAGGGTGGCGTTCGGTTCCTCGTCGGGCACGCAGGGACCGTCGGTCGCGGCGCTCCAGGCGCTCTGCGACGCCACGGGTACGTGGCCGACGAAGGTCTCGGTGTACGCGCCGCCCTCGCCGTCGACCCGTTCGAAGCTCTCCAGGAAGACGATGGCGTCGACATCCGGTTCGTCGTCGACGAAGGACTCTCCGTCCCACACGGCGATGTACGGAAGCGGCGCGAGCGCCGCCTCGGCGCCGTTGGTCGCCGTCATGGGGCACCCCTGGGGTGGGAAGAAGAGCAGCCAGCCGAACTCGAGGCCGATGCTCTCGTTGATGCGGGGGATGTCGTAGACGGAGATCAGGGAGCCGCTCACGAGGCCGTCGGCGTCGATCGCCGCGTCCATGGTGGCGTAGATGAAGCCGTCGATGTCGGCCGCGGCGGGCGTCAGCGCGCGCGCACCGAACATCGGGTTGGGCTCGAACGGCGTGAGCATGACGCCGAAGACGGATCCTGCGACCTCGTCGGGGTTGGCCAGCTCGAACGAGAAGGCCGTGGGCTCGCTGAGTGGGTCGACCTGTTCGGGGCCTGGACCGCAGGCGCCGAGCCCCACGACCAGGGCAGCCGAGGTGAGCCATGACACGAGGTGGTGGGACAGGCGCATGGGGATGGACTCCGATCCGGCAGCCGGAGGGTGGTGGATCGCCGGCGATGCCGGTGCGTCGTGCCTGCTCCAACAGCTTCCCAAGCGCCGGTGCGGCATGTCGTGAAGCAGGTCACGAGCGGGCGGTTTCGGCTTCCCGGACGCCGCCCGCCGTCGCGGCCCCCCACCTGCTACCCTGAGCCGACATGGCCAAGCAGCCCTCCCTCACGTCCCCATCCGACGATTTCAGCGCCTGGTACAACGAGCTCGTCTACCGGGCCGACCTGGTCGATCTCGGCCCCGTGCGCGGCACGATGGTCATCCGGCCGTACGGCTACGCCCTGTGGGAGAACATCCAGCGCGAGCTGGACGCGATGTTCAAGGCCACCGGGCACGAGAACCTCTACTTCCCCATGCTCATCCCGATGAGCTACTTCCAGCGCGAGGCGCAGCACGTGGAGGGCTTCTCGCCCGAGCTCGCGGTGGTGACCCACGCGGGTGGCGTCGAGCTCGAGGAGCCGCTGGCGATTCGGCCGACGTCGGAGACGGTGATCGGCGAGCTGTACGCCAAGTGGGTGCAGAGCTACCGCGACCTGCCGCTGCTCTACAACCAGTGGTGCAACGTCGTGCGCTGGGAGATGCGCACGCGTCCGTTCCTGCGCACCACCGAGTTCCTGTGGCAGGAGGGCCACACCGCGCACGCCAGCGAGGAGGAGGCGCGCTTCGAGGTGCGGCAGATGC
>Ga0180436_10004569_pt1 | contig 12395 bp, 9 predicted proteins | sample SS_ome_2_FD_132434 | JGI IMG/M metagenome (GOLD analysis project Ga0180436, IMG submission 132434) | Hypersaline lake sediment archaeal communities from the Salton Sea, California, USA - SS_3_S_2 metaG | ecosystem: Environmental > Aquatic > Non-marine Saline and Alkaline > Hypersaline > Sediment...
ATTGAACTCAAACCCTTCCCGGCGAACGGCTGGGCTTTGGATGTGTATGAAGCCGCCGATCCGGGCGTCGTATCCGTGATCGCATCGGGCTCATCAGCCGGCATGCTTTTTGCTTTGCATAAGATCATGCCGATGCTGAACGACAGTCTGATGCTGGTGTTGGCGGGGATCGGGTTTGTTACCTTCTTTGCCTCCAACCTGATGGGCTTGAAACAGATCAATGCCAAACGATTATTGGGCTATTCGTCCATCGGTCAGATCGGTTTGATCGTCGGTGTCTATGCTCTGTTGACACAGCTTGGTTACGGCTCCGACAGCAAGTTGATCATGCTGATCGTCGGCGGATTGTTCATCTCGCACTTTCTAGCCAAAGCCGGATTGTTCTGGCTGGCCGGCATTGTGAATAAAGAAAAAACCAATGAGTGGGGCGCGCTCAGAAAGAATCCCTTGCTCATCTTTGCTTTCGGGGCGTTTATCATCGCTCTGATCGGACTGCCGCCTTTCCCCTCGTTCTTTGGAAAATGGCAGTTGGTCATGACCCTTGCGAACGAAGGCCAATACCTTGTGATCGCAGCGGTCCTTCTGGGAACGCTCATCGAAGCTGCCTACCTGTTCCGTTGGTTCGGCAATGTTCTAAAGAGCGATAGCGAGGACGCAAAGATCAAAATTTGCCTGGCCCAAAGTCTGCCTGTTTGGATCTCAGCCCTGGCATTGATCGGCTTGGGTGCCTATGCCGCGCATGTTGTACCCGGTGGCGACAGCCTGAGTATTTTCTACATTCCCATGCTGGTGATCGCAGCATTATTCGTGCTGGACTTTTTACCGGCCTGGGCCAAGAATACGCTGGTCATCGGATTGATGGGGTTTTATACCTGGCAGATGCTGCCCGGACTGGAAGGCTACCGCATGCTCTTCGGGATCATTTTCCTGATCGGCGGTACCGTGCTGTTCATCCCGGGCTACATATATAAGGGAAAGCGCCTTGGGTTTTATCCCTTCGCCGTCATGATGTATGCGGGACTGGCCGGACTTTTGCTGGCCGAGAATACCTTGCAATTCTTCACGGCCTGGGAACTGATGACGCTTGGATCTTACTTCCTTATCATTCGGGGAAAGAAATCCAAACCCCACGCTTTCAGCTACATGCTGTTCTCCATGGGCGGCGCCTATGCCATGTTGGCGGGATTCGGCATCTTCTTCACCGTGAACGGCAACAGTCTGGATCTGGCGTTGCTCTCAAGCATCACACAATCAACCAATATTATTTTTATTCTGCTCGTGATAGGCTTCCTGACCAAGATGGCATCCATGGGATTGCACATCTGGTTACCGGGTGCCCACGGCGAAGCGGAAACCGACGTGTCTCCGATGGTCTCGGCGATTTTACTAAAAGCCGGTATGTTCGGACTGGTGGTCGTGATGTCCGCCATCCGAAATCCGATGATCGGAAGCGTCAATGCAAATTATGTTCTGAGCTGGCTGGGTGCCATTACGGTATTCCTTGGCAACCTGCTGGCCATTTATCAAGAGGATGCGAAACGCTTACTGGCCTATTCGTCGGTGGGGAACTTAGGTTATGCCTTGTTCGGATTGAGCTTAATGTCCCATCTGGGTTGGCTGACCTCCATCGCTTACGCCTTGAATCACTTCTTGTTCAAAGCCCTGCTTTTCCTCGCCATCGGCGGAGTTGTCTGGCGGGTCAAGACAAAGAATATGTATGAAATGGGTGGACTGATCAAGCGTATGCCCATCTCCTTCATTTCCGTTCTGATCGGTATCATCGCTCTTTCGGGCGTGCCGCCGCTGTCCGGATTTGCCGGAAAATGGCTGACCTATAACGTTCTGATCGAAAAGGGATGGTATCTGCAGGGTATTGTTGTTATTATCGGCGGATTGATCGCGTTCCTCTATTGTTTCCGTTTGATCTATTCGGTCTTTCTGGGTCAATTGAAAGACAACCATCGTCATGTAAAAGAAGCGCCGATCGCCCTGATCATTCCGCAGGCAATCATGATATTTGCTATCATGTTCTTCTCGGCCTACCCGGGGATCGTTCTGGGTAAAGTGGGCGACTTTCTGATCAAGCTATTCCCGCAAGGCGCTATTCAATGGCAGAACAATGTTGCCACCACAGTTTATGGTTATTGGGACGGCCTTACTATTCTGATGATCACCGGCGGTATATTTATGACAGTGCTGGGCTGGCTGATCCTGAACAACCGAAAAGCTCAAAAAGTCAAACAATTCAATATCGTCTATGCGGCTGAACGTCCCTCGCGGCCCGAATTGACACATGTGGGCTATAATTTCTTTGCCCATTACCGTAAAGCCCTGGGCGTTCTCTCTCGTCCCTTCGCGGTTAATTTCTGGGATCGCGTATCGGAAGGCTTCCATGCCGTCGGCGATTTCTTTAGAAGAATCTACACCGGAAACGCTCAAACCTATCTTGTGCATATCGTGCTCTTCGTGGTTATCGTATATGCCATAGCAATTGGAGGATAGATCATGGGATTCGAACCGATCAAAATTCTTTATTCGTTTGTGTCGCTGCTCATCATTTTCAATGTCGGCATGCTGATCAACGGGGTTGCCCGTAAGATCGGCGCCCGGGTTGGACGGCGGCATGGCATCCGATTCTATCAGCCCTATATCGATCTGGTCAAGAACTACGCCTTAAGGTCAAATGTTACCCACGGTGTGATGTTCTATCTCGGGCCGGTTTTCCGTCTGGCTGGCGGTATCGGGGTTTACCTTTTCACTCCGGTCATTTTCGGATCGCTGTGGTTCAGTAATTTCTCCTTTGCCGGCGATATGGTCCTGGTCCTGTATTTCATCTTTTTCGGTATGCTGGGTATGGCGCTGGGTGCCGGAGAAGGCGGCCACCCCTATTCCGCATTGGGTATCGGGCGCGGCCTGGCGCAGGTCACTGCCGCCGAGATCCCGCTGGTTATCGCCTTTCTCGGCGTAGCCGTGCAATACCAGTCCCTGTCCGTGACCGAGATCGTTGCGATGCAGCAGGGCGGCATCCAGAACTGGACCATGGTCACGAACCCGCTGATCACCGTGGTTGCACTGGTGGCGTACCTGGGTTCAATGATGCGTTCGCCTTTCGATATCGTACTGGCGCCGCAGGAGATCCCGATCGGACCGCCGACGGAATATCACTCAACGTTCCTGGGGCTGTTACAAACCAATCGGGCGATCTTCCCCTTTGCGAAGACCGTGCTGTTCATGAACCTCTTTTTCGGCGGTGCGACCAATTGGGGTGTCCTGATCCTGAAGGTATTCCTGATCTATATGGTATCGGTCGTGGTCGGAGTTGTCCAACCGCGCTTCCGTGTCGATCATTCAATTCGTTGGTTCTACAAATACGCGCTGCCTCTGGGTGTGATCGCGCTGATCGTAACCGCAGTTATTATTAGATAGTGAAGGATAGATATATGTCAATGAAAGATCTTGAAAAACGAATGGTGACCGGACCGGACGGCGAACAATTTGAAGTCGATCCCATGCAGGATTACTTCTGTCAGGAAACGCCGAAGGTCCACAAAGCCTCTGCCGTGAAGATCTGGGAGGATTTTCTGAATTGGGCGCGGGCCGAATCCCTGTGGATCCTCGGCTACGGAACAGGATGCGGCGCCATTGAAATGCGTCCGCTGATGACACCGCGTTTCGATGCCTTCCGATACGGTATCCAATGGCGACCGACACCGCGACAATCCAACGTGCTGGTCATCGGCGGCTATATGTCTGTAAAGACCCTCAAACGCGTGGTACGGTCGTACGAACAGATGCAGGGACCGAAGTATGTGCTTGGACTGGGATCCTGCACCATCAATGGCGGCATGTATTACGACAGTTACAATACCATTAACCGCCTTGATCATTATCTGCCGGTGGATGTTTACATCACCGGGTGTATGCCGCGTCCCGAATCGCTGTTGGCCGGTTTCGAAGAATTAAAAAAATTGATCAAAGCAGGCAAGGGCGAAGGCCAGAACAAGTACGCGGAAAATTTTGAATGGTATAAGGCCAATCAGAAAAAGATCATCAAGCATTGGGATATGCCGGATTATAACTGGTAAACCCCTTAACTAAAATGGACGATCGAAAATGAAAACATTATTAAAAGATATTGAAGAGCGATTCGGCATATCCAAGGTCGTGGAACAGCGACCCGACGAAGTGTTCGTAACGGTAAAAAAAGACGATGCCGTCGCTTTGATCACGTATATGAAAACCCATGCCGGCTTTACTCACCTGGTGTTGCTGACGGCCGTCGATTGGATCGAAGATGGTCAATTTCAGCTGACCTATCTGTTGAACGATCCGACGGAAAAACGGGATATTGGTGTACGCGTGATGCTGGACAGGGAAACGCCCGTGATGGAATCTGTTCACCATTTGTGGCAACAGGCACCGACCTATCAACGCGAATTGAAAGAAATGTTCGGGATCGATTTTCCGGGATCGCCGCGTATTGATGAGCCGTTTATTTTAGAAGGTTGGCAGGATATCCCGCCCTATCGTCGTGATTTCGATACGAAGAAATACTCGGAGGAAACCTATTTTCCGAGACCCGGCCGCGTGACGCATGATCCGGCGGAATACATGAAGAAAAAACTCTATCCGGAGGAATAAGATGGCCGATAAGACTAAATACAGAGATAAATTTCCCAAAAAGAATCCGGACGGAACCAATATCATAGATCTGGAAAGCCAGAAATTCATCAAGGTCTGGCAGGGACCACAGCACCCCGGTATTACGGGCAACATGTCCCTGGAACTCATCCTGCAAGGTGATGAGGTCATGCAATGCAAAACCCATGTGGGATACTTGCATCGCGGGTTTGAAAAACTCATGGAGCGCCGGAAATTCATTCAGAATTTTCCGCTTTGCGTTCGAATCGCGGTCCCGGAACCGGACTTCAATGAATATTGCTATGCCGCCACCATCGAAGAACTGGCCGGAATTGAAATTCCCGAAGCCGCCGAATGGATGCGGACCCTGATCCTGGAGATGTCGCGTCTGACCTCTTTTCTGATGCACATGGGCGGGCAGGCCGGAGCTTTCGGCCTGGGCGTCGTGGCGCAGTGGACCAACTATGTCCGCGACCTGATGTTGGACCGTTTCGAAGAGATCTCGGGCGGCCGCATCTACCGCATGCACATGCCGCCGGGCGGTGTAAGAGGATTGACCCCGGACGGTTTTGAGAGCCGTATGGAAGAGACCCTCAAGGAAATTGAAAGGACCATGGCCGACGTGGACAGGACCATGTTCAACAGCGCCATTTTCAAACGACGCACCGTCGGCTTGGGTTATATTGATCCGGCGATGGTGGATGAATATGGCGTAACCGGTCCCAATGCCCGCGCTGCCGGCATCGCCAGGGATATTCGAAAAGATTATCCGTATTTAAAATACCCCGAATTGGATTTTGATATCATCACCGCAACGGAATCGGACGTTTATACACGCACCGATCTGCGTCGAAAAGAGATCCTGCTTTCCATCGATCTTATACGTCAGATCATGGCCAAAATGCCGAAGGAGGGTGAGTACATGGCTAAAATGCCGAATGTGCTTCACTGGAAGATACCTAAAGGCGAGACCTATGTGCGTGCTGAATGTACTCGCGGAGAATATGGCTATTATACCGTAACGGACGGCAGCGGATACCCGCGCCGTGTTAACGTACGTGGTCCCAGTTATACCCACGCCGTTGCCCTGATGGAACGCCTGGCCATTGACTGCAATATTGCAGATACAGCCGGCTTGATGTTATCGTTACACACTTATCCACCTGAAATTGAAAGGTAAGATATATGCGCTTGAGAGATGTATTGCATCCGTTTTTAGCCTGGAAACACCTGTTTGGCAAACCCGTGCCGATCAAGGATCCCATTCACCGTGAAGCTGCTCCGCGCTATCGGGGATTCCATCAGAACGACATGGAAACATGTATCGGTTGCGGGACCTGTGAAGCTATCTGCCAGAATGCCGCCATCGATATGGTGCCGGTGGAAGGGCAAGAAACCCAAAGCGGTGACAGCGGACTTCGTCCAAAGATCGACTACGGCCGATGCTGTTGGTGTGCTCTTTGTGTTGACGTTTGTACCACCGGATCACTGACCATGTCAAACGAATACCAATGGATCGATACCGATCCCGACGTGTTCCGTTTTGTACCGGGTGCCGAGAACAAACCCTGGGATAAAGTAGAAAAAGGCTATAAAAAACCCGAAAACTACGAGCTGTATCCCACCGAACGCGTTCCAATGGAAGAACTGGCCCCCGAAGACCGTGATAAATCATTTATCGAGATCGTTAAAGGTTTTTCTAAAGACCAGGCCATTAAAGAAGCGGACCGCTGTGTGGAATGCGGGATCTGTATCGCAACCTGTCCTGCTCACATGGGGATACCTCAATACATTAAAGCCGTACGTGAAGACGATATGGAACAAGCGCTTCGTGTTCTGTATGAGACAAATCCTCTTCCGGAAGTGTGCGGCCGTGTCTGTACACACACGTGTGAGACCGTTTGCGCCATGCAGTACAAAGGTGATGCTTTGTCCATCCGGTGGTTGAAACGCTATATTGCCGATCAGGTACCGGCGGAAAAATATCAAGAGATCCTTCAGGCGGACGGATTTGAGCAAAAGGATAAAAAAGTTGCCATTATCGGTGCCGGTCCCGGTGGATTGTCCGCTGCCTATTATCTTGCCAATCTGGGTTATCAGGTCAAGATCTTTGAGGTAAAAGCGGCACCCGGCGGTATGACCCGCTATGGTATTCCGGAATATCGCCTGCCTTACGATCAGTTGGACAAAGATATCGATTATATCAGGTCGCTGGGTGTGGATATGCAATTTAATACGCTGGTTGGTAAAGATATCAAACTGGATAAACTGCAAAAAGAGTATGATGCGGTTTTTGCCGCAACCGGCATGCAATTGGGCCGATCCACCCGGGTGGAGGGCTCTGATCATCCCATGGTCTTCCAGGCGATCGATCTGTTGAGAGACGTTACGGAAGGCAAGGAGATCGTAGTGGCCGAAAAGATCGTTATCATCGGCGGCGGAAACGTTGCAATGGATATCGCACGGACCATGGCTCGCTTACAGAACATAAAATTCGGTAAGGTACAGATCATCCTGACCTCTTTGGAAACGGAAGATATTATGCCTGCCGATGTGGAAGAGATCGTAGAAAGTCGTGAAGAGAATATTGTGATCGAACCCGGTTGGGGTCCGAAAAACATTGTTACAGAGGATGGAAAGATCAAAGGATTGAATGTCATCCGCTGTGTCTCTGTCTTTGATAAGGATGGTAGTTTTAATCCCAAGTTCGATATAAAAGACAATAATTTCTTTGAAGCCGATCAGATCGTCGAAGCGATCGGGCAGGGGATGGATATCGATTACATCAAAGAGACATTTGATGGCAAACTTGAGATGACACCCCGGAATCGTGTTAAAGTTGATACCAATAATCAGAGCTCTTTGCCCTGGTTGTTCGTAGGTGGCGACATGACGGGCGGAACGGACGCCATTACGGCCATTTCGGACGGTCATCGCGCCGCAAAGGGAATTGATAAATTCTTAAATAAATGAGGTGATCATGAAGGTATTTAATGTAAAAGAGATCATAGAATATGCAATAAAAATTGAACGCGAAAGTTTTGAATTTTACAATCGGGCCTATGAGCATGTAACGGATAAAGATGTAAAAGATCTCACACTCCAACTGGCAGGTGAAGAGGTCGATCATCAAAACCGTTTAAGACAACTGATCGATGAGGAGATCATCTCTTCGGAAACCCTGTTAAAAGAAATGGAAGTGGATACCACCTATATGGACAGGATCGTTGAAACATCCACGATCCCGGTGGACGCGAGTGCCATTGATGTGCTGAATATCGCCCTTGAACGGGAGAACAATACCGAACGCACCTATGCCATGTTAATGACATTGTCACATATTGGCGATGATGTTGTGAAGGTGTTCGAAGAACTTCGTCTGCAAGAACAAGGCCATGCAAACAAGATCATTGCACGAATGAAGAAGATCAGTTAAACCACATAAATATTTTCATACAATATTGTAATATAAAAAAACGCTCCGAGTAACGGAGCGTTCTTTATATTATTTTTCATCGACTCATCGACTATTTCTCATATGATGTCAATTGCATGATCGTTTCTTCTTCACCCACTAACATGTGGTTGCCGGTTTTCTTTGTGACGGATTTGACCAGTCCCACTTTGTCGGCATACCACTCGGTCTTTACAATGGTCAATTTCACCGTTCCGAAAAGTCCTTTTTCTTTTTCGATCTCACCGGTTGCTACGACTTTAATGCATTTGTCAAAGGTACCGGCGGACACGGTGACGGTTTCTTTGCCTTTTTGGACTTCATAGGTCAAGGGTACCGTAACGCTTTCCATCATAAGTGTGGTATTGTAGTCACGCTCCCAGGTGTTTCCGGATTTCAAGTCCTTGTTCAGGTAGATCTCTTCTTCCAGGATCGTGGGTTCGGCGGCATCGGCATCCTGTTGAGCGAACAGTATTTGCCCTTTTTTGGTGTCCCTGATAAAAATGAACGAGGTTGTGCCATTTACATCGATCTTTTGCGGAACAACTTTTTTCTTTCCGAGCTTACGCTCTTCAAAGTTTTCGACGATCTTCGTTGTCTCACCGTTGATACTGTAGGTTCTCTTTAATCCTTTTTTCAGGGGAAGATAATCGTCTGCGAACAATGTACTTGTCAAGGTCAACAAAAACAACACGCTTATGACCAGGGTTAGCTTTTTCATGGGGACTCCTTTATGCGTCTTATAATTTTTATTAAATACCTGTAAATTTCCATTAAAATAAGGGCTTTGTCAAGAAATATCAGTGATCAGTAAGCGGTGACCCGTAACCCGTGACCCGTACCCCGTGACCCGTAACCCGTGACCCGTAATCGGTGAGCTGTGGTTTTCAACAATTCAACGCTTCAACAATTCAACAAAATTCCGTATATTACCTCTATGAATAATTTAACCAGATGTCTGATCCTGCTTACCCTCCTCGGAATTGCTTTTGCCAAATACCACATCGTGATCGTTGCCGGGCAATCCAATTGTTTGAATATACATACACGTGCTACGGACCTACCGGCTTGCGAAGCGGATTCTCTTGTGCCTTTTTTCTATGACCTCTATTATCCGCCGGGTTTTGCTCCGAACGATCTTGTTTGTACTTCAGACAATACATGGGAAAAGCTCAAGGTAGTTAAAGGAGATGAGGCACGGACAACCGCTTATTCTTTCTTTGGTCCCGAAATGACCTTGGCCAGAACCCTGCTGGATAACATGGATTCTGTCGCGATCTTTAAATATGGGGTTGCGGGAAGTGATCTGGCCTACGATTGGGGACTTGCAGTTGATGGAGGTCCTGAGATCTTTGATAAATTTGTTACCAAGATACGGCTCGCGGAAGCGGCCATGGATGCTGCGGGTCATGATCATGAATGGTTGGCAGCAACCTGGATGCAGGGAGAAAGTGATGCCGACAACCTGAACCAGGCTAGCAATTACTACCGGAATCTGGGATATTTCATGAAATGTCTGCGCGACACCCTGAAGGTACCCGATCTGCCATTTGTGATCGGACTTGTGGCCGATGAATTGCCTCTGAACAGCTACCCTTATCGCGAAAAAGTGCTGGATGCTCAGCACCGACGGGCCGATGCGGACGATCATGCACTGGTCGTTAACACGGCGGATTTTGAGATGGATACGGATAATGTACACTTCAACAGTAACGGAGTTATGGATTTGGGCGAAGGATTTGCACAGGCCATTCTTGCGCTGACAGCAGGTACCGCGATCCTTCCCGGAAGGATGGAGGCCGAAAACGAGTTGAAGCTTTTACCCAATCCCGTGAATGGTCTGGCTGTAGCTGAATTTGTGCTTGAAGTTAGCGCTGAATTGACACTGCATCTCTATGATTTGCGGGGACATATGATCCTTAAAAGGCATTATGGAACATATTCCGAAGGAAAGCATAGACTCTTGATACCGGTAAACAATCTTAACTCCGGATTATACATTGTAAGGATCTCAACCGGAACAAAGGTAATGACAAATAAACTGAACATATTAAAATAGGAGATAGACCATGAGTAACAGACAAGCGATCTCAAACGAATGGTATAGCAAAATGCAAGCATCGGCTCAAGCAAAGAAGCAGGATAAACTTGTACGGAACAGCATCCTGAATGTCGGCTTGGATGAAACCGCGCTTGATCATCAAGCCGCAGCTTTGCAACAACATACATTTTCACTTAATTTGGAGACAGGGGATATTACTTCCCAGAATAAAAGCGGCCGCTGTTGGCTGTTCGCCGGATTGAATACCATGCGTTTCCGAGTGATGAAAAAACTTAATTTGAAGAACTTTGAATTGTCACAATCCTATGCCATGTTCTTCGATAAATTGGAAAAAGCGAACTACTTCCTTGAAAACATATTGGAAACATTGGACGAGCCTACAGATTCCCGACTGATCATGTGGCTTTTAAACGCACCCTTACAGGATGGCGGTCAATGGGACATGTTCACCGCCCTGATCGACAAGTACGGTGTGGTTCCGAAATCGGCCATGCCCGAGACCTACCACAGCTCAAACTCCGCCCGGATGAACGAAATACTGACCTTGACGCTGCGGGGATTTGCCAAAGAATTGCGTGACGCCGGTGAAAAAGGCTCGAACATGCCGGAATTGAAAGCAATGAAAAAGAACATGGTCACGGAGTTCTACCGTCAGCTAAGCCTGTTCCTTGGCATGCCTCCACGCGAATTCACCTTCGAGGTTGTGGACAAGGATAAGAAATTCCACCGTGAACTGAACTGCACTCCGAAAGCATTTTACGATAAATATGTCGGCATGGACTTGTCAAATTATATTTCACTGACCAATGCACCCACCAAAGACAAACCGTATAATAAAACGTTTACGGTTCAATACCTGGGTAATGTCGAAGGCGGGTCACCGGTAAAATACTTGAACCTTGACATCGCCGAGCTGAAAAAACTTGCTATAAAGCAAATGAAAGACGGAGAACCCGTTTGGTTCGGATCGGATGTTGGTAAAAAAATGAAACGTGAAAAGGGAATTTTGGACGAAAGCGTGTATGATTACGAACAGGTCCTGAGCACTGAATTTAGTCTCGATAAAGCAGCTCGTCTGGATTACGGCGACAGTTTGATGACCCACGCCATGGTTTTTACCGGCGTAAACCTGATCAACGAAAAGCCCAACAGATGGAAAGTTGAGAACAGCTGGGGAGACAAGAACGGCGACAAAGGTTATTTTGTGATGAGCGATGAATGGTTCGACCAATATGTCTACCAGATCGTGATCGATAAAAAATACCTTAGCCCCGAACAGCTAAAAACCTGGGAAACAAAACCGATCGAATTGAAGCCCTGGGATCCCATGGGGTCGTTGGCATAGCCAAAGACAAGGCAAAAGTAAAAAGGCAAAACAACCAAACACATGTCATCCCGGCCCCGAAGCGTCGGGGCCTTACTGCGATTTTATCCGGGATCGGCTTTATGTAATGATCGAGACTTTTTCATCCATAAGCATTTAAACCGATCCTGAATCACGTTCAGGATGACGATGCTATATATTGCTTTTGATCTAAGATCTTAAAATGTTCACTCACCACTCATCACTCACCACTTAATTCATCATCCATAATTCCCTCAATAAACTTTCAATTCCCATCTCATACTTTTATATTACACGATGTGACTGAAACAGGCAGGGACAATTGAAACGATTTATTCTAAAGAACCGGGCGCTGGTAAAAACCATTTCCTGGCGTATTATAGCATCCGTATTGACCATTGCGATCATTTACGGACTCTCGCGAAACGTGCTCGCAGCCGTTTCTATCGTGGGCGTTGAATTTTTCACAAAAATGGGCTTATACTGGCTGCATGAAAAGGGCTGGTCGTTAAGCAATAGACCCCCAAAAGGGTCAAAGCTCCGCTCTCTTATCAAAACCGTATCCTGGCGTTTGGTGGCCTCGCTTGACACCTTGATCCTGGTTTTACTGGTAACGAAAGAACCCATCTGGGCCGGCTCGGCTGCGGTGATCGAAAGCATTGCCAAGACGATCGCATACTATTTACATGAGCGAGCCTGGAATTTTGGTTACAAGTTGAACATCACACTTGATCTTCACTCACACACCACCTACTCGGATGGGACCTTGTCACCCAAAGAGCTTATCGCCCATGCGGCAGAGAAGGATTGTGAATTCATTTCCATTACCGACCATGATAATTTTGACCATATCCCGCATGTGGGCATGGTGCCGGAAGGCATGACCTATATAC
>Ga0180436_10004570_pt1 | contig 12394 bp, 12 predicted proteins | sample SS_ome_2_FD_132434 | JGI IMG/M metagenome (GOLD analysis project Ga0180436, IMG submission 132434) | Hypersaline lake sediment archaeal communities from the Salton Sea, California, USA - SS_3_S_2 metaG | ecosystem: Environmental > Aquatic > Non-marine Saline and Alkaline > Hypersaline >...
AGATCTCATATCAGGAACTTTCAAATGAATATAATCACCTGGTCAGAAGACTATAGTGTCGGCGTCTCTGAACTGGATAGCCAACACCAAAAAATTATTGCGCTGATCAACGAGCTAAATGAAAGTAGCGAAATTTCTTCACGCTCAGAAATACTTCACAATATTCTGGGCCGAATCATTATCTACGCGCAGAACCACCTCGATTACGAAGAAAATTTATTGAGGGAAAATGGATACCCTGATTTTGAAAATCATTTACGCAAACACCAGGATTACAAACAAAAGGTATCCGACTTTGCCGTGGACATTCTCGAATACCGGGAAGATATGCCCAGCAAATTACTCGATTATTTGAATGAATGGTGGAAAAACCATATCCTCAAAGAAGATATGCAATATAAATCCTTCTTTGAAGAAAAGGGGATTAAATAACAGCCATAACTGACTATTTCATAATGCCATGCTGGAGGAGTTAAATGAAAAAATTAATTGTGAGTACTTTACTGATGTGTTTAGCGTTTTCTGTGAACGCAGACATGAACGCGAACAAAGCCGAGGCAAAAAAGATCACCGGTGCTTTTTTTAATGAATTAAAAGGTGAACTTGTCAAAGGAATGAAAGCTGGCGGACCTGTTGCAGCAATTAATGTCTGCAACAGCCTGGCGCCGGCAATTGCCATGAAACACTCAAAAGATACTGGCTGGGATGTTGCTAGAACCAGTCTCAAGCTGAGAAACCCCAATAATGCACCGGATGCATGGGAAACCGCCGTGCTGGAGAAATTTGAAGAGCGTCGTGCCCAGGGGGAAGGGCCTGATACCCTGGCTTTTGCAGAAGTTGTTGAAGAAGATGGTGATAAATATTTTCGTTTTATGAAAGGTATTGTAATGCCGCCGATGGAAAAGATGCCGTGTCTGAAATGTCATGGAGACAATATTGACGCTAAAGTTGCATCCAGGCTGGATGAGCTATATCCCCAGGATCAGGCTCGTGGCTATAAAGCAGGCCAGGTACGCGGTGCCTTTACCCTGAAAAAGAAACTTTAAGTTTACCTGTAAATACACAGAAAGGGGCTTCGGCCCCTTTTTTTGGGCTAATCAGTTTTATCCTTGAAATCACACAGGTCTTCGATCAGGCATGAACCGCAACGTGGTTTGCGTGCGATACAGGTATATCGTCCCAGCAGGATGAGCCAGTGATGTGCATCCTGCTTGTATTCAGCCGGTACATAGCGCAGCAGTTTCTTTTCAACTTCTACAACATCTTTACCTTTGGCAATACCGGTACGATTGGATACCCTGAAGATGTGTGTATCAACCGCAATTGTTGGATGACCAAAAGCGGTATTCAATACAACATTTGCGGTTTTACGACCAACTCCGGGAAGGGCTTCCAATTGTTTGCGGTTTTCAGGCACCTGGCCGTTATACTTTTCTACCAGAATCCGGCAGGTTTTAATGACATTGGTCGCTTTACTATTAAACAGGCCAATTGTCTTGATGTAGTCCTTGAGTTTTTTTTCGCCCAGCTTGAGGATTTGCTCAGGAGTATTGGCAATCGGGTAAAGCTTTGCCGTCGCCTTGTTAACCCCGACATCAGTGGCCTGCGCTGACAGTATGACGGCTATTAATAACTCGAAGGGCGTTTCGTAATTTAGTTCTGTCGTTGGTTGGGGATTGTCCTGTTGCAGGCGTCGAAAGATTTCCGCACGTTTTACATTGTTCATAACAGAAAAAACTCAGCCTTGAGACGGAGCTGCTTCAGCAGAAACAACGGGGGTTTTCTCGGCTTTTCTGGCTACACGCTGATCAATGATATTTTTCACGGCAATCAACAATCCCAGTCCGATAAATGCACCTGGGGGCAGGATAGCAATCAGAGCGCCTTCAAAATCGCTGCCCAGCGAGAAATACAAAGATTGTGCGGCTTCGCCAAACATCAGGTGCAGGTCCGCAAAGAGTGTGCCCTGGCCGATAAATTCACGTATGCCGCCAAGAGTAACCAGTACCAGCAGGAAACCCATACCCATGCTTAGACCATCAATCAGTGCAGGCAGTATGCTGTTTTTTGAGGCATAGGCTTCGGCACGGCCAATGATAGCGCAGTTGGTGACGATCAATGGAATGAAAATACCCAGTATTTTATGAAGTTCAGGAAACCAGGCATTCATGGACAGTTCAACAGCGGTCACAAAAGAAGCGATCACCAGTACGAAAACCGGCAGGCGGATTTCAGGCCTGACCAGGTGACGAATCGAGGAGACAGTAACGTTAGAGGCTGTTAGCACCAGTAATGTGGCTAGGCCCAGCCCCAGACCGTTGACTGCTGTGTTGGTTACTGCCAGTAAAGGGCACAAGCCAAGCAATGCTACGAGTGCCTGGTTGTTATGCCAAAGGCCATTGTTCATAATCTCACGCCAGGATTCGTTCATTCTGTGGTCTCCTGTTTAAACACAGCTTCTTTATGGTCCTGAAAATAGATCAGCGTTCTTTTAATGGCATTAACCACTGCACGGGGAGTGATAGTCGCGCCGGTAAACTGGTCAAAGTCGCCACCATCGCGTTTTACCTTCCAGCGTGACCGTTGAGGATCATTCAGTGACTTGCCCTGGAAACCAAGAATCCAGTCACTTTTCCTGGCTTCGATTTTGTCACCCAGTCCGGGGGTTTCGCGATGGGAAACAATGCGTACCCCGCCAAGTGTACCATCGGATTTGATAGCTACCAGCATACGTATACTGCCGCTGTAGCCATCAGGCGCCACGATATTGAAGACGGCAGCAACAGGCTGACTCAATTTGCGCCCCCGATATACTATCGTTTGTGTTGCTCCCAGAAGGTTCGGACTGGAAACCTGGATAAAATCGTTAACGATATCGTTGTCGATGTGATCGGCTGGAATAAGCAGGTGCATTTTTTTCAACAGTGCCTGTCGCTCGTTGTCGGCGATGCGCTCTTTAGTGCTTTCATAGGTCAAGGAAACCAGCGTTGTTCCGATTACGGCAAACATTCCCAGTAATACAGCAGCAATTACAACGGGATGACGATTAATCATCAGATGCATCCCTTGCTTCGCCAAACACGCGTGGTTTTGAATAATAGTCAATAGTGGGTGCTGCCATGTTCATCAACAACACCGCAAATGCAACAGCATCCGGATAGCCGCCCCAGTTACGAATAACAAATATCAGCGTGCCAATAGATGCGCCGAAAATCAGCTGACCTCTTTTGGTGGTACAGGCTGATACCGGATCGGTAGCAATAAAAAAGGCACCCAGCATGACACCGCCGGTGAAAATATGAAAAGCGGGGAAGGGATGAACAGCCGGGTCGATCATGTAAGCAAGGCCACTTAAAACAAGCAAGGAAGCAATGATTGAAACGGGAATGTGCCAGCTGATGATCTTGCGGAACAACAAGTAAAGGCCACCAAGCAGGTACCAATTATTCACCCATTCCCAGCCTTTGCCACCAAAGTCTCCCCAAAGCGGCGACTGGCGAATCTCGTCAATCATCTGGTTCATGTCCAGGCGGGTGAACATTTCATCCAGCGGAGTTGCGCTGGAAATGGTATCCCAGCTTAAACCGGCAGGCATTACACCGGTGAAAATAACACCAATTACCTGGCCGAAATCCAGCGGAGTTGAGTTAAGCATGCTTGGTGGCAGCCAACTGGTCATGTGTGTTGGCCATGAGATCAACAGCAGTGCATATGCCGCCATTGCCGGGTTAAAAGGGTTGTAACCGATGCCGCCATAGAGCTGTTTGACCATGATAATGGCAAATGCTGCACCGATGACCGTTATCCACCAGGGAAGTAAGGGGGGTAGAGCCAGTGCCAGCAGTACGCCTGTGAGTACGGCAGAAAAATCACTGATTACCGGCATTATCGGACGTTTGCGCAGCTTCATCACTACGGCTTCACTGGCCACAGCTACAGCCACAGAAATAGCAATATTGACCAGAATGCCCCAGCCAAAATACCAGGTCATGGCGATAATACCCGGTACCAGTGCCAGCAGAACTTCCAGCATGACCTTTTGAACGCTGTTGCTTTCAAGCGTGTGGGGTGAACTTGATGTCGCAAACTTCATGATTCAGTGTTCTCCCTGCGTTTGTCTGCTTCATCAACCTGGCGCTGTTGTGCGGCTGTCAGATTTTCTGTGTTGGCTGGTATTTTGCCTTCGACCTGCAGTTTTTTCTTTTTTTCGGCAGCGCGTTTCATAGCGGCTTCTATAGCGGCTTTTTTGGGGTCAACATCGCCAACCTTTTTCTTATCCAGCACTTCTTTTTTCTTGCGCAGCTTGGCCTGTTTCTCAGCCTTGATTCGAGCCAGCCTTGCATCACGAAACTCATGGCGCTGACGTGCAATATCAGATTTTCTTTTTTCTTCCTCTCGTGCCCAGACTTCTGTTTTGGCAAAGCGGTAATACTGGACCAGTGGAATATGCGAAGGGCATACATGGGCACAGCAACCACATTCGATGCAGTCAAACAGATTGAAATCCTGTACTTTGTCCAGGTCCCGGGCACGTGCGTACCAATAGAGTTGTTGCGGTAACAGTAGCGCAGGACAGACCTCTGCACATTTTCCGCATCTTATGCAGGGGGCAGCAGGGCTTTGCGGACTTTCAGCCTTTTGAGTAACCAGAATGCAGTTGGTACCTTTGCTGACAGGCAATTTGTCAGAATTAAGCGCATAGCCCATCATCGGGCCACCCAGTATCAATTCATCGATATTGTCATTATAGCCACCGGCCTGCTCGACTAAAGAACTGATCAAGGTACCGTTGCGCACTATCATGTTTTGCGGTTTGGCGATGCCTTCACCAGTAATGGTAACCATGCGTGAGATCAGTGGCTGGCCTTTCATGACAGCGTTATCGACGGCATACAGTGTTGCCACATTATGGCAGACGATGCCGATATCAGCGGGCAAGCCATTGCCGGGAACTTCTTTGCCAGTGAGAATTTTGATGAGCTGTTTTTCACCGCCACTGGGATAAACAGTCGGAATAACGATCAGTTCAACATTGCCGGTTTCATGTTCAGAAATGGCACTCTGCATGGCTGCAATGGCATCAGGTTTATTGTCTTCGATACCGATCAGGCACAGCCTGGCCGAGAGTATGTGCATGACAATATTGATGCCACGCAGGATTTCTTTCGCATGTTGCTGTATCAGCGCATCGTCGCAACTGATATAGGGCTCACATTCAGCGGCATTGACGATGAGCGTATCAATGGGCTTGTGGGGGCCAGGATTGAGTTTTACCCTGCTGGGAAATGTTGCGCCACCCAGGCCAACAATACCTGCCCAGTGAATACGTTCCAGCAGCTCATTGGCACTATGGCTTTTGTAATCATTTATGGTTTGTGGAAGATTGTCGTCCCATTTATCCTGGCCGTCTGTTTGCAGGGTAATACAGGTAGCCGAGAGCCCCGAAGGATGTGGAACAGGTTGTTCATCAATGGCGACAACAGTGCCTGAGGAAGAAGCGTGTATCGGAGCGCTGACGTAAGCATTGGCCTGCGCCAGCACCTGGCCCTTAAGCACTCTGTCACCTTCTTTAACAAGAATTTCCGGAGCTTCGCCGATATGTTGTTGAAGAGGAATAACCAACAGGTCATCAAGTGCCGCTTCAAAAGGAGGACGTTGCATCGACATGCTTTTGTGATCAGGTAAATGCAAGCCACCATGAAACTGCCATAGTTTGCGTCTGTTGCTGGAACTACCTGCTACGTGCATCAGCTATTTCCTTGTGGTAGCGGTGTGCCATTCTGATCAGGAAAAGGCCAGCGCCAGTTACTGATGTCATCTTTAACCGGATGCATATGGATACACTCTACCGGACAGGGAGGCAGACACAGCTCGCAGCCGGTGCATTCATCCACGATGACGGTATGCATACTTTTTGCAGCTCCGAGGATGGCATCGACGGGGCACGCCTGGATACAAAGTGTGCAACCAATGCAGTCCTCTTCTACGATATATGCGACTGATTTGGGTTTCTCGGCAGCCTCTTCATCTTCCAGTGTAATGGGATCCTGTCCTAGTAGATCGGCAAGAGCAATCATGGTGACTTCACCACCCGGTGGACACTTGTTGATTTGCGCTTCACCTTCAGCCATGGCTTCTGCATAGGGACGGCAACCGGCATAACCACACTGGCCGCACTGGGTCTGGGGCAATAAAGAATCGATCTGATCAACGATAGGGTCGCCTTCAACATGAAAACGAATGGCCGAGTATCCTAGGAGTAAACCAAACAGAACTGAGAGAGCGGTAATAGTGAGAATGGCTGTGATCATCAGTCTCAGGACCTATTGGCTTACCAGCCCGGCAAATCCCATGAATGCCATTGACATAATGCCTGCTGTAATCAGGGCGATGGCATTGCCCTGGAACGGAACTGGTACGTCTGCTACGGCAATGCGTTCACGAATCGCTGCAAATAGTACCAGAACCAGTGAAAATCCCGCAGCAGCACCAAAACCATAGAGTGCAGATTCTATGAAACCGTGTGACTCCTGGGTATTCAGCAAGGCTACACCAAGCACAGCGCAGTTCGTGGTAATCAACGGCAGGAATATGCCCAGAACCTGGTAAAGCAGCGGACTGGTTTTGTGCATCACCATTTCGGTGAATTGCACCACCACGGCAATGACGAGAATAAAGGCAATGGTCCTGAGATATTCAAGGCCCAGGGGAATCAGCAGGTATTCATTGACCAGGTAGGAGCAAACTGAAGACAGGGTTAAAACAAACGTGGTAGCTAAACCCATGCCGGTTGCCGTTTCAAGTTTGCGGGACACACCCATGAAAGGGCAAAGTCCCAGAAACTTCACCAGGACGAAATTGTTCACCAGAATGGTGCTAACCAGAATGAGGGCGTATTCAGTCATGACTGATAGAGCATAACATCTATTTTCAAAAACCGTATTTGAAAATCTTCAATATTTACAGGGTAATAGCTGAGATTATTTCACCTTCATACCGGGTTGTGCACCTTCAGTGGGTTCCAGGATGTAAAGGTCCCTGCCTCCGGGGCCGGCAGCCAGCACCATGCCTTCTGAAATTCCAAATTTCATTTTACGCGGTGCCAGATTGGCGACCATGACAGTGAGCCTGCCAGTCAGGTCTTCCGGGGTATAGGCAGACTTAATGCCGGCAAACACATTACGGGTGTTTTCTTCGCCGATATCCAATGTCAGTTGTAAGAGTTTGTCGGCGCCTTCAACATGACTGGCTTCAACGATTTTTGCTATGCGTAAATCAACCTTGGCGAAGTCATCGAAGCTGATGGTATCGGCGTCATGCTCGGTTTTATCGGAGTCTTTTTCTTTTTCCGCTTTTCTGGAGGCATTATCCAGAGATTCAAGGTGTTGTTTGGAAGCTTCAACCATGGCATCGATTTTTTCACGTTCGATACGTGTCATCAGCGGTTTGAATTTGGCAATTTCATGATCAGTCAAAGGTGTCGCCAGCGCATCCCAGCTTAAGGGGGCTATCTGTAAAAACTGCTCAGACGCCGCTGCGGTGATCGGCAGAATCGGACGCAAATAGCCGATAAGTACTCTGAACAGGTTGATACCCATGGAGCAGACATCATGCAGCTCCTGGTCCTTGCCGTCTTCTTTTGCGATAACCCAGGGTTTTTTCTCGTCGATGTACTGATTGGCTTTATCTGCCAAAGCCATGATTTCACGCACGGCGCGGGAGTATTCACGTTTTTCGTAATGTTCGGCGATAGCGTCGCCGGCTTCGATAAAGGACTGGAATAATTCGGGCTCGGCTACCTCGGCTGACAGTTTTCCGGCAAAACGTTTTTTGATGAAGCCGGCGTTTCGGCTGGCGATATTCACGACCTTGCCGACCAGGTCAGAATTGACACGCTGCTGGAAGTCATCCAGGTTCAGGTCAATGTCATCGACACCCGAGCCCAGTTTCGCAGCAAAATAATAGCGCAGGTATTCCGGATTCAGGTGATCCAGATAAGTGCGTGCCTTGATAAAGGTACCGCGTGACTTGGACATCTTGGCACCATCAACGGTTAAAAATCCATGAGCATATACTGCGTTGGGCATACGGAAGCCTGCACCATGCAGCATGGCCGGCCAGAACAACGCATGGAAGTTAATAATGTCTTTACCGATGAAGTGGTAGAGCTCGGTCGTTTTGGTTCCCGCTTTCCAGAATTCATCAAAATCCAGAGCATCGTTCTTGCTGCACAGGTTTTTGAAACTGGCTATGTAACCGATAGGCGCATCCAGCCAGACGTAAAAATACTTGCCGGGTGCATCAGGAATTTCGAAACCAAAGTAGGGGGCATCCCTGGAGATGTCCCAGTCTGATAAACCGGCTTCAAACCACTCATCCATCTTGTTGGCCATTTCTTCCTGTACATGACCGGCTTTGTGCCATTCCTTAAGCATTTGTTCAAAATCCGACAACTGGAAAAACAGGTGGTCAGAATCCTTTTCGATCGGAGTCGCTCCCGATACCGCTGAAACCGGGTTTTTCAGATCAGTCGGAGAGTAGGTTGCACCGCAAGCTTCGCAGTTGTCGCCGTACTGATCATCAGCACCACATTTGGGGCAGGTGCCCTTGATAAAACGATCCGGCAGAAACATATTGGCTTCCGGGTCAAAAGCCTGAGAGATGGTTTTGCGTTGAATATGGCCCGCATCACGGTTATTTTCGTAAATCAGGTTGGCCATTTCCTGGTTTTCCGGTGTATGGGTCGAATAGTAGTTATCGAAGGCAATGGCAAAATCTGAAAAATCCTGGTTATGTTCTTTCCAGATACGCTCAATCAGTTCTTCCGGCTCGATACCAAGTTTACGGGCGTGCAGCATGATGGGGGTGCCGTGGGCATCGTCAGCGCAAACATACCAGCATTCGTGGCCGCGCATTTTCTGGAACCGGCTCCAGATGTCGGTCTGGATATATTCCACCAGATGCCCTATGTGGATGGGGCCATTGGCGTAGGGAAGGGCGCTCGTTACCAGGATATTTCTAAAATTTTGTGACATGGCTGTAAAATCATAATAGTGAATCTTCCAATTATCCCACAAAGCACTGGAAGCCGTCATTGGTCACGACCTAATATTTTCAAAGCGTGTTGGCCTGTTTATCCCTGTTTGAGGATCAAATTTTCCGGAGAATCCCAAAAACCTAGTAAATTAGTTGGTAATTATTCGTTTTTTTAGTGTAGAATCGTCCGCCAATTTAGTCTTGAACAACCATTGTCCGTGATTCACGGGTAGCAGGAGAACTGTAAAAATGTCTGATTTAACTCGCGAAACAGTCGAAGAAGCGATTAAGAGCTATATCGAACCGCATCTTGAAAAAGACCTGGTGAGTACCAAGTCCGTAAAAGATATCAAAATTGACGGCGGCAACGTATCAGTCTCAGTTGTGATGGGATTTCCCGTCAATTCTGTAAAAGATGATATTGCTGAGGCAGTCAAAGCAGCGGTTGAAGGCGTTGATGGTGTTTCGGCCTGTGAAGTCAGTGTTGATATGAAAGTGGATGCACATTCGGTGCAGAAATCACTGAAGCCTATCGATAATGTCAAAAATATCATTGCTGTAGCTTCGGGCAAAGGCGGCGTTGGAAAATCCACCACTGCTGTGAACCTCGCACTGGCCCTGGCTCATGAAGGAGCTCGCGTTGGTATTCTGGATGCTGATATTTACGGTCCATCACAGCCGAGAATGCTGGGTATTTCCGGACAGCCTGAATCAAAAGATGGTAACACGCTGGAGCCAATGACCAGCTATAATCTGCAGGCCATGTCTATCGGCTTCCTGATCGATGAAGAAACCCCGATGATCTGGCGTGGTCCCATGGTTACCCAGGCTCTGGAACAGTTACTGAATGATACCAACTGGTCGGAATTGGATTACCTGGTCATCGACTTGCCGCCAGGAACAGGTGATACCCAGCTTACACTGGCTCAGAAAGTCCCCGTTTCCGGCGCTGTTGTGGTGACAACTCCACAGGATATTGCTCTGCTGGATGCGCGTAAGGGCTTCAAAATGTTTGAGAAAGTAGAAGTGCCGGTGCTGGGTATCGTGGAAAACATGAGCATCCATATCTGTTCCAACTGTGGTCACGAAGAGCATATCTTCGGAGAGGGTGGTGGTGCCCGCATGGCTGAGCAGTATGGTGTGGATTTCCTGGGTGCTTTGCCTCTGGAATTGCGTATTCGTGAAGAAACTGATTCTGGTAAACCGACCGTTGTTGCCGAGCCTGATGCACGTCCATCACAGATATATCGTGAAATTGCACGCAAGGCTGCAGCCAAACTGGCAATGCAGGGTAAAAGCTACGCAGCAAAATTCCCTAACATTGTTATCCAGAATAACTGATCGGAATTTCTCCAGTCTTGAAAATTCAAAGCCCGCAGATGCGGGCTTTGTTATTTCTGAAACTTATTTACTAAAACAATCATGATGCTGCTTTAAATCATTGGCAAAACCAGTGCCGGCCTCAGCATAGATATTGAACGTATGGTCAACACCGAGTTTTTTGAGTTGTTCAGCCTCATCGTCATATTTGGAGGTTGATGCAATTTTTCCGGAATAACCCATCTCTTTAAGACGGCTGGCCGCAGCAATATTGGCCTGGTGTGAGGACATAGTCAGCAGTACCCATTCCAGCCCGTCAATCAGGCTTGGGGCGCGAGACCAGAAGTCGGGGTTGGTGGCATCTCCAGTCACCACATTCCGATTCTCACTGAGATGCATATCGGTACACTCTGAATCAATTTCCACACCAACGATTTTGGACTCAAAGTCTTTTTCAATGGCATCATAAACCGCAGTGCCGACACGTCCCATACCGAAAATGACGGCTTGAATATGTTGCAGGTCAAGGTCTTCCTCTCCCTCGACTCGTTGCAGCCTTTCGTAACGTTTAAACTTGAAGCGCCACTTGTTATAGAACTTGTCGCGTACCGGGGTTAATGGCGCGGACAATATAAATGACAATGACATAACGATGGCAAAAATTGCCAACCATTCGACGGGTAACCAGCCGGTTGCTGTGCAAAGTGTACCGACAATCAGCCCGAATTCACTATAGTTGGCGAGATTGAGTGAAGAGCGCCAGGAAGTGCTGGAGCGCAGTTTAAAGAGATTGAACAGGCCAAAATATAGAGCGACTTTGATGGGCAGAAAGACAATAAAGATTAATGCAATCATCATCTCCTGCATTCCGGGCAGGGCGGTCATTCCAACACTGAGGAAAAAGCCAACCAGGAAAAGGTCCTTGAAACTGAGTAGTGCCTTTGCCATTTCCTTGGCCTTGGGATGATGAGCCAGCAGCATTCCCAGGACCAGGGCACCCACGTCTCCTTTCATGCCCACCAGTTCGAAAACATCGGCACCACCAAGTGCCAGTACTATGCCGTATAGAACCAGTAATTCCCCATGCCCGGTGTGTTGCAGGATTTTGTGTAATACATGACGTAGGGGAATCAGCAATAGCAGGCCAATAGCCCAGATTTCAGGAACCTTTCCGGTAGAGGCTGCCAGGAAAATCACAGCGGCAATATCCTGTACAACCAGTACACCAATGGCAATATTTCCGTGGCGTGACGAGGTGGCGCCAATCTGATCGAGGATCTTGATGGCGAATACGGTACTGGAAAAAGACAGTGCAAAACCGATCAATAGAGCACTATTAAAATCGAGTCCAGCGAACAGTGAGAACCCCAGGCTGGAAAATACCATTACAAGGCCGGCGATCAACAGGGTAATCGAGATCATGTGAATCGAGGCCACGCCCCAGACTTCAGGCTTGGTAAGCGAGCTTAGTTTAAGTTTCAGACCGATAGTAAACAGCAGCAGGGTGATGCCAAGGTCAGCGGTTGCACTCAGGAAATTACCGCCTTCGGCACCAGCAGCATTGAGTATAAAGCCGGCAAATAAAAAACCGATCAGGGGGGGCAGGCCGATTAGCTTGACAGCGAAACCGCAAACAAAGGCAATAGCAATCCAGATTGGATCGCTGGGGTCGATGGATAAAAGTATAGATTCCATACTGAAGCTGGATTATTTACTCGTTAACTTCAGTTTAGCCGAAATCACTACCAGGCTTGTAAATAACAGGTCACTGCGTGATGTCTTGATGCTTGTAAAACTCATGGCACTGATTCTACAAATAAAAGAGGGCTGGCGTCGATAAGCGGCGCCAACCCTCATGTAACCCGTCAAACCCTTACGGGGATGACAGACAGTGTGCCATTATTCCGGATCGACTGGTTTTTCTGCAGGTAATCCTGCTGCGATACGGAAAGTTTTCTCACCAACACTCAGGCAGCCCAGAGGAACGACCAGTAGTGTCAGAGCTGTTGACATGAATACACCAAACAGCAGTGAAATA
>Ga0180436_10004571_pt1 | contig 12394 bp, 6 predicted proteins | sample SS_ome_2_FD_132434 | JGI IMG/M metagenome (GOLD analysis project Ga0180436, IMG submission 132434) | Hypersaline lake sediment archaeal communities from the Salton Sea, California, USA - SS_3_S_2 metaG | ecosystem: Environmental > Aquatic > Non-marine Saline and Alkaline > Hypersaline > Sediment...
CAAGCGGCGAAAACGTCCAGCGGGAGTTCATATCGAAAAAGGCCAGAACCCCACCTACGCTACTGAATACAAGTCACTTAACAGTCGCCGCGAAAACGATAGCCGGACAGCAGTGTCGAATTCTAATTCCATTCCCCCGTACCGCACCTTCAACGGCTTGCCCAACCGTGAGCGGACCAAGGCTTGAACCAACTCCCCGTCCTCCCATTCCATATCGACGTCGAAGCCGCCCCGGCCCCGAAGTCCGGTCACCTTCCCTGAATTCAAAGCCCGTGGCAGCGCTGGCAACAGGTGCAGGAAGCCCGCCTGGCCCGACTGCACGGCATTCGAGGCTCCCGGCCTGCCGTAGGGATCGTGGCTCTGCAGCAGCATCTCAACGATGCCGGACGCGGCGCCGAAGTTTCCATCGATTTGAAACGGAGGGTGCGCGTCGAACAGGTTCGGGTACAGCCCGCCGCCACTCATCCTTTCGCCGGCTTCGCCCTCCGGGACCGGACGGACGAGGTTCCGCAGAATCCCGAATGCGCGGCCGCCATCCAGAAACCTGGCCCAGAAGTTGGCCTTCCAGCCCATGGACCAGCCGGTCGCGAAATCGCCGCGGAACGCGAGCGATTTCTGGGCGGCCCGGAAGAGTTCCGGCGCGCCATAGGCGGTGATCTCGACGCCCGGATGCACACCCCAGAGGTGAGAAACGTGCCGGTGCTTGTTCCCGGGGTCGTCGATGTCTTCGATCCACTCCTGCAACTGGCCCAGCCTCCCGATCTGGTTCGGCGCGATCTTGCCCCGAAGCTCCGTCAATCGCGCTCGCAGATCGTCGTCGACGCCCAGCGTCCCGGAGGCCGCAATCACGTTCCCAAACAGGTTGCGGATGATCTGGTGGTCCATTGCCGGCCCCATTACGAGCCCGCCGTTTTCCGGTGAGTTGCTGGGACCGGAGACGAGCCAGCCTTTCTCAGGGTGTTCGCTCAGGTAGTCCACGAAGAACAGCGCGGCCCCCCGCATCAATGGGTAGGCCGTGTCCCGGAGGTACCCAAGATCTCCGCCGAACAGATAGTGCTGCCAAAGATGCTGGCAGAGCCAGGCTCCTCCCGTCGGCCAGACGCCGTGATTCGAGTGGTTGATGGGAGCCGTTCCCCGCCAAAGGTCGAAGTTGTGATGCAGCACCCACCCGCGGGCGTTGTAGTGCGCCTTGGCCGTCCGGGCCCCCGACTCGGCCACATCTTTCAGCGCCTCAAAAAGGACACGATGGCACTCCGGCAGGTTGGCGGTCTCGGCGGGCCAATAGTTCATCTCGGTGTTGATGTTTACCGTGTACTTGCTGTCCCAGGCCGGTTCGTTGGTGTCGTTCCACAACCCCTGCAGGTTGGCCGGCTGCCCGCCTCCCCGGCTCGAAGCGATCAGCAGATAGCGGCCGTACTGGAACAGCAGGGCGACGAGGTGCGGATCGTCGCCCTGGCTGAACTCACGCACCCTCTGATCGGTCGGGTTCCGCACTGCCGGCGTTTCTCCGAGATCCAACGAAACCCGCCGGAACAGCCTCCGGTGATCCGCCAGGTGCGCTGCCCGGAGATCGCCGTAGGTCTGGTTCTTCGCCTCGTCGAGCGTGTTGTCATTGCGCCGGAATGGGTCGGCCGAGACATCCCGGTAATTGACAAAGTTCGTCGCTCCGGCCAGCAGCAGAGTGGCTGAGTTCGCGGACTTCACCGTGATGCTCTCGCCGCTGACCTCGGCAATCCCGTCGGTTGTGACCGCCAAGCGGGCTTCATAGCGTATGGCGCCGCCGGCCACATTTCCCGATAGGGAGAGTTCGTTGCCCCGTTTCTCCAGCGTGGCGTCTTCGTGAGCGCTCCGCAGGACACTCCGAAAGCTCAATCGGTCCGTGCCGGACGCCGTCAGGCGGACCACAATCACCTGCCCGGGGAAGCTGCAGAACACCTCGCGCCTGTAGGTGACTCCGCCCGCTTCGAATTCCACTCCAGCAATCGCGCTGTCCAAATCCAAGGAGCGCCGGAGCCCGGTTATCCTGGCGTTTTCGAGGCCCTGCTGATCGATCATCAGGTCGCCGAACGCCTGATACGACTTCTGCCGGAGAGGAACGCTCATGAACCGCCTCATCGCGAGTTCCTCAGCCTCGCTCTGCCGTCCGGCGTAGAGCAGTTCGCGCAACTCCCCCAAGACCTCGGCCGCCCCCTCGTGGGCGTAATCGTGCGGAGCGCCGGTCCAGACCGTGTCCTCATTGAACTGGATGCGCTCGTGAGCCGCCCCGCCGAAGACCATCGCTCCGAGCCGCCCATTGCCAACCGGCAGAGCCTCCGTCCAGACCTTCGCCGGAGAGTCGTACCAAAGAGAAAGCGGCGCCGCGGCCGGGGCCGCGATGCCGGTCCAGAGCAGCAACGAGAGGGTTGCCGCAAATAGCCAAAGCGAGTGAATCACCGTGATATACTCCTGTGTCCGCCTATTCTACCGGGGACGCCATCGCCTCAGCGAGGGCAAGAGGAATCCTTCACCGAAGCGGCTGGTACACGCTTGCGCTAGAATAGGAATAACCGAATCACTCACTTGGAGAGAGCAGAAATTGGCTGACGAAAAACTGTACAAAGCGGAATCTCAGGGCAGCGGAACCTTCATCATCTCGAAGCCCAAGCGCAAGAAGACGAAACGGCGTCAAACAAAGCTCAAGAATCCCCGCACCCGCATGCGCTAGCCGGAAGAAGGGCGCCGCGGATGGAGATTACCGAGCTAAGGCTTCACCCCGTCGCCATCGCTGACGCCCCCCTACGCAGTTCATACGGGCGGCACGCCCCGTACGCGCTCCGGACTATCGTCGAGATCCGCACCACCGACGGCTTAACCGGCATCAGCGAGACCTATGGCGGCGACGGTCCGTTGGCCGCGCTCGAAGCTGCCCGGACCAGCGTTGCCGGACGGGATCCATTCCAGTTGGCGCGGCTATGGCGTGACCTGGCGCCCGCTGAGCGGCAAGGCGATCGCAGCCAAACCTATCTCGTTCCCGGCGAGAACCCGCTCGATATTCATACCCGCACTTACGCCGCAATCGAAGTGGCTTGCCTGGACGTCATCGGCAAGGCCATCGGCCAGCCGATGTGCGATGTTGTCGGCGGCCGCGTCCGGGACGAGGCGTCTTTCTCGGCCTACCTTTTCTACAAGCATGGCGGAGGAGGCGGCCTGGATGCCGACGCGCGCGAGGACGAGTACGGCGAATGCCTGGATCCCCAGTCAATGGTCCGGCAGTGCCGTCAGATGATAGACCAGTACGGCTTCCGGGAGATCAAGCTGAAGGGCGGCGTTCTCGAGCCCAAGCTGGAAATCGAAACGATTCGGGCCCTGCGGCGGGAATTCGGCCCGGATTACCCTCTGCGGATCGATCCTAACTGCGCCTGGTCGGTCGACACGTCGGTAATGGTCGGTGAATCGTTGCGGAACGAGTTGTCCGGCGGCGGGTACCTCGAAGATCCAACCGCCGAACTGGAGGGAATGGCGGAGGTGCGCCGCCGCCTGCTCTCCCAGGGCATCGATACGCCGCAAGCCAGCAATGTCGCCGTGACCTGCTTCGAGCACGTCACCCGCGCCCGCGAACTCGATGCGGTCCAGATCGTTCTGTCCGATCCTCACTACTGGGGCGGCGTTCGTCACTTGCAGCGGCTTTCATTTCTCTGCGACGTGCTCGGATTGGGACTCTCGATGCACTCGAACAACCACCTCGGCGTGAGCCTCATGACGATGGCTCATGCCGCCGCGGCCGCGCCCCGCATCGACTACGCCTGCGACACGCACTACCCGTGGCAGACCGAACGTGACGAGGTTGTGGAAGGCGGACGAATCCCGTTCCACAACGGCTGTGTCCGGATTCCCGGCCGGCCTGGCCTCGGCGTCGATCTGGATATGGATCAGATTGCCCGGCTCGGCGAGATCTACCGGAAGCTCCCCTACCGCAAGCGCGACGACGAAGCGGAAATGCGGAAGCACGTCGATCCGAACTGGAAGCGCGTACTGCCCCGCTGGTAGCCCAGTTCTCCCGCGTCTTGTGAGAGAATCAATCCGCAATGGAGACGCCCGATGAGTAAAGATCCCCTTCCGATGCGCGGTATAGTCGGATTCCCCCTGGCTCCGTTCCGTGAAGACCTCAGCCTGGACATCAAGGCCCTCGAGCGGGACGTGGATGAACTCTCGCGGCATCCGTTCTGCGCGCTGAACGCGCCAGCCGGCATTTCGGAGGTCTTTTCCCTGTCGGTCGACGAGGCCGTGGAGATGGTCCGGACGACGGTGCGTGTCGTTGCCGGACGAATGCCGGTGATCGGCTGCGTTTGCTACAGCGCTACGGTGGCGTGCGAGATGGCCCGCCGGATGGAGGACGCCGGCGCCGGCGCTTTGCTCGTCCTGCCGCCATACTACGCTGGCGCGCCGTTCGAAGGTCTGATCGCCTACTACCGCGCGGTCGCCAACTCCACTGGCCTGCCGCTGGCGATCTATAGCCGGGGCTGGGCGTCGTTTTCCGCGGAAGAGGTGGACCGGTTGGCCAGTGAGATCCCCACGTTGCGTTTCTGGAAGGACGGCCAGGCCGACCTGCGGAACCTCCAGCGGATACGCAGCAGGGTAGGGGACCGGTTGGTGTGGATCGGCGGCGCCGGTGACGACTGCGCCGCGGGGTATGCCGCGATCGGCCTCGATGTCTTCACCTCAAGCATTTCCGCGCTGGCTCCCGCCTTGACCATGGCTTGGGGGGATGCGGCGTTGGCGCGCGATTTCCCACGGCTCAACGGCCTTCTCGAGGAGTATGTTCACCCGCTTTTCGCGATCCGGACCCGCAGGCGGGGCTACGAGGTCACGGCGATGAAGGAGATGGCCGCATTGCTTGGCAGGCCTGTTGGAGAAGCCAGACCGCCCCTCCCTCCATTGGGTCCTTCTGAAACTGCCGATCTCCAGCGTGTGCTGGAGAGCTGGCGCCCATTCTTGTAGAGGGAATTCACACCCGTAGGGAAGAACGCTCACTTCATCTCGAGCGGGAAGGATCACAGGAAGAACTTGGTGGGCGAGTAATGCGGAATCACATGTTGGGAGGCGGGTCCGAATTCCCTCGTGCGCCCTCAAGATAGCCTCTCCGTGCCAGGCTGCAAACGCCTTGCTTCCGCAAACCACTGAGCAGTAAGGAGAAGATATTTTCGAACGAGAAGTGACCCGCGAAAGACCGGGCTAGAAGATGAAGCTCAAACCGCCGCGGACAGATCGTGGATTCTGGATGAGGTACAGTGTCCGGCCATCAGCGGTGGCGACCGGAATGTACCCCTGAGCCAGCAGGTTCCGCAACTCCGCGCTCGCCACCAGCCTTCCCGACCAGACTCCGAACGATGGGAGAGACTGCCGGAATCGCAGATTCAATCCCAGCTCCGGCTGAATCCCGGTCGTCAGATACAGGTGCGTCGGGGAGACAACGCTGAAGTCCGTCCATTGGTAACCGGCCGAGAACTGCGTTCCCGCCCACGGAACCGAACCGGTCAACTTCGCCGCCGCCCAACTCCTGCGCTCGGCCCGCATGGCCTGTCTCAGCTCGTTGGGGTCGTTCGTCTCCAGAACCGGAGATTCGTTCAGCAGGACGCCACCGTTGCCGGCCGCCAACGTGACCGCGACAATCTCGCCCAGCTTCTGTGTGGCCGTGGCGCGAAACCCCGTCCGGCTGAAGTCGCCCATGTTGAAGACCGACGTGTTCGAGGAGAGATCCGGCAGCATGTCGCCGCCGCTGTAATAGTCGCCGGGAGCGGCCACCATGAACGCCGAGTTAGTGACTCCCTCCCGGTAGGCGCTCACGCTGAACGACCGGCTGCCGATCGCCTTCCGGTAGCCGACCTCGAAGCTCTGCGTACGCTGCACCCGGGCGTCTCCCGCAACCAGCGAGACTCGGGGGAAGAGGGCCAGCACGGTCAGGTCGCTCTCCATCTCAATCTCGCTGCCCTTGGCGCCGGCGAGGAGTTCGGTCGGCGGCATGCCGGAACTATAGGCCGCCTCAATCGCTCCGAAGCGGCCGAAGTCATTCGTGATCCGCGCGTAGGGGCTCAGGTAGTTCAGCCGCTCGACAAACGCGACCGATTCGAGCGATGCGCCGTACTCCAGGTGAAGCGAATCCGTGAGCTGTCTTCGATCCAGCGTGCTCACCGACATCGTCGTCAGTTGGGGAGCTTCCTGGCTGGAGTTGAGAAACGCGTTCCCGGCGACGCCGCGCATGAAGACTTGCCGCATCGTCAGCGCCACCTCGGGCTTCGCGCCCCAAAGCTCGTTCGTGTAGCTCGTCCGGAAGCCGGCGGTGGGCGTCCCCGTGTTCGACGCGTAGCCGAAGTTGCCGCTGAACTGGAGTTCGTTGGTTCCGAATAGAGACGTGGCCAGCGCGAATGAAGTGCCGAGGTCGGCCTGGCTTCCGAATGCCGACAGCGAGCCGCCCTCGCCAGTGGACACCTTCACCAGTCCGCGAGTCCGGCTGAAGATCTCCTGCCGCGACGACGACAACCCGGGTCCCTCGCTGGGGTCGCTGATGTCGATGCCGGGAAGAATGCGCAGTATCGGGCGCGAAGGCGTGGAGGCCCTCAGGACCCACTTCCAATCGTCGCTCATCACTGCCGTCTGGCCCGGTTCGGCGTAAATCAACTCAATCGAACTCAGCACGCTGGCGAGGTTGATGGATAGAAAACTGCGGACCCCCGGCTGAACCTGGATGCGTTCCTTCATCGCCGGAACGAAACTCGCCAAGCTTACCCGCACCGAGTACAGTCCCGGAGCCAGTGATTCGAAGCCGAACGCGCCTCTTTCGTTGGTGAGGGACTGGCCGATCAACCGGTCATAGTGGTTGTAGATGAGAACCGCGGCTCCCATCTGGGGAACGCCGGCGTGGTCGCTGACAGACCCGGCCAGGCTTCCCGAGTGTTTACCCTCTCCGGCGGCTCCAGCCGAGCCGCTGGCGCCCAGCGCCAGTGCCAGCAGCAAGATCGCTTTCCGAGACGTCCGTGTCAACATTCAGGATCGCACTCGGCCCGCATTCAACTGGCGGACCTACACCGACTCTATATTACCGTGAAACTCGCTTCCGGAGTTACAATCTCGTTCTTCAGTTGGTCAGTCACCCTCATCCGAATCGTGTACTGCCCCGGTTCCAGGTTCTGAAGAGGCAAGACTTTCTCTACCGTGGTCTGATTCGCCGAAGCTCCCTCGATGGTGGCCACATCCTCGGTGAACTCGAAGATCTTCTGGTTGTCTCCGGTCCGGATCACCTCGTACTCGATGCTCCCCACCGGCTTCCGGGTCTTCTCATCGGCCTCGAAGTTGTAGAGCTGCAAGTAGATGCCCATCTTCTCGTCGCGCTTGAACGTGTCGTCAATGCGTGGCCGCACCTTCGAACTCCCAATTACGAACTGGCCCGTTCCGATGCTGCGCGTCGGCACCTTCTCAATCGAGTCGGCCAGAATCACGCTGCTCACGCCGAGCTCCTCTTCATCCCAGAGCGGCACCCGCAACGCTACTTCGTAGTTGTTCATGTTGCCGCTGACGACGTCCTTGGCGACGATGTTCAGGCGATAGTTGCCCGGAGGCAGCGGCACCGATTTCTGATAGATGGCCGACGTTCCCATCACCTCGCCAAGCAGCGGAGTCGGCACCTCGGTCGTGATGACGTCCTCGAACACGTTGACCACGCGCCGCGCCATCGACGTGATCCTAGCGTAGACATTGATGGTGGCTCTCGAGACGCCATCCGCGTCTTCAAACTCGAGGTCTTGCCGGTCGAACTGCAGCGTGATGTTCGTCATCACGGTGTTGGTCGTCATCCGCAAGTAGTCGGCCCGCGCCATCATCGGCAGCAGGTTGAACTTGACCGTGGATGTCACCGCGGCCTCGAGATCCTTGAACTTCACTGGCGGAGCTTTGTGCAACTCGGCGAAGATCCGCATCCGCTCGAACGGATTCATTCTCGCGGAGAGAGGCCTGTCTCCAACGCCCAGGCGCGTGCCGTCGGAACGCATGAAGCGGTCCGCTTTCGACGTGATGCCCATCGATTCCCACTGCGTCAGACCGGCGTTGGGCACGTGGAGCAGAGCGTCCTTCTCGGCGGGGTCGATCGTCATCCGGTACTCGCCCGTCATCGTCGGATCCACGAACTCGATGAGGATGTCGGAGCCGATCCCCTCCAACCACCGGTACCGCCAGATTTCGAAGGGAAAGGTTGACGTGAACCCTCCGCCTTCCTCGTACGGACGCTTGTAGGCGCCGCCCGCCGGGTGCGATTCCACTTCGTCCGCCGGACCAAAAGTGATGTATATGCGGCCGCGGTCCGTTTTCCAGCCCGGTTTGCCCGACGCATAACGCTCGTTGGCGTAGGCGATGCGGCGGTAGTGCTCTTCCTTGTATTCGTTCTCAGCGCTATCGGGGGTGGGATCACGGCGCAGCCAGAACTGCTCGATGAACTGCTCCATCTCCTCCGCCGTTTGGAGCCGTTTCCAGGCCGTGCGCTCTTCGTCGGAAATGATGTAGGAGACGTCCTCGTCCAACCATCTCCGGAACGGGCGCTCCAACTCCTTGCGGAGTTGCCGCTCTCTCTTCCGGCGCTGCTTCTCCGTTAGAGGTTTGGCGACAGTTTCCCGTTCGCCGCTGTCCACCGGTTGGTCTTTTTGGGCTGGCGCGCCTGGCGGCAGCACCAACATCAAGGCAAAAACGGGGCTAAGAATGGAGAGAGCTTTCACTTTCATAGACAATCCCCCCTTCGGGGCCTCTAACTATCTCGATTGTAGGGTCTTGGCGATGCACCGTCAACCCGCAATGCCGCGGCGTCAATCCAGCGGGACGCCCAATCGAAGGTTGGACGCGCGCCGGTTTCGACCGGTTGCTCCATCCGCCGCCGCTCGTGAAGTGTTGAAGGCGGCGGGCCGGGTCCGTTTCCCCGCCGTGGGCGGAACACATTGGATGGGTCCAAGTTCTACATTTAGTGAAATTCGTAATCTCCCAATAATCGAATCCGTCTGTATTCTGATACGTCGTATGTCATTGAAACAGTGATATAGTTGAGGTCTCCAAATCTGGAGTTCCAGAATTGGAAGTTGAATTGCACGCCCACGGGTGGGTAAGTGTCTCAGGTTGCTGAGACGCCCGGATTGAGCTCGTTCGGTGAGAGAACTCAAAGCCCAATTGATCAGCGCCCTGCTCGTGATCCTCACGGCTGCGGCGGTGATCTCTGCCGGCATCAACTTCCAGCAGCAAAGTAAATTCCTTCTTCCCGACGATGGAGCGATATGGGTGGACCGCGCCGGAGAGGACGGGGAGAGCGTTGTTGCGGCTCTCTACACGGCCCCGGACAGCCCCGCCGCCAAAGCGGGCCTCCGCGAGGGCGATGTCCTGCTCAAGATCCAGGGAGCGGAAATTCCGGCCGCCGTGGCCGTGCCCAAAGCGCTGGAGAGGGTGGGTGCGTGGAACAAGGCCACCTACGCTTTCGAGCGGAACGGGATCGAAGTCGAGGCGACGGTGTACGTGGGAGAGCGCGCTCCGGGCGGAGCCGTCTACTACCAGTACATAGTCGGATTGGCCTATCTGGCGATCGGGATCTTCGTGTACTTCCGCCGCGGAGGCGCCCACAAGGCGCGCCACTTCTACCTGCTCTGCCTCGTGTCCTTCGTGCTTTCCTCTTTCCACTACACGGGGAAGCTCAACAACTTCGACCAGGTCATCTACTGGGGCAACATCGCCGCCGGTCTATTCGCGCCGACGCTCTTCCTGCATTTCTGTCTCACGTTCCCGGAGCCGCGGAAGTGGATTCGAGGACGCCTGCGCACGGCCGCTCTCTACCTGCCGGCCATCGTGATTCTGGCCATCTATGTGGGACTCGCTTCGGGGACGCTGCGCGTGCGGGCGATGTCGCTGGTGGAGTTGCGCTGGTTCATGGACCGGATCTGGCTGACGTTCTTGTCGATGACTTACCTGCTCGGCGCCGCGGCGGTGACGGCCGCATACCGGCAGGCTCGCGATCCGGTTGTCCGCCAGCAGCTCAAGTGGCTGCGGAACGGGGCGGTGTTTGGCATCCTGCCGTTTACTCTCATCTACGTCGTGCCTTATTTGTTTGGGGTCGTGCCCGGGCCGTACATGGAGTTGGCGGTCTTCTCCATACCGCTGGTCCCGCTCACTTGGGCCTACGCGGTGCTCCGGTACCGCTTGATGGACGTGGATGTGATTTTCCAGCAGGGCTATGCCTACACCCTGGCCACTCTGGCCGTTCTTGGCGTCGCCTACGGGCTCATCCTCTCGCTCGGCCAGTTCGAGGAGCTCAGCTCCACGGCTGTAGTTCTGCTGATACTGATCGCCACCTTCGTCTTTCAGCCGATCCGCAATTGGATCCAGGAGCAACTCGACCGCTACTATTTCTACAAGGACCGCTACGACTACCGGCGCACGTTGATTGAGTTCGCGCGGGAACTCGGTTCGGAGACGGACCTCGACACGACGCTCCAATCGGTGGCGGACCGTCTGATTCACACGCTCTCGATTCAGCACGTGGCCTTCTTCCTCTTTGACGAGACCGGCGGCAGGTATCAGCTTGGGAAGACGGTCGGCTCGCACGACCGGCCCACCCGCGATCTGGACCTGAGCTTCTTGAGCCCCGATCCGGACCGGCCGTATTTGTTCCTCGAACACACCAAGCGCCTCCTGGGCGTTGTATCCCACCATTGGCCGCGGAGCGTCCGGGAGACGATTGCCGATCTCGATCTCACCTACTACATGCCTTGCTCGGTTCGCGGGCGCACCATCGCTTACCTCGGAGTGAGCCGCACCAACAAGGGAGACTTCCTCACCAGTGACGACATCGAACTGCTCGTCACGCTCTCCGGGTACGTCGGAATCGCCATCGAGAACGCCCGCCTGTACAGCTCGCTGCAGAGCAAGGTCGAGCAGTACGAACGGCTGAAGGACTACAGCGAGAACATCGTAGAGTCCATTAACGTCGGAATCCTCGCCGTTGACCTCGAGGACCGGGTGGAGAGCTGGAACACGCAGATCGAATTGCTGACTGGCATCCCGCGGGACGCCGCCGCTGGACGTCCTCTATCCGAGCTCTTCCCGCCCGAACTCGCCGCCGAGTTCGACAAGGCAAAGGGGGCGGAAGGCATCCACAATATCTACAAGTTCGAGTTTCGCCGCGATGCCGTGCCGGCTGAGTTGAGGACCAACGCCGCGGCCGGGAATGGCAACGGAAACGGAAACGGCGCGAGGGAGGGATCTCCGGCTTCCGGGTCGATTCTGAATCTTGCCATCGCGCCGCTCGTCTCCAAGAGCATGGAGCGGATCGGCCGGCTGATTATCTTCGACGACATCACGGACCGCTCGGAGCTCGAACAGCAATTGATTCAGGCCGACAAGCTCAGCTCCATCGGATTGCTCGCCGCCGGAGTCGCGCACGAAGTCAACACGCCGCTGGCGGTCATTTCCACGTACGCGCAAATGCTGGCGCGCCAGGTCTCCGGAGACAATCAGCAATCCCGGATGCTCGAGAAGATCGCCAATCAGACCTTCCGCGCGAGTGAGATCGTCAATTCGCTGCTCAATTTCTCCCGGACCTCGGAGACCGCCTTCGACAAGGTTGACCTCAACAAGGTGATGGAGGAGACCGCCAGCCTGCTGGAGCATCAGTTCACCAAGGCCGGTATCGAGATCGAATTGAAGCTGGAAGAGCGGCTGCCGCCGATAAAGGGCAGCGCCAGCAAGTTGCAGCAGGTCTTCTTGAATCTCTTCCTCAACGCCCGCGACGCGATGGATGGCGGCGGCGTGCTGCGAGTCAAGAGTTCGGCCAACGGCGCGTCCGCTCTGGTTGACATTGCCGACAACGGGAAGGGCATCCCGCGGGAGGCCATCGCCCGCATCTACGATCCCTTCTTCACCACCAAGTCGGCGAAAAAGGGCACGGGGCTCGGGCTGTCCGTCACCTACGGCATCGTGCGGGAGCACGGCGGTACGATAGAAGTTGAGAGCCTGCCCGGCGCGGGCACTTGCTTCCACCTCGATTTCCCCTTGGTGAAAAAGCCGGTCAGCGTCTGAGTAAAGGCACGGAGGAAGCTATTCCCACCGCAAAAGGCAAGATTCTCGTCATTGACGACGAGGCCGAGATCCGCGAGAGCCTCGACATTCTACTGAGCGGCGAAGGCTATGCCGTGGAGACGGCTGAGAACGGCGCCGCGGGCTTGGCGCGCCTCGATTCGAACTCTTACGACATCATCCTGCTCGATCTCATGATGCCGGATATCGACGGCATGGAGGTCATCGGCCGGATCCGCCAGAAGGACCGCGAGACCCCGATCTTCATGATCACCGCCTACGGTTCGGTCGAGAACGCCGTCCAGGCCATCAAGGCGGGCGC
>Ga0180436_10004572_pt1 | contig 12391 bp, 8 predicted proteins | sample SS_ome_2_FD_132434 | JGI IMG/M metagenome (GOLD analysis project Ga0180436, IMG submission 132434) | Hypersaline lake sediment archaeal communities from the Salton Sea, California, USA - SS_3_S_2 metaG | ecosystem: Environmental > Aquatic > Non-marine Saline and Alkaline > Hypersaline > Sediment...
CGGGTCCTCGAGGTTCTCGAACTCCCGCATGTTGTCGCCGGCCACCAGGTTGGACACGTCCTGCGCGCCGGTGGAGACCCGGATGGTGCCGTCGGCCGTGACGGCGCCGACCCAGAGCCCGCCCAGGAAGAGATGCTCCACGTGGCTGTTCAGGGGGTACTCGCAGGAGGGCTGTCCGGGATTGGACAGGCCGTTGCCGACGTAGCCCAGATTGGTGATGGTCAGGCCCATGATGCCGGCCTGGGCCACCATGTCCTTGCGGGGACCGGCGGCAGCCGTCGCGGCGAACGCCAGGCTCGCCGCCAGCATGAGGGCGGCGGCGGGGAGGCGAGAGGAGCGATGTCCGTCGAGGCGCAAGCGGTTCCTCCGTTGACACGACGCGATCATCAGCGGCGGCGGGAACGTCGAAGGTAGCCCCCGCGCGACCCGCCTGTCAACAGCCCCAGCCCGCCGCGCGTTTCGGGTCTTGGACGGCCGCGGCATCGGTCGTATCATGTTCCCGCGCCTCCGGTCCCGCGCATCCGGGTCCCGCGCGGCCCGTTCGCCCACAGGAAGTGACGTTTTGTCCAGACGCCTCCGCATCGCCGCGCTCGTGCTGCTCTCCACGGCGACCACGCTCGTGCTGTGTGAAATCTTCGTGAGATACCTGCAGGACACGATCCCGGCCCGCGCGGACACGCCCTACGTGACGGACGCCGATTGCGGCTACACCCTGCGTCCGAGCGCCCCCGGGGAGTTCGATCCGCTGGACGACCGCCACGTGAACGCCCTCGGCTTCCGCGACCGGCCCCGCACGGTGGCCAAACCGGACGGCGTGCGCCGCCTCGTGGGCCTCGGCGACTCCTTCGTGTACGGCGACGTGCCCATCGCCCACAACTTCCTGCGGCTGCTGGAGACCGAGCTCCGGCACGGGGCGCCCCCGCCGCCGCCCGAGGTGATCATCGCCGGCCTGCCGGGCTGGGACGTGCGCAACGCCGTGGGCCTGATGCGCGGCAAGGGCCCGGCCCTGGCCCCCGACCTGGCCCTGCTCTGCTTCTCCGTGGGCAGCGACGTGACCGGCATCCCGATCCCCGGCGCCGTCTACCAGGGCAACCTGCACTTCGTGGGCTCGCAGCGCCCGCTGCTGGACCTGCTGCGCAGGAGCCGGCTCTTCGTGCTCGCCGAGCAGCTCTACCTGGTCCGCGTCACGAACGCCCTGCGGCGCCTGCGGGCGGGCGCGCGCTTCGGCGGCGGCGCCCGGGACGCGGCGGCCGCCGAGGAAAGCGCACCGCGCACCGCCGACGAGCCGCCCCTGCCCGAGGGCGCGCCCTACTTCCACGGCATGTGGGGCGAGCGCGACGATCCGTCCCTCCGCACGCCCTGCAACGCGGACTACCTGCGTCGCCGCGTGAACAACCTGCGCCTGTTCCGCACCGATCCCGACCCGGAGGTCGAATCGTGGTGGGCCCTGGCCGAGCGGCAGCTCCTGGACTTCGACGCCGCCTGCCGCGACGCCGGCGCCGACTGGCTCCTGCTGATCGCCCCGTCGGAGATCCAGGTGGATCCCCGCACCCGCGAGCAGGTTCTGGCCCACGCCCCCCTGTCCCCCGACGCCTACGACTTCGACGCCCCCTCGCGGCGCCTGGCCGCCTTCGCCGCCGCCCACGGCGTGGCCCACCTCGACCCCCTGGACGATCTGCGGGCCGCCCAGACCGCCGGCGGCGTCCGCCTCTACATCCCCAACAACGGCCACTGGAGCGTCCCCGGAAACGAACTCATGGCGCACCTGGTGGCCGAGCGGATCAGAACTGGAAGTAGATGAACGGCGGGTTGCTGTACACGCGGTAGATGGCCGCCGCCAGCACCAGCGCCAGCATGGCGTTGCCCGCGACGAAGCGCAGGGGCGGGCGGGCGTCGGCGATCCAGGTGTGGTTGCCGGTGCGGGTCTGCACGATGTCCAGCGCCACCGTCACGGCCACCACCAGGAAGACGTGCGTGGCGCCGACCGTCAGCAGGCCCTCGCCGGCCAGGATGCCGGTGATCACCTGCCAGGCCACGCCGAAGTCGCCGGCACGGAAGAGGATCTTGGCCACGGCGATCAGGTGGAAGGTCACGATCACCTTGACCACGTTCCAGGCGACCGGCCCGAATGCGCGCGGCCAGCGCAGGTCCACCTTGCCGCCGCCGGCGAGCCGGTAGGCCGCCAGGTACAGCCCGTTCCACAGGCCCCAGGCCACGAAGGTCCAGCTCGCGCCGTGCCAGAGGCCCCCCAGCAGCATGGTGACCATCAGGTTGACGTAGGTGCGCACGGTGCCCTTGCGGTTGCCGCCCAGCGGAATGTACAGGTAGTCGCCCAGCCAGGTGGACAGGGACACGTGCCACCGCTTCCAGTACTCGGCCGGGCTGCGGCTCAGGTACGGCGCGTGGAAGTTCTCCATCAGCTCGAAACCGAGCAGGCGCGCCACGCCGCGGGCGATGTCGGAGTAGCCCGAGAAGTCGCCGTAGATCTGGAAGCAGAAGGCGTAGACGCCGGTCAGGAGCTGCCCGCTGGTCCAGGCGCCGGGATCTTCGAAGACCTGGTTGACGAAGGGCGCCAGGGTGTCGGCCACGAAGATCTTCTTGAAAAAGCCCAGCAGGATGAGGTTCAGGCCGGTCTCCACGTGGCGCCGCGTGACCGTGCGCGGGGCGGCCACCTGGGGCAGCAGGTTGCGCGCGCGCTCGATGGGCCCGGCCACGAGCTGGGGGAAGAACGAGACGAAGACCGCGAAGTCCAGCAGGTCGTCGGTGGGTTCGAGACGCCGCCGGTAGATGTCGATGGTATAGCTGAGCGTCTGGAAGGTGTAGAAGCTGATGCCGACGGGCAGCAGCACGCGCAGCAGGGGCATGTGGGGCTCGAGGCCGAAGCTCTCGATGATCGCCCCCATGGAATCCACGAAGAAGTTGAAGTACTTGAAGAAGCCCAGCAGGCCCAGGTTGACGCAGACGCTCACCGCCAGCAGTCGCTTGCGGGCGCCCGTGTCCGCGGTCGCGTACAGCCGGCGGCCCACCGCAAAGTCGGTCAGGGTCGAGATGGCCAGCAGGGTCAGGAAGCGCCAGTCCCAGTAGCCGTAGAACACGTAGCTGGCGACCAGCAGGAACCAGTTCTGCCGGCGATGCCCAAGCCGCGGGTAGGCCAGGAGCACCACGGCGAGGAAGACCAGGAAGACGAGCGAGTTGAATAGCATGGCGGCACTCTAAGGCCGAAAGACCTCCGGGTCAACGATACGGGTCAACGATACGGATCGACGCTCCGGCTTGACGCCGCCCCCCCCGGCGGCGACGATCACGCCATGACCGCCCACCACCACATCCTGGAGCGCCTCGAACACGACGCACCCTTCTGGCGACTGGTCGAGGCCTTCCGCCGGCCCGGACGACCGGGCCCCTGGCTTCTGGACAGCGCCCTCGACGGCGGTCGTCTCGGCCGCTTCTCGTATCTCGGTCCCGGTGGCGGCGGACGTTTCGAGGCCCGACGCCGGTCCGACGGGCGGGCCGACGTACGCATCGTCGCGGCGGGACGCGAACGACGGTATGACGGCGTGGAGCCCTTCGCGGCCCTGGGCGCCTGGCGCGACCGCTGGCGCATGACCGCTGGGGCGCTCGCCAACCGCCCCGCCCCATTTGTCCACGGGGCCGTGGGCTGGATCGGCTACGAGGCGGGCCACTGCATCGAGCGCTACCCGGACACGGGGCTCGACGACCTGGGCCTGCCGGACATCCGCTTCGGCGTGCAGGACACGGTGCTGATCCGCGACCACGACTGCGGCGTGAGCTGGCTCTCGGTCCTGGGGCGCGGTCGCGACGGGACGCGCGCGCGCGAGGCGGCCGAGCGGTCGACCGCGGACATACGAGCGCGCCTGGCCGGCTGGACGCCCGGTCCGGATCCGGCTGACGGCCTATCCGATCCCGCCGACGGGAACCCGCCCGTGCCGGCCGGTCGCGAGGCCGCGTACCTGGCCGCGATCCGCTCGATCCAGCACGACATCCGCGAGGGACGCGTCTTCGAGTGCTGCCTGACCCAGAGGTTCGAGCAGACCCTCGCGGCCGACCCCTGGCGCCTCTACGCCGTCCTGCGCCGTGACAATCCGGCGCCCTTCGCCGGCTTCCTGGACCATGGGGACGCGACGATCCTCTCCGCCTCGCCCGAGCGCTTCCTGAGCCTCGACGACCGGGGCCGGCTCGAGACCCGTCCCATCAAGGGCACACGCCCCCGACACGACGACCCGCTCGAGGACACGCGGCTGCGCGACGAGCTGGCCGCCTCCGCCAAGGACCGGGCCGAGAACGTCATGATCGTCGACCTGGCGCGCAACGACCTGGGCCGCGTGTGCGAGACCGGCAGCGTCCACGTGCCCGGCCTGTGCGAGGTGGAGGGGTACGCCACGGTCTGGCAGCTCGTGTCCACGGTGCGCGGCCGACTGCGCGAGGGGCTGGACGGCATCGACGCGGTGCGGGCCTGCTTCCCGGGCGGCTCCATGACCGGCGCCCCCAAGATCGAGGCCATGCGGATGATCGACGAGCTGGAGACCCACGCGCGGGGGCCCTACGCGGGCGCCATCGGCTGGCTGGACTCGAGCGGGGCGATGGACCTGAACATCGTGATCCGCACCATCGTGGCCCGGGACGGGCGGGCCGTGTACGGCGGGGGGGGCGCCGTCACCGCCGACAGCGATCCCGACGCGGAATGGCGGGAATCCCTGGACAAGGTGCGGGCTTTGGCCCGGGCGATCGCCAAGGTCGACGGCGACGGGGTCGACGATAACCACATCAACGGTAACTTGCCTTGATCGCGCCCCAGCTGGAGCGCTCCGCGGGCACCTCGCAGGCGGTGTCGTTGGCGCCGCCGGGCGAGTCGTGCACGCAGACGGCGAAATCGCCGATCCCCCAGCCCGGGCCGCAGCGCACGGCGTGGACCGGCAGGAAGGGACCGTCGGGCCCCAGCCGCTCGTCGCAGTAGACGGGGTCCCCGGACAGGGGCGTCTCGATCAGGGCCAGGCATTCGGACAGGGCGAGCCAGGGCTCGATGTCCAGGACGCCGTCGTCGTCGAGGTCGAGGTCGTCCGCGAGCTGGCCGGAGAACCCCTCGACCAGCATGTGCGTCACGTTGTCGCTGTCCTCGAAGTTCAGGACGCCGGGCAGGACCACGTCGATCTCCCCGCAGGGCACGGACGCATCCTCGCCGAAGGAGACGAATCCGTCCGCGCCGATGGCGTGCGCCGACAGGTCGACGGCGGCCTCCACCACGCCGACCTCCCCCCCGACGCCGTCGCCGATCACCAGGTACCAGTAGCCGGCGAGGGACTCGCCCGGCGCGCCGGCGAGCTCGACGTACTCGTCCACGTCGACGGACGGCTGGTCGACGCGCAGCTCGTTGATCCGGGGGGCCGCGGCCGCGACGGCGGGCAGGGCGAGAAGGACCAGGGTCAGACGGAAGCGGCGATCCGGCACGATGGACTCCCGGGAGCGGTGGGGTTGACACACCTGGAAATATACGGCGGAAGCGCGGGTATGTTCGCTTCCGTTCCCCCGGAGCCGCTCAATCGTCGTCCAGACGCTCGAGAGCGGAGAGCTGCGCCGATGCGTCCGCGCCGAAGACGGGGCTGTCGATCAGGACGCCCAGCGCCTCGCGGGCGGCCGCGGCGTCGTCCGAGAGCAGGTGGGCCTGCGCCAGGTACCAGCGGGAACGCTCGGCGATCGGCAGCTGGGACGAGCCGGAGGCCTCGCGCAGCGGCGCGAAGGCGCCCTCGACGTCGCCGTCGAGCAGGCGGCTGACGCCCAGGTAGAGGCGCGCCTGTGCGGCCTGGTGCCAACCCGCCTCGCCGGCGGCCAGGGCCTCGTCCAGGCGGCGGGCGGCGGCGCCGTAGCGCGCGGCCGAATAGTCGGTCATGGCCTCGCGGTAGAGGGCCGCGGCGTCCGAATCAGCGGCGCGGGTATCGACCTGGACGTAGGGCGCGGCCTCGAGCACGGCGAGCCGGCGCAGGTCGTCGTCGCCGGGCATGATCACCAGCACGAAGACGGCTGCGGCGGCCACGGCCGCGGGCGCCAGGACGCGGGGCGACAGCAGAGCGCGCAGCCATCCGGCCAGGCGCCGGGCCGGCGCCGGCTCCGCGGCGCGCCGGGCGGATTCCAGGACCGCCCGGTAGCGCTCGGGCTCGTTCCGCAGCGCCTGGGCCTCGGAGGCATGGTCGAAGAGCTCGTCGAGCAGTTCGGGCTCGTCCAGCGTCGCCTGCTCGAAACGGGCGCGTTCCGCCGCGTCGAGCAATCCCAGTTCGTAGGCGGCCAGCAGGTCGGCGGCGCGGGGGGTGCGGGCATCGTCGCGCTCAGACATGACTCGGGCTCCCTTCCTCGGCGTCCAGAATGGCCCGCAGCTGCGCGCGGCAGCGGTGCAGGGCCACGTAGAACGTGTTGCGGGAGAGGTCGGAATCCTCGTCCTGGGCCAGTTCGAGGGCGCGTCGGGACACGTCCCGCTGGCCGCCGCCTTCCCCGTAGCTCTTCAGCAGGTTCGCGAAGAGCCTGCCGCAGCGGGGGGACTTGCGGGCCAGCGACGCGATGGCCGCCTCCAGCCGGCTCGTGAACTCCACGGTCTCACGATCCCGAGTGGGATCCATGACCACGGCGGCCGGGCTGAAGGTCTGCCAGTCCTCCACGTGCGTCGTACGGCCGACGTCGCGCTTGCGGGACTGGTAGTGGTTGCCGATCACGTTCCTCAACACGGTGAAACTCCAGACGAGAATTCCGATGTCTCCGGTCCTGGTGCGGTACTTGTCCAAAACGATCCTGAGAGCATCCTGGACCACGTCCTCCAGGTGGTCTTCGTGCACCCTCCGTTTGGCGACCTGCAGGAACCTTACGCGCAAGGCGGAGAAAAGCCCGGATTGGGCACGCTCGTCGCCGGCGACGGCGAGCGCACAGAGCTCGTCGAGAGTGGCAGCGGTGGAATGGGCTCGATCCATGCGGTACTCCGGGACGTGAGCGCCGATCGCCATGCGTTGCCGCGAACCGCGTTTCCGTGCATAATGGCGGCCACACGTGCCAGGGGGGCCACGCATGCCAGCCGACCATCCGCGAACCGCGAGCCGCGACCGGGCGCCCGACGCCCGGCGGGAATCGACGCTTTCATACTCTCCTCTCCGCCCGATCCTTGACAAGGGCTTATTGGGCCTGGCGGCCTGCCTCCTCGCCCTGGCGGCGGGGCAGGCGGCGGCCGCCCTGCCCCCGGGCGAGGCGGCCTGGCGCACCCTGCTGCGCGGCGAGACCGCCGCGGCCGCCCGTGAGGCCCGCCTGGGGCTGGAGGCCGCGCCCGGAGACGCCCGCCTCGTCCACGTGCTGGCCCTGGCGGATTCGACGGCCGATTTCGTTCCCGAATCGGCCGCGGCCCTGGCCCGAGGCGTTCGCCTGGCCGAGGCCGGCGAGTACGAGACCGCCGCGGCGGCCCTCGCCGCCGCGGGCGAGGCCTGCCGGGCACGCGGCGACGACCTGGGCACCCTGGTGGCGGCCGAGCGTCTGGCCGCCGTCCGCCTGGATTTGCGGGACCATGCGGCGGCCCTCGAGGCCCTGCCCGGCAACGTGGAGCGCGCCGAAGCCCTGGGCCAGACCCTGGCGGCGGCCCGCGCGCACCTGGACCTGGGACGCGTGCTGGTGCGCAGCCGTCGTCTCGAGGAGGCCGGCCCGCACCTGGACGCGGCCCTGGCCACGGCCGTGGCGGAGGACGTCCCGGCCTGGGAGGCGACCGCCCACCTGGCCCTGTCCATCATCCACCGCCTGTACATGGACCTGGACACGTCCCTCGTCCACCGCGAGGCGGCGCTCGACGCCTACACCCGCGCGGGCGACCGGGCCGGACAGGCGCGCTGCCTCCACTACATCGGCACCATCCGCATCTTCAAGGGCGAGCTGACCCAGGCCGCCACCCTGCTCCACCGGGGCGAGGCCATGGCGCGGGAGATCGGCAACGACGAGGTGCTCAGCGGCTGCCTGGGCGATCTGGCCGGCATCGACTACCTGATCGGCAACTACGACCAGGCCCGCGCCCAGTACGCCGAGGCCTCGCGGCTGGCCGGCGACCCGCGGCGGCGCGGCTGGTACCTGCTGAATTCCGGCTCGATCCTCGGCTACCAGGGCCGCCACGAGGAGGCGCTCCCCATCTACGAGGAGGCCCACGCGGCCATGATCGACGCCGGCGATCACGCCAACGTGGCCTCCATCCTGCAGCTCAAGGGACAGAGCCTCTGCGAGCTCGAGCGCTACGACGAGGGCCTGGCCCAGCTCGACGAAGCCATCGCCTACGCCCGGGAGCGGGAGCTGCCCCTGGAAGAGGCCTACGCCCTCCATTTCAAGGGCCACGCCCTGCTGGACCTCGGACGGCTGGACGAGGCCGCCGACGAGCTGTCGGCCGCCGACGAACTGGCCCGGGCCATCGGCTACTTCAACATCGAGGAATCCGCCCTCTTCGGCCGCGCCAAGGTGGCCCGCGGCCAGGGACGACTCGAGGCGGCGCAGGCCCATCTGCAGCGGGCCGTGGACACGGTCAACGCGGTGCGCCGGCGCAGCGGCGGTTCGGCGGGCCTGCAGAGCGAGTACTTCAGCCAGGTGGGCCAGCCCTTCGAGGAGCTGATCAGCGTCCTGTTCGAGCGGCACGCGACGCAGCCTGAGGCGCGCTTCGACCGCCGCGCCTACGACGTGGCCCAGATGGCCAAGGCCCGCTCGCTGCTGGACCTCCTGGCCGAGGCCGAGGTGGACCTGCGCGTGCGCGCGGGGACCGACTACCAGGACCGCGAGTCCGAGATCCTCGACGGCTTCGCCCGGCTGCAGGAGCGCCTCGGCTCGGCCGGGCCCGACAGCGCCGCCATCATCGAAGCGGAGATCGCGAGCCTGGAGAGCCGACTCGACGTGCTCGAGGCCGAGCTGCGCCAGGCCGACCCCCGCTACGCCGAACTGCGTTATCCCCGTCCCTGCACCCTGGCCGAGGCCCAGGGCGAGGTGCTCCGCCCGGGCGAGCTGCTCCTCGAGTACCAGCTCGGCCGCGAGGACTCGCACCTCTTCGCCGTGACCCGCGACGGCTTCCGCATGATCGATCTGCCCGCGCGCTCCGAGATCGAGAGGCGCGTACGCGACCTGCTGCCCATGCTGCGCGACTACAACGTCGCCGGCGCCGAGGCGGCCTACTACCGGCCGCCGGCCCGTGAGTTGGCGCGCCTGCTGCTGGCCCCCGTGGCCGAGGAACTCGCCGGGGCCGAGCGGCTGCTGATCGTGCCGGACGGGGCCCTGCACTACATCCCCTTCGAGGCCCTGCCGGTGCGCGACGACGGCGGCGCCCGCTTCGCGTCCCTGCCCTTCCTCGTACTCGAGAAGGAGGTCGCCTACGCCCCCTCAGTGAGTTCCCTGCAACGGCTGCGCGCCGCCGAAGCGTCCGCATCCGTCGCGGACGGGCTGCTGGTCGTGGCTGATCCGACGCAGCCCGCGCCGGGGACCGCGAGCGTCTTCGCCCGCTTGGCCGGCGCCGCGGGGCTGCGCCCGGTGCCCCACGTGGACGAGGAGATCGAGGCCCTCGCGGGCATCGGTTTCGAGCCCTTCGTGCTCCGCCGCGGCGACGACGCCTCGACCGCGGCCCTGGCCGCCTCGCCCCGATCCGTCGGCTGCCGGTACCTGCATGTCTCGGCCCACGGGCTCTTCAACGAACAGAGCCCCCAGTTCTCGGGGCTCGTCCTGGCCGCCGATCCCGCAGCCGGCGACGACGGCTTCCTCGGCGTATCGGAGATCTTCGCCCTCGACCTGGACTGCGAGCAGGTCACCCTGTCGGCCTGCTCGACGGCCCTGGGCGAGCAGATCGACGGCGAGGGGCTGGTCGGCCTGACGCGGGCCTTCATGTACGCAGGCGCGCGCAGCGTGGTGGCCGCCCTGTGGGACATCCCCGGCCTCGGCGCCGCCGCCTTCATGTCCGACTACTACGCGCGCCTGGCCGACGGCGCGGGCTCCGTCTCGGCCCTCGCCGCGGCCAAGCGCGCCATGATCCGCGGCGGCACGGCGGAGGGGCTCGATCTGGCCCATCCGGCCCTGTGGGCGGCCTTCGTCCTGTCGGGCGGCGGCGGCTGAACGCCGACGCATTCCGCGTAAGACACCCTTCCTCCGTCAAACAGAAGCGGCACCGGGATTCGATTCCCGGTGCCGCCATCGTCATCGATCCGCCCTGACAGAGGAGGAAGAGGGCCATGAAGATCCGCTTGATCATCTCGACCGTCCTGACGACCCTGCTCCTGATTGCCACGGCTTCAGCCAACACCGTCGACTTCGACTCCCTGATTCCGGGAACGGTCTACGGCGCGCCCGTCGGCCACGTGGCCGGCGACTACGTCTTCAGCGAGAATCTCGCCGACGGCTTCGTCGACGATTTCTGGGTCGGCGGCTCGCCCTACTTCAACCAGTTGCGCGTGGACGCCGCCTTCACCTACTTCGGCAACGTCAACATCCTGAACACCGACAACATCGCGCTGGTCGTGGACTTCTCCGCGCCCGGCGACGTCACCTTCGAATACCTGTACCTGGGCGGCGAGGTGAACCTGCAGTTCGACGGCCTCGCGGCCCCCCTCGTGGGCCCGGACTTCATGAGCCTGGTGGGCGCCTACGGCGCGGTGACGGTCAACGCGACGGCCTACGCCGCCGGACCGGGCGTCGCGGGCCTGGTGACCCTGACCGGTCCGGTGCAGCACCTGCGCGTGGGCGGCCAGGAGCTCTGGCTCGACGGACTGGACTGCGACAACGGCGTCAGCCCCGTCGCCCCGGACTGCGACTACGAGGTCACCTACGACAACCTGGGCATCGGCACGATCTTCGGTGCGCCGGTCGGCATGTCGCCCGGCGACTTCACCTTCGCCGAGGACGGCATTCCCGTCTTCGCCGAGCTCTTCGACACCGGCAGCATCGTGGCCTTCAACCAGATGCAGATCGTGCCCGCCTTCATTCCCATGGGCGATTTCAACGTGGCCGCGGTCAACAACATCAACCAGCGCTTCGACATCTCCGCGCTGGGCATCGCGACCGACAGCGTCAGCTTCGAGTTCTACGACCAGGGCGGCACGAAGAACCTGGGCGTCAACGGTTCGTCCCTCTACGTGGGCGACCTGCATACGGTGCCGGCGGCCTATTTCCCCGGCGTCATCGTCAGCGTCGCCTGGTCGTGGGTCGGCCCCGACATCCACGGCGTGGTCACCCTCACCGGCGATGTCCGGGAACTGGTCGTGGGCGGCCAGGAGTTCCACATGGACAACGTCTGCGTGATCGAGGCCGTGGAACCGGCGCCCTGCGAACGCCTGGTGGAACACGAGTCCCTGGGCGTGGGCACGCGCTTCGGCAACGGCTACGGCCAGGGCCCCGGCGACCTGATCTTCGTCGAGGACGGCGTGCCGGTGCTGGTGGACCTCTTCGACCCCGGCAGCGGTCCCTCCTTCAATTACTGCGAGGTCATGCCCGCCATGAGCGGCATGGGCGACGGCAACGTGATGTGGATGTCCAACATCAGCAACCTGTACGACATCCAGGCCGCGGGCGTCGCCGTCGGCGGCGTCACCTTCGAATACCTCGACGTGGGCGGCACGGAGAACCTCGAGGTCAACGGCGCGGGCCTCTACATCGGCGACCTGCACCTGGCGCCGGCGGCCATCGCCCCGGGCGTGACCTTCAGCGTCGTCACCTGGCCGGTGCCGGGCGGCCTGCGCGGCCACGTCACACTGACCGGACAGGTGGACAAGCTGCTCGTGGGCGGCCAGGAGTTCGCCATCGACAACATCTGCGTCCTCGGCGACGGATCAACCTCGGCAGACGGCGGACCGTCCCTACGGACGCCGGCCGTCGCGCTGCGGCCGAACCACCCGAATCCCTTCAACCCGAGCACCGTGCTCGCGTTCAGCCTGGGCCTCGATTCCCGGGTCCGCCTGACGGTCCACGACCTGAAGGGCCGCGCGGTACGGACCCTGGTCGACGGCGACCGGCCGGCCGGCGAACACAGCGTCCTGTGGGACGGCCGCGACGAGCGCGGCGAGGGAGTCGGCGCCGGCGTCTACTTCGTGCGCGTGGAGACGCGGGACGGAGTGGATTCACGGAAGATCGCATTGATCAAATAACGCGTCGTCCCATCACGAAGAGGCCCCGGGCGATCGCCTGGGGCCTCTTGTCATGGCGACGCGTCTCGGGTCGATCCGCCGCCGCAGGTAACGAGTCTCATTCTCGAAGTGTACACGTGTACACTTTCAGTTCTGCCAACGAAATTGTGTTTCGGCCGTAATCAGCGCTGCGGACCTCGTATTGAGGCGCGTAACTGAAATGAAATCAGCATGAAGATGCTCCTGGCAGAGTAAAACACAATTTCGTTGGCATAACC
>Ga0180436_10004573_pt1 | contig 12391 bp, 11 predicted proteins | sample SS_ome_2_FD_132434 | JGI IMG/M metagenome (GOLD analysis project Ga0180436, IMG submission 132434) | Hypersaline lake sediment archaeal communities from the Salton Sea, California, USA - SS_3_S_2 metaG | ecosystem: Environmental > Aquatic > Non-marine Saline and Alkaline > Hypersaline >...
CTCATAACCCGAAGGTCGTAGGTTCAAATCCTACCCCCGCTACGAAGAGCCCCTGAGTCGAACGACTCGGGGGCTCTAGGCATTCACGGCGCACACTTCGAGCTGGAACCTCATCGGCGTCTTCGCTTCCCGGGTGGCACCTGCTCGTACCCAGCCGGTTGGGAAGGCATCATGCAACCGCAGACTGGAACCTCGAGATGTGCCTCTCGCATCGGTGTGGTGGCATTACGGCCGACTATCGCAACCTCCCGGCTGCTTCGGCGCTGTCGCACACCTGTGCGACAATGGCACGGAGTGACCAAGAGAATCCGGTGACAGCAGATCGGGCAACGGGTGTTTCTCGACTGGACGTCGCAATCGCGAGCCGGGATTGCGCCTCTCTGCTCAACATTTGTGAGATGACAATTCGCTGCGACCAACAACGATCCGGCGCCGATGCCGAACCGAAGGAGGGCCATAGATGACAGCCCGTTTTGCGTACGTACCAATGGCGTCCGAGTTCCTCGACGATGAGACGATGTCGAGTCTCATTTCCGACTACGTCGACCCACTGCAGGAGGTGGGAGCGACACGTTGGGTGGGGACCGAACCCGATGCCGATGTGCCGCTCGGAGTGTTTGTAGTCAGCGGGGGCACCGAACAGATGATCCTCGATCTCTGGAGTCGCCGCCGCCAGCAGCGACAGGGTGAGCCGCTGCTACTGCTGGCACACCCAGGGCACAACTCCCTCCCGGCCTCCCTCGAGGCCCTGGCGCGTCTGCAGCAGTTGGGAGCGGCGGGCCGGATCGTGTTCCTCAATGGCGCTGATGACAAAGAAGCAATGGTCATGCTCGAGCAGGCCATTGCCGACATCGAAGTCTGGGAAGGTCTCCACAAGGTCAGGATCGGATCGGTTGGTCCCCCCTCGGACTGGCTGGTTGCCAGCAGCCCCGCCGCCGAGACGGTGCGGGCAACCTGGGGGCCCGAGGTTGTCGATGTGGACCTCGAGTCGGTGTACGAACTGTTCCGAAACGCTGCCGATTGGCAGCCAATCGCCGTCGGTCTCACCCGAGAAGCGGATCGAGTGGTCGAGGCCGACACTCCCGCTGTGGATGATGCCGCGAAGTTCACCGCGGCGCTGCGCGAGATCGTCGCCGCCGAGAACCTGGATGCAGTCACCGTCCGGTGTTTTGATGTGATCTCCGCACTGGGCACCACCGGTTGTGTGGCGCTTTCCGATCTCAACGATGACCACATCATCGCCGGTTGTGAGGGGGATCTGGTCTCGACAGTCGGCATGATCTGGGCCGATCGGCTACTGGGCACTCTGCCATGGATGGCGAACCCAGCTCGTGTCGACGTGGACGCCAATAGGGTGCTGCTGGCTCACTGCACCGTGCCCCGCTCGCTCATCGATTCCTTCTCTGTTCGTTCTCATTTCGAGTCGGGCCAGGGCGTTGGCATCGAAGGGCACTTCCCTTTGGGGCCCGTAACGCTGGTGCGGATCGGCGGATTGGAAATGGAGAAGCTGTGGTTGGCGGAGGGGCAGATTGTCCGTACGGGCAACGATCCGACCCTGTGCCGAACCCAGATCGAGGTGGAACTGGACGATGGCTCCGTGGCGGATCTTCTCGATTCTCCGCTCGGCAACCACCTGATCGTTGTCCCCGGCCGCCACCGCATGCGACTCGCGAAGTGGCACAGCACGATGGTGCTGGGAAGACATGGCTCCAGTCAACCGATCGGCGCCTAACCATCGGCGGACACTGTCGTTCGCGGCTGGTGTCCCGAGCGTCGCAGTTACAGGGAGGCTACCTCGCAATGCCAACGGCCGTCGGGTCGTACCGTCAGACCAGAGTTCCACCTGGAACGCATGGCCGGGCGCGGCGTTATCATCGCCCAACGCACCGAGAGGTACTGGGCCCCGGGGCCTTCCGGGCTCGATGGTTGTAGGAATCGATGGGAGTTGAGGTGACGGGAGTCCCCGAAATGGTCGATCCGGCTGCAGCATGAAACTGAGCGACAGCCTTTCGGTTCATGACGACTCGTGGCGTCTCGTCGAGTCCGGTTGGGAAGTCGACCGAGCCGTCGCGGCGAGTTCTAACTTCCTGGTGGGCAACGGTTATCTCGGCTACCGCGGTACCAGCCCCGAGCAGCTTGCGGCCGACTTCGTTGCTCTGGTTGTCACCGATACGTATGACTGCGCCGACGGTCACTGGACGGAGCTGACGACGGCACCCAATCCTCTATTCGTTGCAGCCCGCATCGCCGACACGCCGCTTTCGCATGCCACTGCCGACAGCCAGCAGACCTCGCTCGACATGCGAGCCGGTGAGTTCGGTGCTCGCTTCAACACCGCCGGGGTTACCGTGACCGTCGAGCGGTTCGCCAGCTACGACAACCTGCATCTGCTGGCGCAGCGGTGGACGTTGACTTCCGACCGCCCGATCACGGTCGAGATCGACGCCGGAATCGACGCCGATGTCTGGAGTCTCAACGGAACCCACCTCCCCAAGATCTCGCTTGCCCGCGATGGCGAGGTGGTGACGGCCGAAGGTGCCACGGTGGAGAGCGGCGTCACCGTCGTCGTCGCCGGATCGGCGTTGTTCACCACACAGGATGACGCGGGTGGTGAGTTTCTCATCGAGGAGGAGCGGCTCGTCCAGCGGCGGCGGTTGAATGTCCCGGCAGGAGGCGAGATCTCCGTCGACACGGTGGCTGCCGTGGCTTCCTCAAATGACGGTCCCGAGCCGCGGGCCACAGTGACCCACCTGGTACAAGAAGCAGCAGGCGTCGGCTACGAAGGGTTAAGAGAGGCTTCGCGTCGGCGCTGGGCCAGCATCTGGGGCGACATGGACGTACAGATTGCCGGGCAGCCGGTCGACCAGGCCGCGCTTCGCTTCAACGCCTATCACAACCTCATCTGCACTCCGAGCCACACCGACCATCTCCCCATTGGCGCGCGCGGCCTCTCGTGTCAGGCCTACCAGGGGTCCGCCTTCTGGGATCAGGAGATCTACAACCTGCCCGCCTTTCTGTACACGCAACCGGACATTGCGCGAAACATCCTCACCTACCGGCACAACACACTCGATGGGGCAAGGCGAAAGGCGGCGCGACTCGGCTACGACGGGGCGTACTTCGCGTGGATCTCCGGCATCACCGGGGATGAGCTGTGCCCGGACTTCTTCTTCAAGGATGTGCTCACCGGCCGTCCGATCCGGAACCACTTCAACGTATGGCAAATGCACGTTGCCCCGGACATTGTCACCACCATTGCCCAATACGTCGCAGTAACCGACGACGTCGAATACCTGATCGGACACGGTGCAGAAATTGCCTTCGAAGTAGCTCGATTCCTGCGGTCGTTTGTCCGCTACAACGATTGGAAGGGGGTCTATCACTGCATCCGGCTGCTCGGTCCCGACGAATGGCACGAGAACGTCGATGACAACGCCTTCACCAACTACCAGACCCACGCCGCCCTCTCCTTTGCCATCGATACGTACGAGAGGCTCAGCGCCGATCACCCCGCGGCCTCGGCGGAGCTATCCACCAGAATCGGCTTGACGGTTGATGAGGTGGACGGCTGGCGACGAGTCCGCGACCGCCTCTTCCTGCCGGAACCGGATGAGACGAGCCACCTGATCGAGCAATTCGACGGCTTCTTTGCGCTGGAAGACGTCGGGCCGGACGAGTTGCGGCAGCGCTTGCTCGATCCGGAGGAGTATTGGGGATGGCCGAACGGCGTCGCCGTCCACACCCAGGTCTCCAAGCAGGCCGACATAGCAATGCTTCTCTGGCTGCACGCGGACAAATTCGATGACGCTACTTCGCGTAGGAACCTCGAGTACTACGAGGCTCGCTGTTCGCACAACTCGTCACTCAGCCACGCGGCTCACGGCATGGTCGCAGCACATCTCGGAGAACCTGACGTGGCGCTCGATCACTTCCGAGCTACGGCGATGATCGATCTTCTCAACACGAACCATCCGGTCGTCGGGGGCACCTTCATCGGCGGAATTCATACCGCGGCATGCGGTGGTACATACCAGCTCGCAGTGCAAGGACTCGGAGGTCTGGGATTCGCCGATGGTACGTTGACTATCGACCCGGCACTGCCCTCGACGTGGAAGTCGCTTTCATATCCGGTGCGGTGGCGTGGGCTGCGGGTGCAGGTTGCAGTCGACCATGGAGGGGTAACGGTCAGCGCCGATGCCGCCAATCGTGAGGCCCTACCGATCCTCATCGCCGGTGAGCCCGTGACGGTGCAACCGGGGCGACAAATTCGTTCCTGAGGCGGCCTGTGCTGTCTGTCCGCACCGGGCCCGGGCCGCAGCTGCTCGGGTCGTTCGACCTCTCAAGCAACCGCGTCTGCAATGGCTTCGAGATGCGCAACAGCGGGTCAGCCGCATTCGCCGACCCGAGCTTTCGGACCTATTCTCCGCAGGCTGATGGATGCAGCAGCACACTCCCCGTCATCAGATCGATTCGAGGGCCTGAAGCTAGAGGGTCGACCCCTGGCGACCAGCGAGATTCGCTGGTTCGCCTCTGGACCACCTCCGGCCCCTGTCGTCGCGTGGTTCTCCGAGCGGGGTCGGGCTGCCTTCGTCGAGCTGCGTCGAGATGCCTACCGCATCGGTCCGGATTACGGAGTCGGCCTCAAGCGGCGTGACCACGGCCCGCTGGAGCTCAAGCGCAGGCACGGGATCTCACCGCGGCGGGAGTTCGTTGCTGGACTCGCCGGAGGAATCGAAGAATGGCGCAAGGACGGCCTGGAAGAGCCTCTTGACGCAACAGGATGGCAGTGGTCCCTGGTCGACAAGGTAGTGCTGACCCGCACCTTTGCTCGGGAAGAATCGGGGTCGGTCGTAGAGATCGGGCATGCCGGCCAGCAATCGTCGGGTTGCGATATCGAACTGGCGACCGTTACGGTTGGCTCCACGGTGGCCTGGACGTTCGCCCTCGAGGCATGGGGAGAGCCCGATGCTCGTCGCGACCTCCTCGCGTCGTCGCTCTCTGCGCTCTTCGATCTGTTGCCGCCTGCTCCGCCCCAGTTCTTTCCTGCCCTCCATGCCGACATGGGCTACCCGGAATGGCTCGTGACCACAGTCTGGAAAGAGGATTTCGTCGCCAGCCAATAGCAACGACTCGGCTGTGAAGCACCGCTTCATTGTGTTTCAAATCGACCGACAGAAGACACTATGAGACGAGGTGCAACGAAATCAGTAGCGAGACTGCGAGCGCGCAGCCAGAAAGCACACGACGCACGAGGCAACAAGCGTTTGGCCGAGATGTCGGCTCGCATCGATGCCGCTCGCAATTCGTCATTCACCCGAAGACCGGTCTTCGACAAGACTCTCGACGTCACCGCTTACGAGTTGGTGCTCGGCGACGGCCCCGTCGCCGAGGTCAAGGTCGACAATGCTACGGGGAAGCTGGTGCTCAACGAGGTCGTGGAACTCGACTTCGAGCAGATCAGAGACGGCAAGCGGATCCAGCTGACGGTGAAGCCGTCGTTCTTCGAACTGGAGCTTCCGCCCCAGCTAGGCCCCGGAAATGTCACGTTGGTGCTCAGCTCCGGTGTCGATGACTCGCCAGCGGTGGTCTCCTCGCTCGAGTACGTCCGGGCTATCGGATATCACATCGTTCTCGACGACATGGTGGCGAATCCCGACCTCCGCCACCTGGTCCGATTTGCTCAGGCCATCAAGGTTAACTTCGGCCAGGAGATCGGGCTTTCTCTCGAGAAGCAGATAGGCATCCTCAAGAGTGCTGGAGTCGAACTGATCGCCGACCGAATCCAGAGCTATGACGAGTTGCGCAGTGCTTCACATCAGGGTTTCACGCAGTTCCAGGGCACGTTCTTGAGTCGCCCTGATGCGTTTCGCGAGACTCGGGCTCCGGCGGCACAAATTGCAGCCCTCGAGTTGATCACGCTGCTCCAAAACCCAGAGGCAGATATCAACGAGATCGCCGAGGTGATTCGCCGCGACGTGTCATTGAGCTATCGGATCTTGAAGGTGGTCAACTCTGCCCAATACTCGCTGCAACGTCCGCTCGGGTCGATCGAGGAAGCCATCATGCTGGTCGGCACGAAGCAGATCGTTGAGTGGGTCGGGATGATGAGCATGGCCGGCCTCAACGACAAACCGAGCGAACTCACCAGGGTCGCCATGGTTAGGGCCGGGGTCTGCGAGACTCTCGCCGGGCGATTGGGTCGCCAGGACGTGCAGCGCTTCCACTTGGCTGGTTTGTTCTCGGTTATCGAGGCTTTGCTCGATGTGCCGGCCGAAAAGGCACTGCAAGACCTGCCGCTGTCAACCGAGATCGTCGACGCCATCCTGGCGTTTGGTGGGACGATGGGCGAGGTGCTCGAGGGAGTCATTGCCTACGAAGAGGGCGACTGGGATAGGGCTCACATCCTCGGCATCACCGACGATGCTATTGCCTCCGCATTCGTAGCCGCCACAGTGGAAACCGACCGGGCCTGGGAACGCGTCAACGGCAGCTGACGGAGACGGGGATCCCTAGTTACTACCCGGCCCGTAGCACTCAGTAGCCTGGGCGGGGTCGTACAGATAGTCCCTGAGTTCGACGACTTTCCCGCCCTTCACTGTGAGCCGGGTTACGCCGTCCATCGTCATCGGCTCCCCTGACTCGGATGTGGTGGATTGTGTCCATTCGATGATGACGTTGTTGCTCGCGCTCAAAGAACCGATGTTCTCGACCGCAACGTGTCGCAGTTCGAAATCCACGTGGTCCTTCATTTCGAACCATTTGATCATGCGTTGGTGGATTGTGTCTTTGCCCTGATACACGCCGCTCAGCGCGCTGGTGCCCGGATAGTCCATAACTGCGTTGTCGGAGAGTCCGGCAACCGACTTGTCCGCGTCGCGGCTGTTGATGACTCCGAAAGCTTGGCGAGCGGCCCGCTTCACCAGTATTGCTCCCAGCATGACTGCTCCTTCTGAGTAGGTCGATAGTTACAGGTGCGCTCGATCCCTAACTCAAGTGTACGAAGCGAAGCGGCCAGTTGCCCTGAATCGTGTCCGACCCGCGCGATAGGCTGGAATCAGCAGAGGTGATCATGTCTCGCGCATTTGAACTAGAAGATCCGGCACCGGTAGAGCGTCGTCCTTTGCGGGGTGTAGACCGTCTCGACTTTGCTCCCGCCCCCGGGGAGGTAGCTATCGACGTAGCGGCGTGCGCGGTGTGCCGCACCGACCTGCAGATCATCGAAGGCGACCTGGGTGCCCGCCGCCTTCCCGTAGTCCCCGGTCATCAGGCCGTCGGTCGGATCCGGGCCGTGGGGGACGGCGTCACAGATTGGCAACCCGGCAATCGAGTTGGAGTTGCCTGGCTCGGCGGCGCCTGCGGCGAGTGTGACCTCTGTCGGTCGGGTCGAGAGAACCTGTGCGCCCGGGCTGAGTTCACCGGATGGGATCGCGACGGCGGATTCGCCGAAAGCATGACCGCCCGCGCCGATTTCGTGTTCTCCATTCCTGCCGGTTTCGCCGACACCGAGGCCGCTCCGCTGCTGTGCGGCGGCATCATCGGCTATCGAGCACTTCGCCAATCAGGCATCCGGCCGGGCGGCAAACTGGGGCTATACGGCTTTGGCGCCTCGGCGCTACTTGCGTTCCAGGTGGCCCGGCACTGGGGCTGCGAGGTGTTTGTGGCAACCCGTTCACGCACCGAGCAGCAAAGGGCGCTCGAAATGGGAGCGGCGTGGGCGGGTTCCTACCACGATCAGCCTCCCACCGGCCTCGAGGCTGCGGTCACCTTCGCCCCGGTCGGGTACGTCGTTATCGAAGCGCTCAAGGCGATCAAGCCCGGGGCGACGGTGGCCATCAATGCCATCCATCTCGATACCGTCCCGGAGTTTCCCTACGAGTTGCTCTGGATGGAGCGTGGAGTCCGCAGCGTGGCCAACTTCACCAGACAGGACGCCACCGAATTTCTCGCCCTGGCAGCTGATATCCCAATCGTGACCGTCACCGACCGCTATCCGCTGCGCGACGTGAACATCGCCCTGGGTCGGCTCAAGGCCGGCGAGGTCGATGGGGCGGCGGTGCTCACCATTTAGGGCCGCCTGATCCGCTCGAGAACGGCAGCTGCGATCTTGTCCCGCTCCCGGTCGAGGAGCGCCATATGCAGGGAGTCCTCCAGCCAGACGAGTTCCGATTGTGCCCCGAGCAGGCGATGGAGGATGTTTGCCGAGCGGGGATCGACGGTTTCATCGGTGCGAGACTGAATTACCAGTGAGGGGATCGCCAATCGACGCGCGGCTACAACCGCACGACCCATGAGGGCCAATAAACCACCGGCCGTGGAGGTGTAGAAACCGGGATAGGTGAGCCAATAGGGACGCACCTCCTCGTCGAGGTCCGGGATATCTTGGTCCGGCCACTCCACCTTTCTCACGAAGAAGCGCACGATCGGTGCTGCATACAGGGTCTTGTTTCTCACGAGCAGCGGACTGTTGATGGTTGTCACCGTCGCTGCTCCCACTTCGGCTGCCAGCACCAGAGAGATGAGTCCACCCATCGACAGACCGGCGAGGTGAATCCGACTGTGATCGGCTACGTCATCGGCCGCGCGGCGCGCCGAGGCGACCCAATCCCGTGCGCCGGTGGTTGCCATGTCCTCCATCGAGGTGCCGTGCCCCGCCAAGCGTGGCACCGTCACCGTGAAGCCGGTCGAGTTGAGTTCCGCCGCCAATGGGCGGAAATGGGCCGGATTGCCGGTGTGGCCGTGGACGAGCACGACGGCCTCTCCGTTGTGGCCATCGAGACGAAATGCGGCGGCAAGCGGATCCATCAGGTCAGGCATTAGTGCGCTCCAGGACCGCCTTCTCGTTGTAGCGGGCGAATACGATTGCGGCAATCAGGCAGAGCAAGAAGCCGACCAGACCGGAGAGACGGACGCCGAGGTCGTCTCCGACATCCCGGCCCAAGGTGGTCAGCATGGCAAAGGAGACAACACCAAACGTCTGCCCAAACTTCTGCATCAGAGTTCGGGACGCAAAGAACATGCCCTCGCGTTGCTCACCGGTACGGATCGCATCCTCCTCCGCAATATCGGCCAGAACAGCATTAGGCAGGACACCGAGGAAAGCCAGCGGTACGGCCAGCAGCAGTATTAGCAAGTACGCCTGAGCGGCGGGGGCGAAAGACAGAGTGCCGAGCAGGGGGACGCCGAGGAATACCATCGCCATCCAGACGAACGCACCGACCATCAGCGGCTTCTTGCCGAGTCGGCGAGCCAGCCAGTTCACCAGTGGGTAGAAGAGGAACGAAACCACCACCATCAGAGCCAGCAGGGTTGCTACCAACTCCTCTTCCTCCTCGAGCAGCACCGTGACGTAGAACAGCAAGCCGGTCTGCACGATGGTCAGCCCGGTGAAGTAGGCAAAGTCGGAGACGACGAACTTGCGAAATGCTGAGTTGGCGAATGTAGCCCGCACTGCCGGCCCCAACGGTATGCTGCTCGGCCGGCTATCGGTATACCGCTTCTCGTCGAGCGCAACCACCGGCACGTACATGCAGATGACGGCGAGTGCCGCCAGACCCGCTACCGCCAGCTGGAACGATCGCAGGGGAGTGAGCCCGGAAGCGCCCTCGATTGCTCCGGCAATAGCCGGGGTCAGGCCGGCCAGGATGATTCCGAGCGCAAACGTTATTGAGATCCATGTGCTCAGGTTGAGCCGCTCGCGCGCAGTGTGCCCCATCTCCGGTAGCAGCGCGAAGTAAGGGGTCACATACACCGTGAGGAAGACGTAGAACAGCGCCTGGAATACTGCCACCCAGGCGATATTCCAGCCCGACTCAGTCGAGGTCGGCGGAAGGAACATGAGGACGAGAAACAGTGCGGCCGGGAGAGCCCCCCTGGTCATAAATGGGACCCGGCGACCCCGAGGGTTCTTGGAGCGATCGCTCAGCCCGGCGATCCACGGGTCGGTAACCGCATCGAGCAGCCGTCCCGAAGCCGCAATGAGGGTGATTGCATTGAGGAATCCGAAGAAAGTCACCCCCGTGATCAGCTGGGGTAGGTCGGCGCTGTCGGGTGGCAGATAGAAGTACACCAGCGCCACGCCGACGATATTCACCAGCGTTGACCAACCGAGCTGCCCGGTGGCGTAGGCGAGTTGCTTCGATAGGGGGAGGGTCTCAGCTTGCATGTCGACGGAGTGTAGGAGTCGGTCATCCGGTTTTCGGTTACCAGTCAAGACTGCCACCGATCGCTATCTGGTACGCGACGTCAACGTTGCCTTGGGCCGCTCCCAGCCAGTGAAGTCTACGGTTCGGCAGTGCTCATCACCTGGTGCCCGCTCGCTCTCATCGGGAATGCGGGGATGTAGTAAGTCCACGCTGATGCAACGCAAGAGCACCGATCAAGAGTGCCGGCACCAGTGCAAACGCATACTGGATCGAGATCACCCGGTCGAGCATCCCGAGTACGGTCGGCGTGATCGTAATCGCTACTCCCGAGGCATACGCCGCCAGGGCGATCAGACGTTCCTCAGGAAGCGCCGGATCGTCCAGGAGTCGAGCCAGCGATAGCGGATAGAGCAGAGCGATGCCAAAGCCGGCCACGAACAGCGCTGCAACGAGGGCAACAATCCCAAGGTCGAGAATCACAGAAGCGGCGCCAACACTGGCAACGATCACCGACAGCTGCATCGGGCGGAGGCGGCCGATCGATCGCGGCCCGAGGAACCTGCCCACGGCCATACCGATGGCAAATGCGGCGGCAAGACCGCTGGCGACGTCGTCCGCCGCACCGGCGTCCACCAGCCGAGCTGCTCCCCAGGTCCAGAAGAAGAACTCTCCTGCTACCGACAAAACGATGACCAGCCACCGTCGCCGGGTGTCCCCGGTCATGTTGGTCCCGGTCGCAGACGGCACACTGACCGGGCGATCGATTCCCAATCCTTCGGCTGCGGAGAGCGGGCGCGCCGCCATCGGCACCAGCCACAGCAGGGGCACTGCGACGGCGATTCGGCCCGTAGTGACCACCTGGTCGACCAGAGCGATTGCGCCCGGCGCGAGCAATCCGGCAATGCTCGAGGTGCCCACTACCACCGCAAGCCGGCGGGCCCGCTCATCGGTGCCAAGCAGGGCAGGAGTAGCGATGAGCAGTGCCGAGCAACCGGCTCCTTGAAGCAAGCCGCCGAGAACAAGGATCGGAACAGAACTGCCAAAGGCAAGGCACACCACGCCGCCTGAGACCAACACCGAGCCGATCCGTGTCACCGGTTCGACGCCGTAGCTCAGGATGCGGCGCCCCAGGAAGCCGGCGAAGAGGAGACCGAAGCCGAACGCCGACCCGAGCCAGGACAACTCGTAGCGGAGAACGTCGAGATCCCTGGCGCCCAGCACGAGCACCGGGCCCAGTCCACCAATGCACCATCCGATCGCGGCCTGAATGGCGACAGCGTGTGGGTCGCGAAGGAGGCGGTAGAGGACCACGAGCCGAGTGTAGGGAGCCACCGTGTTCGTGGGCGATCCCGGCCGGGCCATCCGGCACCCGACGCGGTCTCGTACTAGAGAAGAAAGGAGCGTTCCATGACAACCCCCCGTACTGCGTCATTCACAGATCTGTCGAGCTTCCACCGCACCAAGCTCGTATTCATGGCCGCCGCATTTGTGTCATTTCTGCTGTCGGTTTCTCTTTGGTTCCTCGTCGACCGCGAGCTGGGCCTTTTCGTCGGCCTCTGGGTACCGGCGATTCACTCGCTGGGTACGCTGGTCCTGACGGGCGAAGACTCATGAGCGAGATCGCAATCTTCGTCTTCGGCTCGGTGATCTTCATGATCACCACATGGGCCACATTTGCTTTTGGGCTTCGCCGGATGGGCGAGATCCAGGCGAAGGAATTGGAATTAGCCGACCGGACTGCCGTTCCCCGGGAGAGCGGATTGACCGAGATCCATATCGAACGCAGAACCGCCCGGAAGCGAGGTCCGGCAAGTTGATTTCTCGTGAGATTTCGCTGGACGGCCGCAGGGTCTTGGTACTCGGCGGGTCGGGCGTGCTCGGCGGACTGATCGCAACGGAGCTCTATCGCAATGGCGCTCGTCTGGTGCTGGCCGGGCGGGATGCGGAACGACTCCACCATCGTGCCTCGTCCATCTCAGCCGACGTTCAGTCTGTCCTCTTTGATCTGCGTCAGCGCGCTCACGCCGAGCATGTCGTCCAGACAGCAGTAGCAATGCTGGGCGGGCTCGATGGAGTCGTCAACGCCGCAGGAGTTGTGGCTTTCGGAGCCCACGACACGATTGGCGCAGCGGCGCTCGACGAGCTGTTCGCCGTCGACCTGGTTGGTCCGCTGCAGGTTTTCAGCTCTGCACTGGCGCACATGGAGCAAGGCTTCCTGGTCAATATCTCCGGCGTGGTCGCCGAACAGC
>Ga0180436_10004574_pt1 | contig 12388 bp, 8 predicted proteins | sample SS_ome_2_FD_132434 | JGI IMG/M metagenome (GOLD analysis project Ga0180436, IMG submission 132434) | Hypersaline lake sediment archaeal communities from the Salton Sea, California, USA - SS_3_S_2 metaG | ecosystem: Environmental > Aquatic > Non-marine Saline and Alkaline > Hypersaline > Sediment...
ATGAAAAGACCTTGTCTTTCTCTCGCAGCGGTTGTTCGCTGTAGATCCGTTCTTTGGCGACTTCCGGGTCGATTTCAGTCAATTCCATCATGCCTTCCGGTCGGCGTGTTCCAAAGATGTCCATTCGCAGTTCGGCTTCGATGGAGGTTACGGCAAACAGGCAGGCGACCATAGACCATGCGGCAGCAGATGGCATCCAGCGTGGTGGTTGTGGCAGAGCCAGACGCGAGAACGGGAGGCTGAACGATTGGTTTCGAAACCAGCGGCGAACAGCCACAATGTCCTCCGGCCGGGCGAAACACAAATAGCCTGACAGGCAAATAGACGGGAAGACATACAGACCAAGTGTGACGCAGGTCATAATGTGAAACGTTGCTCCCACTCCCAGCATCACGAACCGGGCACGCCTGTGCCAGACGAGAAACGCAAACACGATTTCCCAGACGCAGGTGACGTAGGCGGCGACAAGCAGCAACGGTGCCCACATAGCCATCAACTCACCGATGGGGTTCTCGTAGTTCCAGTTGCTCAGCATCCAGTACCGCATCTGTTCGCCGCTAAAGAACGCGGCTGTCTGAATCTTGGTGATGGCTGCTCCAAAGTAGATAAAGGCAAACAGAAGCTGCATCAGGCGCGCTGGCCAGACAGGTGCCGCTCTGGAGGCGAACGTGGAATTTGGGTTGCGTCTTCGTCTGAGGAATTCGTCGACGGACCACACGTTTCCGCATGATGAAACGGTCAGCAGCAGCATCAGGTGACTGGCGATGACGCTGTACTTTGTCATCGTTCCGACGGCGTCGAGCAGGTTGAAGTAGGTGTAGAGAGTGACACCGGTTGCCAGAGAGAACCGAGTATTCCATCCAATCGAGCTGCTCACCAGACAGAACACCATCAGTGAGTACAGCATGACGGCTGGCCCAGGAGCCAGAACGGGCAGAACCTCACCCTGTCCGAACAGTTCAAACATCTGAATTGGTGTGCCATCAGTCGTGTAGAGTTCTCGCACTCGCGGGAATCGCATCAGCATGGGAATGAGCGCCATCAGTGGCAGGAAGATCCTCGCCAGAGCGGCGCCGAACGGGACCTGCTCTTCGAAGAAGAACGTCTTCAGTACGTCGAGGATTGTCGGTTGTGATTTGACGGTGCGACTCATCGTGAACCTCTGGAATGTTGATGACGATCGACTTGTCGGAAACTCAAATGGACTGGACTGCTGAATGCGGTCAGAACATCAGTTGGTGGCTGCCTGAAAGTCCAGTCCGTCGCCCAGTCCCGGTCCGTGTGACGAATGAGATCCGGTTGACGGGTTGTACATCACTCCGAAACTGGAATGAGACTGGCGAGCCTGGTGTCGGACGCGAGGGTTGTCTGCGATCGAACTGAGCTTCTGTTGCTGGTACCAGTCCGGATAAAGATTCATCACAACTCCCTGAGTATCGCAGATGGCACGGAGGTGATAGTATGACACTTTGTCACGCGGACCGCAGAAGTTCTTTTCCCACATCGAGTCGGGAAGATTGTGCTGCTTCGGCCAGCACTCCTGCACGATGTAGACGCAGTCGAACGGGTCGTGAGCAGTGTGGCTGACGATGTGGTCGATGTGCTTCGACAGCATGCGACTTGAGAAGTCGTAGTGGACTCGACCAACGTCACCGAATGGTTCAAACGCGCCCCATGGTTCACTGACGTCGAAGTAGCGACCATCGCTTGTTTCAGCGATGAAATGCAGGCGCTGGTCGTAGGCCTGCCAGCCGCAGAACATGTCCCAGACAACGAAGTAGCTCAACGCGTTTCTGGCCAGGCCAACCTTCAACGTGTGGCCAATGATGCCGGCTGACAGAATCATCAGGTAGCAACCAATGAACAGTCCGGCACCCCATCTTGATGCACGTGTCATCTCAGCACTCCATTGCTGAATGGTTTAGCCCGGTTTCCAGGGAACGGAGACCATACTGACCGGGCAACACAGGATTCGTTCTGATGTTCAAACCTTACAGTCACGATCCGGTGTCATCTGAACTCTGAATCTTTAGTCAATTCTGGTCAATACTAGATTTCTGGATGAAAAGGTCATGAAGGCCGAATTCACGGTCGTCGTATTCCGTGGAATGCCTGCAATGGGGCGCTGGTTGACGTAACTGGCAAATACTGCGGGAAGTCTCTCCGGTTTGCAGACGGCATCACCCGATGGCAATTAAGAACAGCTGCTTCGGGTGAGGAGTCCTGCCCGTGGAATCCCGTTGTTCGACCCGACCTGGGCATCTTTGTTTCTTCTATTCAGCCTGGTCGGTGAACTGGAACCGGTTTTCATCTGGGGCCGGGGAGAATTCGAGTTTATGTCAGCATCATCAATCTCGCCCCGTCATCGTCATTCGAGTGACAATGAGGGTGGCGGACAGCAGATCAGCCGGTCGGCCAGGTCCCCTCTTCGCATGGGACATTTGCAGCAGTTAAGGAGCATGCTGGATGAACTCGCGGTGAAGCTGGATGCGCGCGACTGTCTCGAACGAAACAACCGTCACCGCTATGCGGCCCGAATTCAGGTGGAAGTCGAGTTCATGAGGTTCCTGGATTCGATGCAGGATCTGGTGACAAGTCATGTTGCTCCTTCAACTGGAAACACTGGTGTCGAAGAAGCAGTCGCTGGAAAGGTCTCTGAGTCCGCCAGTGATTATGAGGCAGCAACATCCTCGGATGCGGTCCGCATCCAGTTGAAGCTGACACCTGCTCTGGTGCGTGTGCTGCAGGCGGTTCGCCAGGAGAACGTCAAAGCCAGCCAGCTGGTTGAAGAAGTCCTGTGGGAATCTCGTCGTGTGCAGGACACGGCGGAACTTGCTGGCATTCAACGGCCGGTTCAACTGCCGGCTGCATAGAGTCTGGTTCGCGGCGCCTCGGCTACTGTTGTGGATTGTGGAAGGGCTGGGCCTGGGACATGGATGGGCTGCAATCTGTCGCACTGCACATGGAAAAAGCTCGCCGAACTGTGACGCGCACCATGTCGGATCAATCCAACCCGCAATCTCCAGATTCTCCGAGTCGCATCTTCGGTGCGCTGGCTGGTGTATTTGCTGGCTTCTTCGTCGGCATCATCATGAACATCGCTGTCTACACTGTCTCTGATGGAGCAGCGAGCATCGGTTGGGCCAACTCAACATTGGGTGGCATCATCATTGGTGCAATAATCGGGTGCAAGTTTCCCACTCTTGCTGAAATCATCTCCGATATCATTGGGATGTTCCTGCCACTTTGAGTGTGTGCTGTTCCGACTGAAAACGGCCTGCGTGGAAGCGTGAGAACAAGTGATACTCCAGTTGTCTGCAAGAGTCAGCGACGTTTCTTCCAGATTCCTCGTTGAGCGACACGCGCTCGGGCGACTGCCTGGTGCAGTTCTGTCCGCAGGTCTTCGGGAAGTCCGAAACGCTTGACAAGCCGCGCGTGGCCTTCGAACAGGAGGTTCAGATTGACCAGTGTTCCATCTGAATCGTAGATCCATGCGAGTGTTCGTCCGTAGCGGTCGTGGCGTTCCGGTCCGTAGCGTAGCGTCACCGCTTCGCCTTCAATTTGATTGCGGAGCCAGTCACGCGCTGCGATGGCTCCGGGTTCTGCAGGAGTGTCACGGTGAGCCAGTTCTGGTGAATCGATTCCCAGGAAACGAACATGGGTGCCGTCAGTGAGTTCCACCGTATCGCCATCGATCACTCGCTGAACAGTCGCTGATTCAGTCTGAGCGGATTCAATCGGCGATGATTCGTCCGTGGGCAGCCGGAGGAGAAGCAGCACACATACGACGAGTAACGCGATGGTAACCGGGCCTGGCAGACGGATGTTTCGGCGCGCCACAGGTGGAAATCCTCTGGGAGACTGGGTCAACGGCAGGATCTGCCGATGGGCGTCATCGATTCAAACGACGAACACAACGTATGACATTCTCTTTCGACAAATTCAACACAGTCGTGAGAATCGTTTGAGAGCGCGCCACGGGATCGACGATTTCTGAATGGACCCGTGTCCGGGCCTGGTGGCTCTCCGCGCCCTCAAGAACGCTGTCCTGATTTCGCTGGCGACTCCCTCGCTCAAGGATTCTGAATCATGCAACGTCTGCATCTGCTGACCGGATTGATGTTGTGTAGTCTTGCCTGTGGATGCAGTACTTCGCGTCCGTGGACAAGCGTTGCCAGTCGTTTCGGACGAACGCCAGCGGAAAAAGACGCTCTGGCACTGGATGACAATCAGCTGTCGAACGGCTTTCGCGAAGCCCAGGGCAAACTCAAGGACGCTGAAGGCACGATGCTGACCTTCGCGCGATGGAAGGAAGACACAGGGCTGTATGCCGAAGCGAAACGGCGATATCAGGAAGTGCTGACTCAGAATAACGACTGTCTGCCAGCACGACTCGGAATCGCTCGAATCGAACGCCAAACGGGGCGTTTTGATCAGTGTCGCGCAATCCTCACGAGCGCTCAGGAACAACATCCCAATGAACCGTCGATTCCTCTTGAGATCGGTCGGATGTACAGCGAGCGGGACAACTGGGACCAGGCTATCACTGCCTACCAGAAGTCGGCTGACATCGCTCCGGATGATGAAACAGTCCGCTACGAACTCGGATTGGCATTAGCACACGCAGCGCGATACGAGGAAGCGCTGGCGCATTTGAAGTACGCCGTTGGGGACTCTGCAGCACTGTATAATGTCGGATATATCCTTCATGAGTCTGGACGTGCAGAAGAGTCGACTCGGTGGTTTGAGCAGGCTCTGGAACAACATCCCGATGAACGTACAGAACAACTCGCATCAGCCATGCTGGCGGAGTTGAAGCTCAAGGCAAAGCAGACTGCGGTAGCGAGAACCGAGCAGCGGCCGAACGGTCAGACAGCTTCTGCGGCCGGGCCCCAACAGACACATCTTCCGCAGTTTACTCGACGCCAGACGCAGGTCGTCCCGGTGACACAACAGCAGGTACACGCAGCACGAGTTCCTGTTCGAACGGCTGTGCAAACGACTGTATCGCAATACCAGCCGAGTTCCGGTGTTGCCACGTATAGCGCTGAATCGAGCAGTGAGCCGGGTCAGTGGAGAGGCCCCAGTCAGCCGCGTGTTCCTGTGAACACGGCGACGTTTAGCCAGCAGGTCAGCAGCAGTCAGTCAACGGAACCTCCCGCCTGGCGGTAGCCCTGCTCCTTCGCTCGCCGATCCGAAGATGATTCAGCGAATCGCGCCGTGCGAGTTGCAGGTTGTTGGACTACACTGCCGGTTCACGAGTTGCCGGAGCGAACCGCTTCCGTTTGGTGCGTAGTACCGAATCGATCAGCACTCATTGATGAGAATCTGCCGGTCGAACTGCCCTGCTCTTTTGGCCGACGTCATGCGATTGAACACGAATGGGCTCACTGAGCGCCTACCACGATCAGATTCGGGAAGCGATGCTGGGGGATCAGTATGGTCTGAGTCGGCTGTTGAAATCGATGCAGCGAGCGGAACGGCAGCAGCGCCCTTTTGACCGGAACCTTCAACGATTTCAGGAGCAGTTGAAAGCCTCCTGCGATCGTCGACAACGGCGTTTGAGATCGGTTCCGACAATCACGTGGCCGGCAGATCTGCCGGTCGTCGCTCGCCGAACTGAGATTGCGGATGCGATTCGAGATCACCAGGTAGTTGTTGTCTGCGGCGAGACGGGTTCTGGAAAATCGACGCAGCTTCCGAAAATTGCACTGGAGATGGGACGCGGGGTGTCGGGAGTGATCGGTCACACCCAGCCACGGCGCATCGCGGCTCGGTCTATTGCATCACGAATTGCAGACGAACTGAAGTGCCAGAACGGGCAGCAGGTTGGATACACAATTCGGTTCAATGATGCATCCGGACCCAATACTCTGGTGCGTCTGATGACGGACGGAATTCTGCTGGCGGAATCGCAGTCGGATCGATTTCTAAGCCAATACGATACCATCATCGTTGATGAAGCCCACGAACGCTCGTTGAACATCGATTTTCTGCTTGGCTATTTGAAACGTCTGTTACCTCAACGGCGCGACCTGCGAGTCATCATCACGTCAGCCACGATCGACGCAGAACGTTTTGCCAACTACTTCGCAACCGATGATCGTCCGGTGCCTGTTATTCTTGTGGAAGGACGGACCTATCCGGTGGAGACTCGCTACCAGCCGCTGGAGTCTGTGTCTGATGGCGGAGAGACGACAGAACGCGACTGGCTCGACGGTGTGGTCGATGCCGTGGATGAACTGGCAGGGGAGAGCTACGGGCACATTCTCGTCTTTCTTCCAACGGAAAGAGACATTCGTGAGGCGGACCGCAGGCTGAGTGGTCGCACGTGGCCGGGTGATTCTCCGGGCACACCGACTCAGATTGTGCCTCTGTTTGGTCGGTTGTCTATGGCCGATCAGACGCGCGTCTTTCGGCCCTACCAGCATCGGCGTATCGTCTTGGCAACGAACGTGGCGGAATCGTCTGTCACGGTTCCCGGCATCTCCAGTGTGATCGACACCGGAACGGCACGGATCAGTCGATACTCAGTCCGGTCACGGATGCAGCGATTGCCAATTGAGGCGATCTCTCAGGCATCGGCCCGACAGCGTGCCGGGCGATGTGGTCGGATTGGTCCGGGCGTCTGCATCCGTCTCTATTCTGAATCCGATTTCGAATCCCGAGATGAGTTCACCCAGCCGGAAATTCAACGCACGAACCTCGCCGCCGTCATTCTGAGGACGTTGTCCCTTCGGCTTGGCCGATTGGAAGACTTTCCATTTCTTGATCCACCCAGGCCGACGACGATTCGCGAAGGCTACCGCACGCTGGAGGAACTTGGTGCGATTCGTGTGGATGACGATGACGTCGTACTGACCAAAGTCGGGCAGCGGATGGCTCGACTGCCCGTGGATCCTCGCATCAGCCGAATGATTCTGGCGGCGGTTGACGAACAGGCGGCCCCTGAGGTTCTGATTATCGCGTCAGCGCTGGAAGTACAGGATCCTCGTGAGCGTCCACTGGAAAAGCAGCAGGCTGCGGATGAAGCTCATCGCAGATTTCGGCACGAAAGCAGTGACTTTCTCACATGGCTGAATTTGTGGGACGCGTGGCACGAGAACAAGAAGAAGCTGTCTGGAAACCAGTTGAAGAAATGGTGTCAGCGAAACTTTCTGTCGTGGTTCCGCATGAGAGAGTGGATCGATATTCATCGACAGCTGCGTGATCTTCTGAGAGACAGCGGCGATCGGGATCTCGTTCGAGCCGCCAGGCTGCATCCACTCAACGACCGCCGCAACGACTATGCGGCGATTCATCGTTCTCTCATCACAGGTCTGCTGAGTAACCTGGCGTGGAAGACGGCCGAACGGGAGTTCACGGGGGCAGGAGGACAGAAGCTGGCTGTCTGGCCCGGATCTACCCTGGCAGCAAAGCCACCCAAATGGCTGGTGGCGGGAGAACTGATCGAAACAGGACGTCGATATGCTCGGATGATCGCCAGAATCCAGCCCGAATGGATCGAAGGAATTGCCGAGCATCTGCTGAAACGGGAAGTCACCGAACCTCACTGGGACGGCAAGGCTGGCAACGTGATGGCGTTCGAAAAACTCTCGCTCTGGGGACTTCCGATTGTTCCTCGTCGTCGCACATCGCTGGCGAAACACGACGCGGTCAAAGCGAGGGAATTGCTCATTCAATATGGAATCGTTGAGCTCGGATTGCTCTATGGTGAAACCTCAGAACAGCGTGAATCGCGCTTCGCGCAGGAAGAAGAGGAACTGGACGCCGGGACTCGATCTCGAATCACACCGGGGCGGGATTCGCGTTCCACGTCGAATACGGCCCCACAGCCGGTTTGGGCAAAGCAGTTGCGGTTTCTTCAGGTGAATGCGAACGTACTGGAGGAATTGCGTCAGCTCCAGGCCAGAACGCGTCGCCACGATGTGCTTGCATCAGACGAAACACTGTTTCAGATCTACGATCAACAGATTCCAAACGATGTTTGTGATCGTGACCGTCTCTGCAAGTGGTATAAGCGCAGAGCAAAGAAGCAGCCAACACTGCTGCAGCTGACGGTCGATCAGTTTGTAGCTCCTCAGCATCAGGAGCGAAACGCGACTGATTTCCCGGGTGAACTGACGATCGGGACGCTGAAGCTTCCTTTGTCGTACGAACTTCTGCCGGGGGCTCATGAAGATGGAGTCACTGTTACGGTCCCCGCCGAAGCACTTTCGCAGCTGACAGAAGACCGCCTCGACTGGCTGGTTCCAGGCATGCTGGAACAGAAGGTCACGGTACTCATTCGGTCGCTGCCAAAATCTCTGAGACATCTCTTCGTTCCCGTCCCCGATACGACGCGTCAGGTCTGTACTCAAATTGTGTTTGCAGATGGAAGTCTGGCGCTTCAGCTCGCTCAGCGGTTGTCACGAATTGCCGGGGAACCCGTTCCTGTCGAACAGCTTTCTGCCGTCGAGTTGCCCGACCATCTACGGATGATGGTGCGGGTTGTGGATGAAGAAGGCAAGCTGCTCGCAGAGGGTCGAAGCCTCAGTGAACTCCGGAGCAGGCTGGCTGAATCAAATCGACGGCCCAGGGCAGTACCGTCCAATCCTGCTGAACAGCAGTGGCACCGGAGCGGATTTACGTCATGGGAGTTCGATGACATTCCAGTCAGTATCAACGTGGAGCGCGCTGGAATTTCGATTCAGATGTGGCCAGCTATTCAGGACGATGGTGAAAGCGTGTCGCTGACGCTGTGTCAATCGGCGTCTCAGGCCCAAGCCGTTTTAAGACTCGGATTGCGGCGGCTGGTTCTTATCCGGGAAGCATCGACGATCCGCAAACGAGTTAAGAATCTTGGCGGTTTGAATCAGATTCAACTTCTGGCGTCGTCGATTCGTGGGATTCAGCTGCAGCAGCACCTTCAGTTGCTGATGATCGAACGTGCGTACCTGTCCGCAAAGCCACTTCCACGAAGCTCTTTTGAATTCGAAGCGTGCCTGGTGAAAGGGCGGGACAACCTGAGTGCGGTGGCTGCAGAGTTCGTCGCATTCCTGCCTCGCCTGTTTGATGAATACCATAAGACCCGCCGGACACTGGACGAAGCCTGTATTGCCGGTGGCGAGCAACTGCTGAAAGATATGAAGCTGCAGATCCGCGAGTTAGTTGATTCAGATTTTCTGGCGACGACTCCGTGGGTCTGGCTGATCCAGTACCCGCGCTACTTCGACTGCATGAGGCAACGGATTCGACGAATGATGTCCGGAGGACTGGCGACAGAACTGGAACTCACGGCCAGGCTGGAAAGACACCATGACCGGTTGATGCAGCGACGACAGCATGACGATCGGTACAACTCAATGCTGGAGCACTATCGCTGGATGCTGGAGGAGTATCGGGTCAGCCTGTTTGCTCCTCGACTGGGAACCGCCGTGAAGGTGTCGCCTGAAAAGCTCGATGAGCACTGGCAGACGATTCCGTAGCCGGAAGCCAGCGCCGATCAGTGATCTTTCCCGCAGATGGTGGCATCTGATACGATGACACTTCCAGCGCGGAAAGGAATCTCACGGATGTCAGGTGATAACAATGGCAAGCGGTTTGCAGTGCCTCGGTCACGCAAGCTGACCAGTGATTTGCTGTGGTTCAATCACGCGGTGCCTCAGTGTGGCCATGATCGCATTTGTGATCTCAGCGTTCTCGCCGCCGCTCGGTCGAATGTTCCTCGCCGGATTTCGTGGGTGTCACTGTTTGTGCGGGCGTACGCACTGGTTGCACAAGAATATCCACAGTTGAGGCAGACCTGGTATCGATGGCCGTGGGCTCATCTGTATCAGCATCCGTCGAGTGTCGCGACGATTACGATTCATCGAGACTGGCGGGGCGAACCGTGGTTATTCTGGGGAAGCATTCAACGCCCGGAGGATCTATCGCTGTGTGAGATTCAGGACCAACTGGAACTGTTTCGCGATGGTTCGCCTGGGACCGTTTTCAGACAACAGACGAAGCTGGCTCAGTTTCCCATCCTGCTGCGTCGGATGATCTGGTGGTGGAATCTCAACGTTGCCACGGTGGGACGCGCGAGACGACTGGGGACGTTCTTTCTGTCGACTTTGGCAGGGCGAGGAGCCGAAATTCAAATCCCACCGTCGATTCACACAGGATGCCTGACATTTGGTCCGCTGGATGAATTCGGTAAGTGTCGAGTCACACTGGCGTACGACCATCGGGTCATGGATGGAGCCATGGTTGCCGACATCCTGCAGGAGCTGGAAACGGTCATCAACACCGAGATTCTCAGTGAGTTACAGCGGATTCCGCCAGTGACGTGTGAAGAACGGGCCGCCTGACACCAGATTCATGTGTGCGGCGCAACAGGCAATGCTTAGGATTCGGATGTTCGTTGTCTGAACATCGGAGTGTACCTCTCTTGAGGCAACTCGGCCTTCGAATGCCGCGTTACGCTAGAGTGGCACATCCGGGTCAGCATTTCATCCGACGAGGTCCTGCAGCAAAGTCATGAATCGGGAACGCGTCAACTTATCAGAACTCCAGAGCCTTCGGAGTATGCTGGAACTGGCAATCTGTTTTGTCATGACCGTCTGCATCCTTCGAGGATTCTTTCTGGAGGGGTATCTCGTGTCGACGGGTTCGATGGCTCCGGTATTGCTTGGATTTCATAAACAAATTGAATGTCCGATGTGCCAGCATCAATTCGCGTTCGGGGTTCGGTTTGACGAATCGGTAGGCGATGGATCCGTTGCTGCCAACTCTTCTGAACCCGTTGACGCCCGAGCGACCTGCCCCAACTGTGGCCAGATCAACATCGACACATCGGGCGTGCCTCTGAACCACGGCGATCAGCTACTGGTTCATAAGAACATCTTTGACTTTCGGTCACCGAATCGCTGGGAACCCGTCGTCTTCCGAAACCCTGTCAGCCCTGGCGAAGCTTACGTGAAGCGTGTTGTCGGTTTGCCAGGGGAAGAGATTCAGATATGGGATGGTGATGTGTACGTCAACGGGCAGATTGCTCGCAAGGATCTTGTGACTCAGCGCGACATGCGGATTCCTGTCTTTGATGTCAGTCAGGTACCGGATGATGAAGACTGGGAACTGCCGTGGCGACTGGACGGTGACTGGGAAGTCACCGATGGTCAGCTGACCTGTTCCAGTCATCGCGATGCGGATGAACCGAACGTCATTGCGTTTCGAAACTGGCGCTGGTTTGGTGGAGGTCATACGGTCGAAGTTCCGCTGTCTCGCGACGATGCGTATCCCGACTGGACCGACTTCCTGGAACGGTTTCATCGAATTCCAATCTCGTGGACGAGTCGGCTGGAATACGATGAGGAGTCAGGGCTACTGAGATGCCAAGGCGTCATGCCCCGTGATATGCAGAGGGATCTGATGACATCGGCCACCAATGAACGGTTTCGTCGGGCAATCTATCGGCTGGCGGCGTTGTCTCATCTTGCACCCGTGACCGACGGCTACGGCTACAACTCAGCCGTCAGCTCGTCAGAATACAGTGTGAGGGATCTGATGTTGGATGTAGTCATCCATGTTGATGCAGGCGAGCCGACGATTGAAATTGACATTCCGGTGATCGGTCAGCTTTGGCACATCATGCTGAACAGTCAGTCAGGATTGATTGAGCTGAAGCAGAAAGGTGATGAAACGGTTGTCCGTTCCGGTACGGTTTCAATCGGGAGTCGTGAATTAAGAGTCGAACTGTCGAACTTTGATCGACGTCTGCTGGTTGCCATCAACGGTGAAAAGACATTTGATCCGGTTGATCTTTCGGGGCAACTCGACCTGTCTGGCGACGATGCGGATTCAATGGGACTGGCCTCGCAATCAGCGTCCGCAGCGAGTACCGCAGAGCATCTACGCTATCAGAATCAGCTGCAGATGAAGCTGGATGGCGGGACGTGTCGGTTCACGCGGTTGCAGCTCTTTCGAGATGTCTACTATACGCCCGGTCGTCGGAAGAATGCTGTCGATTCTGCCTGTACGATTGATGGAAATTCCTATTTTGTTCAGGGAGATAACAGTCCTGTATCGTTCGACAGCCGATCGTGGGATGATCCGCTGGTTCCTCACGAAATGCTCGTTGGCAAGCCATTTGTTGTGCATTTGCCGTCTCAGCCGGGCCGACTGAAGTTTGCCGGTCGAGAGCTTACGATTCGATTACCTGATATCAGCAGAATTCGCTATATTCCGTAGCTTCCACGAGAATTGGAATGGTTGAGAATCTATGGCAAGCAAGAAACAACCAGACAGTCGGCCAGCCGGCAAACGTCGACATCAAAAAGATGGTGGCATGCGGGAAACCGTAGAAGGTGTCGCGATCGCATTCGCCCTGGCGTTCCTGTTCAAGACCTTTCAGGCCGAAGCGTATGTG
>Ga0180436_10004576_pt1 | contig 12387 bp, 3 predicted proteins | sample SS_ome_2_FD_132434 | JGI IMG/M metagenome (GOLD analysis project Ga0180436, IMG submission 132434) | Hypersaline lake sediment archaeal communities from the Salton Sea, California, USA - SS_3_S_2 metaG | ecosystem: Environmental > Aquatic > Non-marine Saline and Alkaline > Hypersaline > Sediment...
CAAAACGTTCTGTGGCCTCCTGCTCCTCGCTGCGGTAGTAGCGTTGACGTGAGAGCAGATTGTCCCAGTCGACCTTGTGTCCATCGAATTCAGGGCCGTCCACGCAGACGAACTGGGCACCCTCTTCCAGAAGAACCCGGCAGCCGCCACACATGCCTGTGCCGTCTACCATGATCGTGTTGAGGCTGACCGTCGTAGGTACACCAAAGGGCTTCGTGGTCAGCGTGACGAACTTCATCATGATGGCAGGGCCGATTGCCCAGATGTGCTTGACATCACGATCTGCATCCTCGAGGATCTCCTTGAGCGGCTCGGTAACCAGTGACTTGCGTCCGTAGGACCCGTCGTCAGTGCAGACAATCAGCTCGTCGCTGACAGCGCGCATCTTGTCTTCCCAGAACAACAGCTCCTTCGTGCGGGCGCCAATAATGGATATGACGGTGTTGCCAGCTTCCTTGAGCGCCTTGGCAATGGGGTACACGGGGGCAATACCCACCCCCCCCCCCACACAGACGATCGTGCCGTAGTTCTCAATCTCTGAAGGATGACCCAGTGGTCCGACGACTGTGGCCAGCTCATCGCCTTCATCCATCTCACCCAACTGTATCGTCGTCTTGCCGACTTCCTGGAATATGATGGTGACCGTTCCCGTGTCACGGTCGAAATCTGCAATGGTGAGGGGGATGCGCTCACCTTGTTCGTCAACTCGGATGATGACGAACTGTCCCGCCTGTGCCTTATGAGCGACCGCGGGCGCTTCGACAATCATCAGTTTATTGACGTCACTGAGAACTTCCTTATACAGGATCTTGTACACGTCTAACCTCCGCATCTTCACATGGTTGTGACCATTCCAGGCCGCGCTAAGGATACCGCATTTTCGGTTCTAGTCAAGTGAAATTTTTCACGAAGTCTGGCTGGACTTCCCTCTGATTTCCCGATATAATCGGCCCAGTATGTCTGGAATGCTCCTCTCTATGAACCCCTATACGATCGCATTGATTGGTATAGCGATTGCCATGGGTGTTCTCACCATCTATTCCTGGCTTAAGCGTGATGTTCGTGGAAGTCTTGCGCTGGGCTGGGTACTGCTATCCGTCGCTGTCTGGACTTTAGCCTACGGATTCGAGCTTGCAAGCCTGGATCTGCCCTCTATGCTGTTTTGGCTTCGCGTGGAGTACCTGGGCATTGCGTCAGCGCCTGTGTTGTGGCTATTCTTCGTACTTCAATACAGCGGTCAGGAAGGATGGCTGACGTCGCGCAGTCGCACGGCGTTGTTTGTTATCCCAGTGATAACTCTGGTGTTGAATTGGACCAATTCGTGGCATCACGTCTACTATTCCTCGGTGACCGTCAATTCGACCGGCTCGTTCCCTACGCTGATTCTGGAACGGGGAGTCTGGTACTGGGTAAATGTCGCATACACCTACGCGTTGCACGCATTGGGAACGGCAGCGCTGATCCATAGCTTTCTGTGGGCATCGGAGCTCCCTCGGCGTCAGATCAGCGTGATTTTGGTCGGATCCCTTGCGCCACTGTTGGGGAATATGCTGTATCTGACCGGCCTCGTCTCGTTGCCCAATTTGGATCTGACACCGTTTATGTTCAGTGTGACTGGGATCTCGCTGGCTCTGGGCGTGTTTTCTTTTGAGATGCTCAATGTCGTGCCCATTGCATACGAGAGAGTGATCCAAAGTCTCAGCGATGGGGTGATCGTTCTCGACAGTGAGGCCCGTATTGTGGAAATCAACTCATCCGCGCAGCATCTATTTGAGAGCCTGGGGCCGGGGATAATTGGCCGGCCAGTGAAGCAAATTCTCCCCGATTGTGTCGGCTTGCTAGAGAAGGTCAGTCAAGCATCGAGTGTGCATAGGCAGGTGACTCTCGCGCGCGACGACACCCTGGGCTACTACGACTTGGAGATCTCGGCGATTTCTGGCCGGCGTGGGAGGTTGGTTGGCTGGTTGGTAGTGCTCCACGATCTGACCGGGCGCGCCGAGTTTGAACGAGAACTTCAGCAGGCCAAGATTGCCGCAGAGGCAGCGAGCCATGCCAAGAGCGCATTCATCGCTAATGTCAGCCACGAATTGGGGACACCCCTGGCCTCTGTGATGATTTACATCGAGACGGTGCTGAAGGGGAAGCCTGGCCCGCTTACCGAAGATCAGCGCAGGTTTCTGGAGATCAGCTACCGCAGCGCTCGCCAGCTTTCGGGTCTGGTGAACGATTTGCTGGACACCAGTGTCCTTGTTCGGGAAGACCGGATTGTGCTCCGCGTCGAACCTGTGGAACTGAGGTCGTTCATCGGAGATTTGGCGCTGGACACCAGGCGATCTGGATCAGGGGGTCATCCCCGGATTGAGCTGGAAGTGCCGGAGCATCCGTATGTGATTGTGGCGGATCGTAACCGGCTGGCGCAGGTATTCGGTCATCTGCTTCTGAATGCAATCCAATCTACATCTGAAGATGGCTGCGTCACCCTGATTCTGCAGCCCACCCCAGAGGGTCACGACCTACGCGGTGAACATCTGAGCGGCGCCGGTGCGCATATTCAGGTGCGGGACACCGGCGCTGGTATCCCCCCAGAGGAGCTATCTCAAGTGTTTGAGCGCTTCCGCCAATTGGATGCCGTGGATGACGAATCAATCGGGGATATTGGACTCGGGCTTTTTATTGCGCACGAGTTGGTAAAGGCCCACGGAGGCCGGATTTGGGTTGAGAGCCAGGTGGGGAGGGGATCGACCTTTCACGTATGGCTGCCGGCATATCAACCCGCTGTTGGACAATCTATAGCATAGCCATCGTTTGGGGAGTGGGTCGATTATGGCTGCAAAAATTCTGATTGCCGATGATAATGTAAATCTCATAGAAGCCATCCGCTATAATCTCGCGGAGGAGGGCTATGAGACCATTATCGCTGCCGATGGGCATGAGGCCATGCGTGCAGTGTATGCCGAGCATCCCGACCTGCTGATCCTGGATATCATGATGCCCAAGCTCGATGGTTGGCAGGTGTGCCAGCGGGTGCGTGAGATGTCCGAGGTACCGATTATCATGCTGACGGCGAAGGGTGAACCCACAGATATCGTCAAGGGACTTAATCTGGGAGCCGATGATTACATTGTGAAGCCCTTTGGGGTGGATGAGTTACTGGCTCGTGTGCGGGCCGTACTGCGCAGGGCAACGGCTCAGATAGAATCTGCTGGTAATGCGAGGCATCTGTCTGATGGCTACCTTTCCGTCGATTTAGATTCTCGTCAAGTAACGTTGGACGGGAAACCCATCAGTCTGACACCTACAGAATACAAGGTCCTGGTTCTCCTCGCGCAGAATATGGGACGTGTCGTGGGCTTTCAGGAGATTTTGGAAAGTGTCTGGGGATTTGAGTATATCGACGAGATCCGCTACGTTCATACGTATATCTGGCACCTGCGTCGCAAGATTGAGCCGGACCCGAAGAGTCCTCGTTACCTCTTGAATGAGCTTGATGTCGGGTATCGCTTTGTCGTATAAAGACTGAGTTGATCTATAGTGCAGTCGGATTGATTCTTGCGTTTCTTCTTGATACAGCTGCCCTTCGTGAATTCGAGCCACCTGTGTTTGGCGGGTGGCTCTCGTATTTCTCCTGGGGTTTTTGACACGATTTTGAGATTGTCTTGAGCCTCGTTTGAGATCGCTCCCCTACAATGGAGTTCAGGTGGATAGGGCACTTGCCGTATCTACTATCGTATCCGGTCATATCATCCATCACGAGATTCATTGCTGTGGAATACACTGTTCTAGTCATCGAGCCAGATTCATCGCGGAGCAAGGTCATCGTAGGTGAGCTGATTGCAGCCGGATACGATGCGTTGCTTGTCTCCCACGTCGACGAGGCCATGCACCAACTCTACCAGGCCTCGCCGGACGCTGTGATCCTCAGTGACAGACTCCCTGTAGTTGATTTTGACCGCCTGAGCGATGCGATCTCCACGGTTTCAAATCTGCCGCTGATCGGACTTTCTGATGGGGCGTCATTCGAGTCAGTATCTCGGCGGCTGGCGAGTTCAACTGGGCTCTCCGGGCTACTCGTTGCATTGGAAGATATGCTCGAACACGACCAAGCTGCTGGTCCCGCGGAGATTATCGATGTAAGTTTCTAGCTGACGTGTTGTTGTGATCAACGTGTTGCTGTCTCAAAATAAAGTCTTGTTGTGAGGATGAGTTTTCAATGAAGCCATTCACCGTTTCTCTCAGACGTATTTTCGTTGCGCTATTTGTTGCTGCCATTCTTTTGGGTTTCGTACCGGGATTGAGCGACGCGCTCGTTCTGGCCCGCCCTCTGTTTGGCACCGTGACGAATGGCGGCTTCGAGACTGGCAACTTCACGGGATGGACCGTGAACAATAGCTATATTGCGCTTCCGGGTGACACAGGGAGTGGTATTACCACGTCTGCGACGGTACAGTCTTCTACGAAATACGCCGGAACTTACGCAGCCAGGCTGTATATCTATGGTTACACTAATGCGTGCGGAACAGCACATGGGCCGCAGATCACCAGTGACTACTTCTCTGCGAGTGCCGGCGATAGTGTTGCCTTCTACTGGTATGCGGTGGATAGCGGTGATGACTATGACGTCTACGGGTACGTGGACAATGTAGCGCTGGGCCGGACAGAGACATTGTTTTATGATCGGGGCGACAACACTGGAGGCTGGGTACCGCTAAATGGGTCAATCTCGAGTTACATCTGTCCCTCAGGTACCTGTACACAGCTACAATTCCGTTTCCTGGGTGGAACACAGGACGCTACATGCGGCACTGTCGTGGGCTCTACACTCTACATCGACGGGATCTTCATCAATGATGCACCAACCATCAGCCAGGGATCTAGCACCAGTGTGACGATGAGCGAGGATAGCTCGCCGACTCCCTTCAGCCTCACCCTGAGCGCCAGCGATCCCAATGGTCACACGATCTCCTGGAGCATCCAGAGCCAGGCCGGTCACGGCACGGCGAGTGCTTCAGGCACGGGCACCAGCAAAGCAATCGGCTACACTCCCAGCGCCAACTACTACGGGAGTGACAGTTTTGTTGTCCGGGCCTCAGATGGCTACGGCGGATATGACGACATCACAGTCAATGTCACGATTCAATCGGTCAACGACGCGCCGGTAGCCAATGCCGGCGGCCCATACAGCGGGAACGAGGGCAGCTCGATCGCACTCAATGGTTCGGGTTCCAGCGATGTCGAGGGTGCGATCACGCTCTACGAATGGGATTGCACCGCGGATGGGGTGTACGATGTCTCTTCGGCAAGCCCAACCGGGAACTCCTGCAGCTATCCTGACAATGGTAGCTACACCGTGCGCTTGCGGGTCACGGATGCCAGCAGCGCGACCGATACGGATACTGCTTCGGTCACGATCAACAACGTGGCGCCCGATCTAGCTGTGAGTGGGGCGACCACCATCGACGAGGGGGCTAACTATACACTTAGCCTGAGCGCCGTGACGGACCCGGGAGCGGATACGCTGTCGAGCTGCACGGTGACGTGGGGCGATGGCGCCAGTGAGAGCTGCCTGGGTGCGCTGGGCGGATCGCTGGCTCATACCTACGCCGATGGCCCTAACGGTTACACCATCGCGGTGAGACTTGTTGACGAGGATGGCACATATAACAGCGTTGATACCCAGGGTGTGACGGTGAACAACGTGGCGCCCAAGGTGACGCTGAGTGGGGATGCTAGTGTCGATGAGGGCGCAGGATACTCGCTCGAATTGAGCGCTGTAACGGATCCCGGAGCGGACACACTGTCGAGCTGCACGGTGACGTGGGGCGATGGCACCAGTGAGAGCTGCCTGGGCGCGCTGGGCGGGTCACTCACGCATACCTACGCCGACGGTCCCAATTCCTATACTGTTACGCTGGATTTGGGTGATGATGACGGCAGTTATGACGATGTGGACACCCTGGGTGTGACGGTCGATAACGTGGCGCCGGTGGCAGTCGACGACACATACAGTGTGGATGAGGATGAAGTACTGAGTGTCTCGATGGCTAGCGGTGTCCTGGATAATGACAGCGACAACGGGGACGACACGCTGACGGCTGTGCTGGACAGCGATCCGGCCGCAGGCACGCTTGCGCTGGCCAGCGATGGATCGTTCGTCTACACACCGCTGGTGAACTTCTACGGCGCTGTGAGCTTCACATACCACGCGCAGGACTCGGATGGGGAGGACTCGAATGTCGCGACGGTCACGATCACGGTAGCGGCGGTAAACGATGCGCCATCCTTCACGGCGGGCGAGGACGAGAGCCTGGCAGAGGATAGTGGGGCACAGACTGTAGCGGGCTGGGCGAGTGGGATGAGCGCTGGCCCGGCGAACGAGTCTGGGCAGGTACTGACCTTCGAGCTGACGGCCGGCAATCCTGCGCTGTTTTCGGTGCAGCCGGCGGTGGATGCAAGCACGGGTGATCTGACCTACACCCCGGCGGACGATGCCTTCGGGAGCACCGTAGTGACGGTGACGTTGGAGGACGATGGCGGCACATCCAACGGTGGTGTGGACGCTGCGACAGATACGTTCCAGATCAGCATCAGCAACGTACAGGATGTACCCTTCGCGATTGAGGATGAGCACTTCGAGATCGATGAGGACAGCACGGATAATCTGCTGGATGTGTTGGCGAACGACTATGATGTCGACAATCAGTGGGGCGTTCTGCTGGACACTCTGAGCATCATGGCGGTGCAGGACGTGACAGAAGGGACGTACACGTACTCCACCGACATTATCAGCTATACACCCTATGCCGATTTCTTTGGCACTGAGGTATTCATCTATACGATCGACGACGGGCATCTGCAGTTCGATACGGCCTTCGTGACGGTGACGGTGCGCAACGTGAACGACCCGCCGGTAGCAGCCGGAGACGTTTACACGATCAGCGAGGACAGCCCGGACAACGTATTGGATGTGCTAGCGAACGACAGTTTCGCGCCGGATGTGGGAGAGACGCTGACGGTGAGCGATGTGGGGGCGCTGGATCAAGGCGGCGTGGTGGTGAACAACGGGAGTGATCTGACCTACACGCCGGCTGCGGATTTCTATGGGACTGAAATCTTCACATATACAGTCAATGATGGGAACGGCGGCACGGATGTCGAGACGGTCACGGTACACGTGACCGCGGTGAACGACGTGCCGGACGCGGCAGATGATGGCTACAACACGAACGAGGATACCACACTGACGATAAGTGCTCAGGCTGGGGTGCTGGCCAATGACAGCGATGTGGAGAGCGATCCACTGACGGCGACGCTGGTGAGCGGGCCGGCGGTTGGAACCCTGGACTTCGATAGCGACGGGGCGTTCGTCTATACCCCAACCTCCGACTTCAACGGCGAGGTGACATTTACGTATAGTGTGGGTGATGGGAACGGTGGAAGCGCCAGCGCCACAGTCACAATTGACGTGAACGCAGTCAACGACCCGCCGGTGGTGATGGACGACACGGCATCGACGGACGAGGACGTGCCGGTAAGCATCCCTGTGCTGGGAAACGACAGCGATGGTGACGGCAACCTGGTCCCTGCACTCGTAACTGTAGTAGCAGGTCCATCGTTTGGTGGGACGGAAGTCGCGGCGAGTGGGGCGATTACGTATAGTCCGGGGTTGGATTGGAGTGGTGAGGATGTCTTCAGTTACCAGGTGTGTGACGATGGCACGCCGGGCTCGGAATGCGCGACAGGAATTGTGACCGTGACTGTGGCCCTTGTGAACGATGTACCAGAGTTTACGAGTGGGGCGATCAGCGCTGCGACTGAGGATGTGCCGTATACCTACGCCATCACGGCGGAGGATGTGGATGCGGGTGGCGTCCTGACGATCACCGGCAGTATCCCGGATTGGCTGGCCTTGGTGGACGGCGGGGATGGGACGGCGACTCTGAGTGGCACACCGGGGAACGATGAGGTGGGTGACCATCCAGTGGCGTTGCTGGTGACAGATACTGAGGGCGCGACGGACACGCAGGAATTCACAATCAGTGTGATAAACGTCAATGATGCGCCAGAGTTCACAAGTGTGCCGATCAGCGCTGCAACTGAGGACGTGGTCTACACATATGACATCACGACGGTGGATGTGGATGCGGGGGATGTGCTGACGATTACAGGAACGATCCCGAGCTGGCTGACCCTTGTGGACCATGGGAACGGGACGGCGACTCTGAGTGGCACGCCGGAAAACGGCGACGTGGGCGGCCATGCGGTGACGCTGCAGGTTGAGGATGCCGCGGGCGCGACGGACACGCAAGCGTTCACGATCACTGTGGCGAATGTGAACGATGCTCCCGTGGCGGATGACGACACATTCATCGTGTCGGAGGACAGCAGCGACAACACGCTGGACGTGCTGAATGGTGATGTCGATGTAGACGACGGGGATACTCTGAGTATCGTGACGGTTGGCCCAACGGATAATGGGGGCAGCGCGATCAGCGACGGCGCAGTTGTCACCTATACGCCTGCCAGCGATTTCTTTGGAACCGAGGTATTCACTTACACGGTGAGTGACAGCAACGACGCAATAGACACGGCCACCGTGACGGTGACGGTGGAGAACGTCAATGATGCTCCTGTAGCGCATGCTGATGCCTTCACGCTGCCCGAGGATAGCAGCAACAACGTGCTTGATGTGCTGCTCAATGACAGCATCCTGCCAGATGCGGGAGAGACGCTCACCGTCAGAGCGGTAGGTCCGACGGATCATGGTGGGGTAGTTGTGAACGGCGGCACGAGCTTGAGCTACACACCAGCCAGTGATTTCTTTGGAACTGAGGTATTCACGTATACCATCAGTGATGGCAACGGTGGGACAGCTGCGGCAGTCGTGACGATCACAGTGGAGAATGTGAACGACGCGCCGGTGGCAGACGCTGATACCTTTACGGTACAAGAGGACAGCAGCGACAATACGCTGGACGTGCTGGATGGAGACGGTATCCTGCCGGACGTCGGGGAGACACTGGCGATCGTGGCGGTGGGTTCGACGGATAATGGCGGGATAGTTGTAAATAACGGCGCGAGTTTGAGCTATACGCCAGCGAGTGACTTCTTCGGAACCGAGGTGTTCACGTATACCGTGAGCGATGGGAACGGCGGGACGGACACGGCAGTCGTGACGATCACAGTGGAGAACGTGAACGACGATCCGGTCGCCAATAACGACACATTTACAGTGTCTGAGGACAGCAGCAACAACGTGCTGGATGTGCTGGCCAACGACAGCATTCTGCCGGATGCCGGTGAGACGCTGGCGATCGTGGTCGTAGGCTCGACAGATCAGTCTGGGATGGTCACAAACAACGGAGTGAGCCTGAGTTACACGCCGGCTGGGGACTTCTTTGGAAACGAGGTCTTCACTTACACGGTCAGTGATGGGAACGAGGGCCGTGAGACGGCGACGGTGAGCGTGACGGTGTCTGGCGTGGACGACAAGCCGATCGCCAACGCAGACATCTACTACATCGACGAAAACAGTGGCGAGCATACGTTTAGTGTACTGGACAACGACGAAGACCTGGACGGTGATCCGCTGGTCGTGCAGGCTGTGGGTAACCCCGCGAATGGAACGACGGACCACAATGGTCAAGCGGTGAGCTATACACCGTCCGCAGACTTCTACGGCACCGATACCTTCGTGTACACGATCGACGACGGTGTGGGGAATGCGCAAATGCGCTTTGACGCCGCACTGGTGACAGTGATCGTGAACGCGGTGCCGGATGTCACAGATGACGTTGCGTCGGTGGATGAGGATACTGCAGATAACACACTGGATGTCCTGGCGAACGATCAGGACCTGGATGGCGAGGTGCTGACGATCGTGGCAGTGGGACCCACGGACCATAACGGCGTCGTGGTCAACAATGGGATGGATCTGAGCTACACACCTGCCGGTGACTTCTTTGGGATGGAAGTATTCACGTACACGGTGAGTGACCCCCATGGTGCTGAGACCACAGGCATGGTGACAGTGACGGTCAATGACGTGAACGACGACCCGGTCGCCAATAACGACACATTCACAGTGTCTGAGGACAGCAGCGCCAACGTGCTGGATGTGTTGGCCAATGACAGCATCCTGCCGGACGTCGGAGAGACACTGACGATCGTGGCGGTGGGTTCGACGGATCATGGCGGGATAGTTGTGAACAACGGGAGCAATCTGAGCTACACACCTGCCGGTGACTTCTTTGGGACGGAGGTATTTACGGCCACAGTAAGCGATGGACGGGGCGGCACGGATATAGCCAGCGTCACGATCACAGTGGATAACGTGAACGATGATCCCGTGGCCGCTGACGACACGGGCACTACGTCTGAAGACACACAGGTCGTGGTGGATGTGTTGGCGAATGACAGCATCTTGCCAGACGCGGGAGAGACATTGAGTGTAGTCGAGGTCGGCGCGACCGATCATGGCGGATCGGTGGCGAACAACGGGAATGACCTGACCTATACACCGGCTCTGAATTTTTACGGGACGGAGGTATTCACTTACAGCATCGGCGACGGAAACGGCGGAACGGATACGGCAACGGTGACGATGACAGTCACGGCGGTGAATGACGCTCCTGTGGCCGATGATGAGGCGTTGGCGGTGTCGGAGGACAGTATCGAGAACAGGCTGTACGTATTGGTAGGGGACACAGATGTCGATCTGGATATCCTGTCGATCAGTGCAGTAGGCGAGCCGGACAGGGGCGGGATGGTGAGAAACGGCAGCACGGTCGTGACATACACGCCGGTGGCAGATTTCTTCGGGACAGAGACGTTCACCTACACGGTGAGCGATGGGCACGGCGGAAGTGACACGGCGAGCGTGGTGGTGACAGTTGAGAACGTCAACGATGCCCCGGTGGCTGTCACGGATATCTTCACCGTGACGGAGGACAGCACCGGCAATATCCTGGATGTACTGCTGAATGACTACGATGTGGATCTGGAGATCCCCGTCGTGGCGGCAGCTGGAACGACCGGAATCTCGGGCACGGTAACGAATCACATCACACATCTGGCATATACACCGCTGGCAAACTTTTTCGGGACGGAGACCTTCGACTACCTGATCCGAGATGGGGACTACGCATACTCCAACGCGAGTATCACAGTGGTGGTGCTGCCGGTGAACGATGCACCGCAAGCGGGTGACGACAGCTACAATGTTGCCGAAGACACCACACTGAGCGTAGCGGCCCCTGGTGTGCTGGGAGACGATGTGGATGTCGAGGGTGAGATCATAACAGCGACGGTCGAGACTGTGCCGGCCAATGGCAGCCTGACGCTGAACGCTGATGGCTCGTTCGAGTTCGTGCCCGCGCTGAACTATGCCGGGATCGTGACCTTCACCTATACCGCCAGGGATGGACGTGACAGCTCGAACATTGCGGTGGTCACGATCGATGTGGGTGGAGTGAATGATGCGCCTGTGGCGACGGATGACGGCTATGCGACAACAGAAGACGCGCCTCTGACTGTGGCGATCGGTGATGGCGTACTGGTGAATGACAGCGACGCGGATCTGGACGGCTTGACAGCGGTACTGGATCTTGCGCCATCACAGGGTGGTCTCGCGTTGAATCCAGATGGGGCGTTTGTCTACACGCCGCCGGCAGACTGGAATGGGGTGACCACCTTCAGGTATCACGCGACGGATGGAGTTGAGGAATCGAACAGCGCGACGGTCACGATCACGGTAGGCGCTGTGAATGATATCCCAACCTTCGACCGGATGCCGAGCACGAACGCGACCGAGGACGTCGCGTACCAATATGACATCGTCGTCAGCGACGTGGAGGACGCTGGTGAGGCACTGACGATCACAGGGCCTGTGACGCCAGGCTGGCTAACACTCACAGACGCTGGTAATGGGACGGGGAGGTTGGCCGGCACACCGGAGAACAGTGATGTGGGTGACCATCTGGTGACGCTGCAGGTCGAGGACAGCCAGGGCGCCAGCGCGACACAGGCGTTCACGATCACCGTGATCAACACAAACGACGCACCGACCGCGAGCGATGATGAGTACACTATGGCTGAGGACACAGCGCTGACGGCGCCGGCGCCAGGTGTGCTGGGCAATGATGATGATGTCGATGGCGACGCGCTTACCGCAGTGCTTGAGGCAGCGCCAGCAACCGGGACGCTGCAGCTGAACGCGGATGGAAGCTTTGCTTACACACCGGTGGCGGACTACAACGGCGTGGTGACCTTCCGCTACCATGCGGCAGATGGCATCGTGGAGTCGGAAAGTGCGACGGTTACAATCACTGTAGGCAGTGTAAACGATGCGCCGGACGCAGTGAACGACAGCTTCATAGTCGAAGAGAACAG
>Ga0180436_10004577_pt1 | contig 12386 bp, 9 predicted proteins | sample SS_ome_2_FD_132434 | JGI IMG/M metagenome (GOLD analysis project Ga0180436, IMG submission 132434) | Hypersaline lake sediment archaeal communities from the Salton Sea, California, USA - SS_3_S_2 metaG | ecosystem: Environmental > Aquatic > Non-marine Saline and Alkaline > Hypersaline > Sediment...
CCCAAGGACTGATCCAGAACGATCAGGTCCGCGCCCTCGCAAGCGCTGATCATGTTCCAATGGGTAGAATCGACCGCCTTGAGCTTGCGTGCCCGCTTGACGCGATCATCATCCGGGTCATGCCCGACAATTTCGAACGCATCGCTGACGGCTCTCAAGGCCAGCCCGACCGATGTGCCCACCTGGCCCAATCCCACCAGTGCGATCTTCATGGACTATCTCCTCACCCGGCCCCTGAATACGGTCTAGCTCGCATCATCCGCCCTTTTCAGACGCTCCAGGTCGACGCACAGGTCACTGGAGACGGCCTCTAGGGCCACATCGTGATAACGCACCAACGCCACCGTTCGCATGGAACAGCCAGCCGCCAGACAGCGCTCGGCGCCAATGACGGCATGATGGGCGTCGGCGGCAAAAGGCGCCCGCCATGAGCCCTCCGCATAGCCGCACAGTCTCTTGAGAGTCTGCGGCCAGAAGGTCTCCAAGAGCACGATGGCAGTGCGATAGGGAAGCGTCAACCCGCCATCCGCCTTGCCCACATCGTGCAACAACGCTGCCGCGGACAAGTCCGGCGAGACTGGGCCCTCCCCCCTGAGGAGACGCAGCACCGCCAGGGCGTGCCCCTGATCGGCAGCCGACATAGTGCGGAACAGTTCGAACGCCTCTGCGCTCAGCGCCTCTTGGGCCGGACGAGTATCAGGGGACGCCACAGAGTCGCGGTACGAGCCAGACCCTGGCGCAGCCGATATCTGCAACCCACCGCCCTGCTCTCAGCCCACCAGAAGCCGGTAGAGGGCATAGGTCGGGCCGCCGATCAAGAGACCAAACAGGTTCAGCCCCAGCAACTGCGATACGATTACGGCACCAAAGAGGATAATCCATCCCCTACGCGCCCAGAGATCGAAAAAGCCGATCACCCGTTCCGCCCAGGCACCCCGGAAGAAGGAGAGAATCCCGATCAGCACCGAGTGCCCATCCAGCGGCGGGATGGGCAACAGATTGAACATGGCGATGACAATGTTGGTCGCCACCAACGCCTGCAGAATCGTGAACAACAGAGGAATGGCCTGCACCTGCTGCGACACAAAGCGCATCGGCAAGGCAAACACTGTCGCCACCAAGAGATTGCTCAGGGGGCCGGCCAGCGCCACCAGCGCTTCGCCCTTGCGCGGTCCATACTTGAGTCTCCAGGGCGACACCGGAACCGGTTTGCCCCAACCGATCCCCATCCCGGTGACCACGGTGATCAGCATCATGATCGTGCCCAGCGGGTCGAGGTGCGCCAGCGGATTCAGCGTAACCCGCCCCTGCAAGCGCGCCGTCGGATCGTGGAGAGTATCGGCCGCCCAGGCATGCGAAAACTCGTGCACCGTGATGGCCACAATGAGGGCCAGAACGCCTACCAGAACGCCAGTCAGCGTTCGCCACTGCATAGCGACGAATAGAACGAGAATCGCCGCAACAAAGATCCAAAAACCACGATCCTGATCGAACCGCTCGAAAAAGCGCCTTGGATTGCTACTCATAGTGTCCGGATTATACCACGCATCGGCCCGCCCTCGAAAGCCCCGCGGGGACAACGTCCCGCGCGTTGACGCCCCCTCCGACCGCGCGTATCATGTCCGCGAACCATTCCCTACAGCCTACCCAAGGGTTCACATGAGACGAACGTCCACTGTGCTGCTCATCATCGCGCTGGTCGGCTTGTTCCTCGGCCCCATGCCTACCCGAGCCGAGGGTACCCACACGTCCTGCATCGTCGTGCCCCTGACCAACGTTGGTTTCGTACGGCTCACCGGCTATACGCTCCATGCCGATCTCTTGGCCGGTACCCCCGAGCAACGCATCGCCATCGAGCAGCGCTATGTGCTTTACAACAGCGACCGCGTGAGAGCCACGACGCTGCTACTGGGGCTCTCCGCGCCCGACCCCGCCGCCCTTCTTTCCGACGCGAGCGGCCAGGAACTCGACCGGGTGGAGAACTCGCCCGACCAGTGGCAGTTCACGCTGGCTGCTGACCAGAGCGCAACAATTGCTCTTACGCAGCAACACGACCTCGGCGACAAGCCAATCCTGTCCTGGGGTTGGGATCTTGCGCCTCTTGGCCGTTGGCATGACGTCGACAGTGTGCGAGCCACGCTCTGCCTCCCCGAGTCTCGCAGCGAAGGAATGCTGCTGGACCTCTCTCCCGGACCCACCGAGAGCAACGAGCGCTGCGCGAGTTGGTCCTACGAGTCACCAGCTCCTCTAGGCACCATCGATCTACTCTTCTACGGCACATCGGCATGGCAGCGAATGCACACGCTCTCTCAGACCTCGCGCCACCTGGAACTGGCGCAGCTCTATGGCCGGATGGATGAGTCCGCCCAAGAACTGGGCATAGAGGGATACGATCGCTCGGAAGAGATCCTGGCCCAACTGCTGTTAGCCGTCCAGGCCGATCCCTCCGACTCACAGGCGCGGATGGCCCTGTCCGATTGGTACGAGGAACGTGCTCAGGGGCAGGATGATCGCGCGCTCAACTATGTGCTGCTCGCCGCCGAACAGCTCGAATCGAGCCTCAAGGACGGGAACCCGCAGGAACTCATGCCGCGCCTGGCCGCACTATACCAGCGGGGCGCCGGCCTGGCGCAGAACCTGGGCCAGATGACGCGCTCGCTGGAACTGCTAGAACTGGCCCAGCGCTATGACGCGCTGTCATCACAGGCCCAGGGCGAGGCCGCTGAAAAAGTCATCCTGCGCTGGGGTGTCGACATGGCCAAGCGGGGGAACGTGGAGCAGGCCATCACGCAACTCGAGGGGCGCCTATCGCCGCGCATGGGCGATCTGTTGACGCGCTATGTTCCGCCCTTGACAGGGATCGAGATCGAGGTGGCATTGACCCCCTCCGACCGTCAGGTGCGCTACCGCTTTCAACCCTACGCGCTGTCGTCTGACGCGCTCACGAGTCGGCTGCAGGCCGTCGCACAAGCCGTCGATGGTGTCCCCGAGGTAGAGGCGGACCTCGCGGCTTCGGCCGAAGGCGACGAGGTCGTCATGACGATGGCCACATCCTATCGCCGACTCTCCGATCTGGACGAGACCGCAGCCGCCATCCTCAACCATCTCGAGCCGGACAACAACCTGATCGACGCCTGCATCGCCCAGCCCTGGTCGACGCTCCCCAGCGTCTATGGCTTCGAGCAGCGGCTGTTGAGCCATTCTGAGCGCTATGCCGAGCTTGTCGACCTCGGCACGCTCGACGAGCAGTGGCACCGGTCGGCCCAGTACGCCAGTTGGCAGCTCAGCGAGATATCCAGCACCGCTCCCACCGACGAACGGGCAGCGTTAGAGCAGGAATTGGCCATCCAGGCCCTGCGGCAACAGCTCTATGCCTGGCAAGCCATCCCCCTGCTCAGCCATTGGCACTATGATTGCGTGATCGGCGAGGCCACGCGGGACTGGCGCATCGGTTGGGGACAGACACGTAAGGTGGCCTACGAACAGACCACGCATCAATGGCAGCTGGCCGCACAGTTGTTGGCGCTGGGCTTCGCGCTGTTGGTCGTGGTGGGGCTGCTGATCCGATGGCTCCTCAAACGTCGCACCTCCCGTCGCCCTCGCTGGTAGCCTAGCGGCCTCGGATCAGCCAGCGAAGGCGTCCCCAGGTCCTCACCAGAAACCAGATATCGAGTCCCAGCGCGGCCAAAACCAGACCCAGGTACGTCCAGGGAAAACGGCTATCCTGCAGCCCCAGCACCGCAAAGCCGTCGACCGCGCAAGGCCCGACGATGCCATCGTCGCGTGGCACCACGATCAGTTCGACCGTGTGCTGGCCGGCATGGAGTCCATCCACCAGTTGCAGGCGTTGACGCGACCGAGCAGGCGAGCGATCCAGTTCAAGATAGCTTGCGCCGGCCGCATCCTGCGACAGCCCGGCCACCGATGCGCCGTCGACCTTGACCTGCAGTCTGCCACCATCGGTCGCGCGGCGAATGTACAGGTCGACGCCCGTCCCCATGAACCTCAGGGTCAGGCTATCGCCCGCCTGCTCAGAAACAAACAGGCTGTCCCCCAGGGCCTGACGGTCCACCACGGTGGCCCAGTCGCCCCGGCGCTCGACCGACGCATGCGTCTCTTGATAGACGCCGGGACCAGGAGGAGGTTGGGATGTGGCCGCCTCCTGAATGGCCCAGTAGAGCGGGCGCGGCGTAAAGTCCGGGTCGACCATCCGAAAGTAATAGTCAGCTTGATCGGGCGTGATGTTGCCCACCTGCCGGAAATACCACACCATGATCACGCCGCACCAAGGCCACTCGTCTCGGGCCATATCGATGGCGCGCACGCTGTACTCGGCCTGTTGCGCCTCGTCGACGCGTCGCCAGACCAGTTTTTCGGACGGCATCGTCGCGGGCGCCGCGTTCCAGCCAAACTCGTTGACCCAGACAGCCTTGTCGCCGTCGCCATAGCGCTCCATAATCTCGCGCTGCAAGAGCAGCCTGGAAAAGTTGAGCACGTCCTCCGAGGGCGGGTCCTCCGGCGGACGATCCATGCCAAAGGCATTAGCCCCTAGGATATCGAAAAAGTCCGCAGCCCCTGCGCGATACATGCCCTCCAAAAAGTCCAGGTCGCTCATCGAGATCCACTGGCCCGGCTCTGGGTGCGGCTGCCCCAGCGTGATCGCTAGCGGCGCGCTCAACACCAAGACATTGGGGTCGGCCTCTTTGATGCGCGCATAGGCCACCCTCAAAAGTGCCACATACCCCTCGGGGTCTACCGCGCGGTTGCCCCACTCGGGAAAGATGTTGGGCTCGTTCCACACCTGGATCGCATAGATCCGACCCTGGAACCGCTCACAAAAAGCAGAGCAGAAATCGCCATAGTCCTCCAGGTTGTCCGGAGGACGTTCCTTGTAACTACTATCCTCGCGCGCCCAGTCAGGGGGACGATCCAGACGGGCAACCACCTGCAGCCCCCGTTCCTCACACGCCGTCAGGATGCGGTCGTACTTGGCCCAGGTATCAGCTTGCGTGGTAGGGTCGAGATAGACCCCCTTGCGCGTCGGCTCAATCTCTTCCCAGGGCACGTGTACCTTGACCCAGGCGATGCCTGCCTCGGCGACCATGTCGAGCGTCTTTTCGATCTTCCATGGCTCGACTTCGCGGTGCAGGAACAGGTTGGCGCCAAAGGGATTGAGATCGGTGTGGCTGATCTTGCGCATCGGCGCATTGCTGGTCAGTGACGCGCGCCCATCCCAATAGTCGTACAGCAGCAGGCCCGCGACCGTCAGTAGGACCAAAAGCACCACCAGTCCCAACCCCAGCCTGAGCCACCATCGATTCTGCCGAGTCCATGCGACGAGCAACGCGCCTAGCTCTCCCATCGGTATGATTCGCAACTCTCCGATAATAGTCCCGGCCCCAGCAGCTTGTCAACACCCGGCCCTCACCTATAATGATTGTGTACTCATAACTTTGCCATTGGCTGGCAGAGCGGCCCCCTCCCATGATTGGCGGCCGGTGCCGTTAGGTCTGCAGCCCTCCCCCACGTTTGGAGGGGAGGACAGTGTCGAGGAGAGGGCTAGTGGCGCCAGCTCAGACCGGTGTATGCTGCGAGCAGTCCAGCAGCACGCTACTGGCCAGCAAACGACGCGACCGAGTGCCAGCCCCGCAGCGTACTGAGTGTACATGCAGCAGAAGCCGTTGGCTCCGCCCCACAAGGACACGGAACCGTGACCAAGCTGATCACCAGCCACGAACGAACGGACATGGACGGTCTGGCGGCCATGTACGCCGCCAGCTTGCTCTACCCCGAGCACGTTCCAATCCTCCCGAACAAGCTCAATCGCAACCTGCAACGGTTCTTGGCCCTCTATCGCGACGAGTTTCCCTTTCGCGAGCGCTCAAGCCTGCAGCGTCGCCGCGTCCATGAGCTGCTGTTGGTCGACACGCAGGCGGTCACGCCGTTGCGTGGCATGGATTCGCGTACCGCGATCCGCGTGATTGACCATCATGCCCGGCGACAAGAGGCCTCGGAGCGGGTCACCTTTGAGGGACGTCTCTGCGGGGCGACAACCACGATTCTCATCGAGCGTCTGAGCGCCGAGGGGATCGTCCCCGGAAGGCTCGGTCTGACCCTCTTGCTGATGGGCATCTATGAGGACACCGGCTCGCTGGCTTATGCCGTCACCACCGCCGCCGATGTGCGGGCAGCTGCTTGGCTTTTGGAGCAGGGTGCCGATCTCAGCCTGGCCGGCCAGTTCCTGCATCATCCCCTGTCGCCCGCCCAGCGCGACGTCCTCGGTCAGTTCGTGGCCAACACTGAGATCCATACCATCCGCGGACAGGCCATTGCCATCGCGCAGGTAAGCCTGGACGCCTATGTGGACGAGCTATCCGCCCTGGTGCACCAGGTGATGGAGACCTTCGAGTCGGATGCCTGCCTGCTACTTGCCCAGCACGCCGACGAGGTGCAAATCATCGCACGCAGCGAGACCGACGAGGTCAATGTGGCCCAGGTTCTACATGCTTTTGGGGGGGGAGGACACCCGAGAGCGGCTGCCGCTCGTGCCGAGAACGCCAGCCTCGAGGAGATCGTGCAGAGGCTCTTGGAGGTGCTCGAAGAGAGCGTCGAGCCCCCTACGCGAGTTCGCGAATTGATGTCGACCAATGTGCACACCCTCGAACCCGACATGTCGATCCGCGATGCTGCCCAACTCATGCGACGCTATGGCCACGAGGGCTTTCCCGTGGTACAGGGCGAGCGACTCATTGGCATCCTGACCCGCAGCGACGTCGATCGCGCCCTTCACCACCGCCGCGGCGATCAGCCGCTCTATTCCATCCTGCACACCGGCCCGCTCCACGTGCGCCCCAACGACGCAGTCGACACGGTGCAACAGGTAATGATCGAGAACAGCCTGGGCCAGGTTCCGGTGGTCGACGATGGCCGTTTCATCGGTCTCGTCACCCGCACCGACCTGATCAAGCTCTGGACGCCGGCAGCCCAGCCGTCGCGAACGGCGCAGATTCGCGAACAGATTTCCGAGACCTTGCCTCCCGCCTTGCAGGACCTGCTCTTGGTGGCGCGAGACACGGCCAACAGCATGGGCTACTCGCTCTATGTCGTCGGGGGCTATGTCCGCGACATGTTGCTTGGCACACCGACGCTCGACCTCGACATGGTCGTCGAGGGCGACGCCATCGCCATGGCACGCGAGCTGGCCCCCAAGGTCGGTGGACGCGTCCGCAGCCACTCACGTTTCGGTACGGCCAAGGTGATCCTGGAGGGCGAGCCGTCCGATGGCGTGCCCAGCGCGCTGGACTTTGTCACCGCGCGGACCGAGTTCTACGAGCGGCCCACGGTACTGCCGCAGGTCGAGAGTAGTTCGATCAAGCAGGATCTCTACCGACGCGACTTTACGATCAATACACTGGCCATCTGCCTGGACCGTGACCGCTATGGCGAATTGCTTGATTTCTACGGCGGCGAGCGAGACCTGCGCGGCAAGCGAATCCGCGTGCTCCACAACCTGAGCTTTGTCGAGGATCCCACCCGCATCCTGCGTGCGGTGCGCTTTGAGCAGCGGCTCGGGTTCGAGATCGAAGAACGGACGGCCCGGCTGATCGACGACGCCATCGAACTGATCGACCACGTCACCGGCGAGCGCCTGCGTCACGAGCTGTTCCTAATGCTGAGGGAGAACGAGCCCGAGTGCGGACTGGTCCGTCTTTCCAGGATGGGTGTCCTGGAGCGTATTCATCCGGGGCTGCGAGTAGCGCGCTCCATGCTGCCTCTCTTCGCCCGCGTGCGCGAGCGGTTCGGCGCCTGGGTGGATCGCTGGCCGAGCGAGGTACACGCCCTCGAACGTGACGCCGACGATCCCCACCCGTCGGCCCTGGCCCTCTGCTACCTGGCGTTGCTGACCAGTGCTCTCGGCGATGCAGAACTCCAGGCGCTGATCGTTCGGCTGCGCATATCGGGACCCGAGGCAACCTTTTTGCGGAACGTGGCGGCCCTATTGGACAGCGCCAAGGATCTCGATGCGCCCGCCATGTTGCCGAGCACCCTCTATCGCCACCTGCAGCCCTACTCGCGAGAGGCACGATTCGTACTCTCGGTATTGACCGAGTCGGCGACGGTGCGAGAGCGGGTGGATCATTTCGAACAGCATCTCGCGACCTGCAAACCGTCGGTGGACGGGCACTATTTGCGCGAACTCGGCGTTCCGCCGGGCGCGGTCTATCGCGAGATCATCGAGCGCCTTCGGGATGCGCTACTCGACGGACAGATCAGCACCCCCGATGAGCAGCAGCTCATGGCTCGGCAGCTCGCCGAGTCGGCCGGGCAACTCCCCGAGGACGCCTAGAATATCTGCGTGATCTGATCGGCGTCGAATCGAGGTAGCGGTCGCACGACTTGGCCGCTCCGCAGCATGATCCCGCGCTCTCGTTCGACCAGATCGGCAATGTGCGCGCAGGGAACGCCTGCCTCTCGATACACGTCCTCCAGCATCTGCCCGCCCTCTGGCGCCGCCGCGACCAGCAGCGCCCCCGAGGCAATCGCGCCCAGCGGGTCGAGCCCATAGGCCTCGCAGAGTTGTCGCCCCTCGGGGAGGATCGGCATCCGCTCCTCATAGGCCAACAAGCCGTTGCCGGAGGCGACCGCCAACTCGTGAAGCGCCGTGGCCACGCCCCCCTCGGTCGGATCGTGCATGGCGTGGACGCCCGGACACTCTGCCGCCAGTCGTGCAACCCCCACCACACTGATGCCTGGATCATAGAGATAGCCTTTGGCCCTGGCGATCAACTCGGCATCATACCCCCGCGCCAAGAGGTCATCACCACGCTCGTGCGCGATGATCGCTGTGGCCTCGATCGGCATGCCCTTGACCAAGTAGACCCGGTCGCCCGTGCGCGCCCCGGCGGTGGTGATCAGTCGGTCTTTGGCGACCTCGCCGATCATCACGCCCGTAACGATCGCGCGGTCCAAACCCCAGGTCACCTCGGTGTGACCGCCCACCAGCACGACATCCAGTTCGTCACAGGCATCGCGCAACTGGCCCAAGATCGACTCGACCAGCGCGGGCGTTGTCTTGGTCTCGGGGAGCATCAGCGTGGCCAGCATCCACAGCGGTCTGGCCCCGCTGGTAGCAATGTCGTTGGCGTTGACGTGGACGGCGTACCAACCGATCTGGTCGCTGGCAAAGGTGATTGGGTCGGTCTTGACCACCATGTAGCGGTCGCCCATATCGATCACGGCCACGTCCTCGCCCACACGCGGCCCGGCGATCAGACGGGGATCGTGGCTGCCATAGTGCGACAGCAGTGTCTGCATATAGTCGAGGGGCAGTTTGCCCGTGCCGAACACCGTTTCCTGTGACATGATTCTCACCTGCGCCAGAATGCGAAACGGACACGACCCGCGTGTCCGTTAGAAACCTAGCACCTTGTTGTTGAAGCGTCAAAAGGCACGTCCAGGCCCCGCAAGCCCACTCAGCCCATCGCGCCGTCGCCGAAACAGGTCTCGAGCAGGCGCGCGCTGCGGATCCAGGGGTGATCGACGGGCACGTACTTGGTCTTGCCGGCCACCTTGGACAGAGGTACGGCCTCACAGCAATCGCCGCGCGCCGCGACCATGATACCCGATTCACCGGCAGCGATTCTCTCAGCGCAAAAGGTGCCCAGGCGTGTGGCCAGCAGGCGGTCGGCCGGTGAGGGGCTCCCGCCGCGCTGCAGGTGGCCCAGCACCGTGACACGCACATCCAAATTGGACAGCGCGTGGATCTTTTCCGCCAACCGCACCGCCGAACTGGGGGCAGCCTGTTTTTTGTCAGAGCGATCATCATCTGCGGCCGGTGTGCCTCCTTCGGCGATGGCCACGATGCTAAATCGCTTACCTTTGCGGTATCGCTCGAGCAGTGAGTCGATGATCTGATCGACATGGTAGGGAATCTCGGGCAAGAGAATGACATCGGCGCCACCCGCGATGCCCGCGCCCAACGTCAACCAGCCCACCGAATGCCCCATGATTTCGACGATGATCACACGATGGTGCGAATCGGCGGTGGTATGCAGGCGGTCGATCGCCTCGGCGGCCGTACTCATGGCGGTATCATAGCCAAAAGTAACGTCAGTCATCGCCACGTCGTTGTCGATGGTCTTGGGCAAGGTAACGATGTTCAATCCCTTTTTAGCCAATCTATTCGCGTTTTTCTGTGTTCCGTTTCCTCCAAGACAAACAAGCGTGTCCAGATGCAGCCGTTCATAGTTGGCCACTGCGCGAGGGGTCATGTCCACCACAGTGCCATCGCCGAGGGGCATGCGATGCGGCTTGTCGCGGCTGGTCCCCAGAATCGTGCCCCCCGACGTCAGGATGCCGGAGAGGCGCGAGGGCTCGAGGCGCACCGTGCGGTTTTCGACCAGGCCGGTGAATCCGTCGAGGAACCCGATCACCTGCATGTCGAGGCGATGGGCCGCCTTGCCTACGGCACGAATCGCCGCGTTGAGCCCCGGGCAGTCACCCCCGGCCGTCAAGATTCCGATCACCTTTGATGGCATGTCGCCTCCTTGTTTCACTCCTGACTCATTATCGCTTTTCGCGGAGGACGGGTCAAGGCGAGAGCAGTGCATAAGCAAACGCTCCGACCCGCATCTGCGAGCCGGAGCGTTTATCCTCGGTTGTCCCGAGAGCCTAGTCCCGGTTGGGCTCCGATATAAAGCTGCGGAACACGAAACCCGCCCCCGCCGCTACCAACACTAGCGGCCAAACATAGCCCAGTAGGCCTACCGCGTTGGTCATAAAGATACCACTCATCAGCAACATGATCGCCGCGGGTATCAGCGCCCAGCGTCGCTCCGAACCGCCGCGCAGCAGCGCGACCAGCACAAAGGTCAGCCCCATGCCCAGGAACAGGATTCCGGCCGTCACGTCGCTACTGCTCATGGTTTCCAGCGCAACGATGGCGGTCAGCGTGGTCAACACACCGGCCGGGATCACAGCCCACCAGGCCTCGCGCACACGCAACAGGATGACCCAAAAGGCCAGCCCGACCATCCCCAGAAACACCGCACCGCTCCAGTCGCCGCCGAGTCTGGGAAACAGCTCCTCCATCCCGATGAGCATCCCAATACCCAGGAGCGAAAACCCGGGGATGATCGCCCACCAGTTCGCAGTATTGCTGAGGAACATCCCCACAAAGATCAGCCCGCCCAGGCCAAACGCCCCCGCCCAGACCAGACCGTCGAGATCACCCCAATACCCGAGATTCTGCACCAAGATCAGGATTCCCACAATGACCAACAAGATGCCCCACAGGACTGGTGTACGTGACCGTTTCATCGTCTCTCTTCTCCCTATGCTGTCTCTACTCTCCACTCGCGGAGCGTGTGCCACCCGGCCCACCTGCATTACGCGCGAACTCCATCCGAGTTGCCCCAATCCTACAGCAAAAGCCGTCCGCTGTCTGGAGCATATGGTCCAGTTCGGCACCTGGCCGTTCGACCAGTGCCGAGCTCACCCAGGGGCCGGGTACCAAACCCGTCTCTTTCCTGACGCCGCGCCCACTGCCTTGTGGCACAATAGGCGCAACGGTAGCCGTGGCCCGCAAGGGCCGCAGGGACAAGGAGCAAAACCATGTGGAGCAACCACCCACTGAACGAGCAGGCGATCAAGCGCGAGCAGTATGCGGACATGGCACGGAGGGCACAGCGCGTGGCGCTGGCTAGGGCGCATCCGCCCTCCAATACCTTGAGCCGGCTGTTCCAGCGGCTGATGAGGCAGGAATGGACGCGACCGGTCGTACAGCCCGTCACACGCCCCAAAGCGCTCTCAGAACGCTAGACGACTCGAGCGATCTGGTCAACGGCCCGATCACGGCCCCCCGGAGAAGTGGAACCTCCGGGGGGTTCGTGCGTCTCGATCCAGTATGTCCACGGATATGAAACCTTACTGCGCTAGTAGCGTAAAGAATCCAAGGCCGCATGAGAATTATTTAGGTTGAACTTTATTTTCTAGGATCACCCTTTCACTCGCAGCCCATTTGTGACGTTGCAGGAAGAGATACGATCCAACCGCAGGCCATAGACCGCCACAGGGAGACGCTACCATGAAGCACTGGGCACGTCGCTTTTTCACCATCTGGTCCGCGCAGGCGCTGTCGCTCTTTGGCAGCGAGTTGGTGCAGTTCGCTCTGATCTGGTGGCTCACCTCGACCACCGGCTCGGCCACCGTGCTGGCCACAGCAACCTTGGTCGGGCTGCTGCCCCAGATCATCATCGGTCCATTTGCGGGAGCCCTCGTCGACCGCTGGGATCGCCGCAGAACGATGATCGTAGCCGACGGAGCGATTGCCCTTTCGACGCTCGCACTGGCCCTGATCAATGCGGGCGGCAACCTGCAGCCCTGGC
>Ga0180436_10004578_pt1 | contig 12383 bp, 8 predicted proteins | sample SS_ome_2_FD_132434 | JGI IMG/M metagenome (GOLD analysis project Ga0180436, IMG submission 132434) | Hypersaline lake sediment archaeal communities from the Salton Sea, California, USA - SS_3_S_2 metaG | ecosystem: Environmental > Aquatic > Non-marine Saline and Alkaline > Hypersaline > Sediment...
CGCCCTGAGAGCCACGAACTCAGAACGCCAGGCGGCCTCCCAGTTAGACCGGGAGTTCAACCAAAAGAATGCGTGCAACAGATCGGCCGGCGCGGGAATCATCAGTTCACCCGGCACGCTTCGCGACCAATAGAGCCGTTCATAGAGGAAGTCGCGGATCCGCTCCCCGTTCTCTAAGAGATTGCGGCCCACCGTGTCAAGCTCCACCATCACGTCGGAATAGCGCCCGTACTGCTGGATCAGGGAATCGAGCAGGTTCTGCCTGGTTTGCAGCAGTAGGAAGACAGCCTTCTCCTTGGCGGCCGCCTCTTGGGAACCGGCGGAACTGGAACTCAATGATTCCATCATGCGTTCCCCGTCAGCCCGGGTCCTGGCCCGGGTCTCCTCGAAGAGAATGAGCTGGTGTTGGATCTCGGGGGTTGTGCGCCGCATCTCACGGAGCGCGGCACGGACATCGACGAGCGTGGGGAAATCCTCTGGGAACTTCGGCCACCACTGCGTGACGCTTCCGCCCGACCCGACGGCCTCGTAGCGGCGCCGGGTCATCTCCGTTATGCGGTCGAGCTCCACGATGACCCTGCGGGCATTGGCAAGGGTCCGGCTTCTGTCCTCGGTCTTGGCGATGACGCCCTCCTCGCCCCACAGCATCTCGGCGAACCGTACTGTCTCCTGCGCTGTCCCGGCGATCTCCGGCGCCGCATATTCGACAGCGGCGGCAAGCTTCCGCACTTCCTCGAGCGATTGTCTCGCCTCCTCGCGGCGCCGCACGCGCGCCAGCTCGTCCAGGGCCTCCACCGTGCGCTCGCTCTCGTCCACGTGGCGTTGGGCCCTGTCCCGCTGCCAGGGCAACAGGGCCGCCTGCGCCTCGAGGAACGCCATCTGGGCTCGCAGGGCATCGATTTCCTGCTGCGCGGCCTGGCGCCTGACCAGCGTGTTGCGCCGGCGGGCGCGGGCCAGATCCGGTTGGGCGTCTGTGTCGGAGAGACTCCGCATTTCGTCGTTGAGCGCATCAATCTCCTGGTCGAGCGCACCTAGGCGGCGGGAGATCTCGTTGCGCCGGGCGGTCCGCTCCTCGACAAGCTGTTCGACATCGCGGAGAGCGCTGCGGTTGGCCTCAAGCACGGTCCTCTCCCGGGTGAGACGGGCCTCGACTTGCTCGGCGGTTGGGTCCGGCGGCAGCCCCAGGTCCAATTCGGGCCTAGCCCGGCCGAGTTCCTCGCGCAGCGACTCCACCATGCGCCCAACCTGGCCGCTCTGCCGTTCGTAGTCTTGGATTCGAGCTTGGGACTGCCGCGCGCTCTCAAGAGTGGCTATCGACTCGTCATAGATGGCCAGGATTCTCGCCTGGAGTCCCTTTTCGAGGTTCGCGTTGGATTCGGCCTGCTGTCTCAGCGACTGCAGTTCGTCCAGGTCAACGCGACGTTCGGGGGCATCCTCGATCTGCCCGGCCAAGGGGAGCGCGAGGAGCAGAGCGCAGACGGCGATGAATAAGAACCGCGGGCCGTGGCTCCTTCCGAAACTGCTGCGTCCTGCCTTCGAATGCTTCATCCACCCTCCCCGGCGCTGTCCATTGGATGGTTGGCGCCCTCTTCTCGATACATGATAGCCCGCAAAGCAAAGGACTTATTGACCGGAGAGGACGCAGCCAACGTTCAGGGCGCCGCCGGCGCCGGTTGGAGAATCCAGCTCGTGACGCGGAAAGCGCCCGGGCTGTGAGCGATCGCACAGGGGTATGCGAGCCACCACCAGGACTCCGGCGCGCCGTGCCGGGCAAGACCGCGCGTCTTCCATTGAGCCCGGACCGCTCCGTGGTCGACCAGGTCCTCGAATGCGCTATCCGACTGCTTCCTATAGGCGGCAAGCAGGCGCTCAAACGCTTCAGTCTCCACGTCAACCGAATGAGATGCCTCGCACAGCCGCGCGATGGCGGGCGGCACGTCCGTGGCGGTTTCGGCAAGCTTGAGCCGGCGGAAATCGGGAAGGACCTCTCGTTCGACGCGAGCGCGGGTCCCCGCGTCAAGGTTGAGCGACTCCGGACCACGCAACACGGTATCGGCGTAATAGACCACCCCGTCCGGCCGGCAGAGTTTGGCAAGCAGGCGGGCGTGATCTTCCATGGATAGTTCCACCAGACGCCGGGAAGCCGCGGAATATCCATCCCAAGACCGCAACCGCGTCTTGAATCGCATTCGGACCAAGTGGTCGGCATAGGCCCGCGGATAGCGGGGAATCTCGGACAACAGCAAAGATGACACGACGAGATCGGCCGGAGGGAGATCCGCGGGCGGCTCGCGGGCGGCGAGAGAACCAAAGATGTCGTCGAACCGGCGGAAGGCCCCAGCGGCATCGGCGCTGGCCTCGACGGCATCGGCGATCTTCTCCATCAGCGAAGCCGCGAATGAGGTGACGTCCATCACGCGCACCTCGATCTTGGAGCGCACCTCAGGCGGCGCCAGTTCGACCGCTTCGAGCATGCTGGGTTCGTCCAGATCGGCCAGAATTACGCGGTCGAAACGGCGGGCTAGTTCCGGAAGAGGAATCTCGGTCACGGCTCCGGCTCCTAGCACGATCACGACCTCATTCCTGGCGGCCAGATCCGCGGCCTCCAATATGCGGCGGTTGCTGTTGGCAATGTGGGGCGCCCAATAGAGCCGCTGCTCCGGAGGGATCTTCCGGAATGTGACGCCCGCGTCGCGGAAATAGAGTTCGGGGTCTTGCGCAAAGCCTACGGCGGCGACACAGAGGGCGGCCAAGACACAACCGGGATTCCTTATTGCATCGAACATGTGAACCTGCTTCGAATGATACAGCGTCCAAGCAGATTCGCCCAGGAGAAAGCACATGATTAGCCAGATTGCTCCCCCGCCGCTGGCATCGCGCCGGGCAGGTCAAGAAGGAAGGGCGGCCGATTGCCGGTCTGGGCGATGCAGTGTTCAAGAACTGCCAGTAGCGGGCGCTGCCTTAGCGGGAGTTCTCGAAGAACTCCGCCCACCAGCAGCGGGTATGGAAGATCGTCTGGAGGCGCCGCTGGCAGAGTTTGTTTCGCGCCGCTCCAGCCCCGAAATACTGTTCGAGCGCCCGCCGGTCAAACGGATCCGGAGCGGCATCGTCAAGCAGACGCTCCCGTAGCGAACTCTCGACCGCGGGATTGAGCTTGGTCCGAACGCCGAACTTGCGGCGGCCGGCGATTGCCGGTGGTAGACGCTTGCGAGCCAATAGAGACAAGAGATATTTCTCCTGCCGCCCACGGCGCTTCATGCCGGCCGGCAGGGCGAGCGCAAAGTCAACCATGGAGCGGTCCAGAAACGGCATGCGCAACTCGAGGCCGTGCGCCAAAGCCATCTTCTCCTCCATCACGAGCATCCCGTCGCCAAGGCGCCGGCGGAACTCGAACTGAAGCCGCCGTTCGAGCAATCCCCGGCAGTCATCGAGTCCTTCGGGCTCCAAGCGCAAGGCGTCGACATCGGAACCGGGCGTCTGGCGCTCCGGCTGCAACAAGCGGTTCTTCAGCCCGGGCCAAAGCTCCCGGCGCCATTCTATCTCGGCGGCATGGGCGTCCGGAGCGGCTACAATTCTCCAAGCGGTTGGAAAGGGGAGCGGACGCGCTGTGCGCGACACAACCCGGCTCGCCAGCGCCGCCGGAAAGAGCCGCAGCAACCGGTGCTGGGTCAGTTGGCCTAGCTCCCGATAGCCGGCGAACAACTCGTCGGAGCCTTCGCCGCTGAGCACAACCTTCAAGTCGCTCGCCCCGGCATAGAGCTTCCAGAAGATCGAGGCTGGAAAAGTAAACAGAGGCTCTTCAATGGCGCGGACAATCCCTGGATATGCTTCGACATGGTCTGCTGCCCGATACTCAATCTCGGTGTGCTCACTACCGAGTTGGCGGGCGATCTCCCGGGAGAACCGTGACTCATCGGTCGGCTTGTCCTCCGGGAAGACGACCGAATAGGTCCGGAGGGGAGACGCGCCGCAACGTGAAGCCAGCGTCGCCGTGAGCGACGAGTCCCAACCACCGCTGACGAGGGCGCCGACCCTCACATTAGCCGCCATGTGCGACTGTACCGCGGACTCCAACCGTTGCTCGAGCTGCTCGAGCAACTCGGCTTCAGCGCGGGGAGCAACGTCCCGCCGATGGCGGTATTGCCAGAAGGCGCCCTCCCGGTGGCCGTTCTCTTCAGAGATGACGTAGCGCCCCGGCGCGAGCTTCCGGATGCCCCGAAAGCCGCTCATCGGAGACGGCACAAGCCCAGTCCCGAGCGACACGCTGAGAGCTTCCAGATCCGGCTCGGCGGAAACCATACCCGAAGCCAATAGCGCCTTGATCTCGCTGGCGAACAGGAAACCGTCCGGTGTTGCCGCGTAGTAGAGTGGCTTCATGCCCGGTCCGTCGCGAGCCAACAGGAGCCGCCTCGAGCGTAAGTCGAAGACGGCCAGCGCGAACATCCCCTCTAGGTTGTCCAGGAAATCGAGACCGAACTCCTCATAGATGTGGACCAAGACCTCGGTGTCGCAAAGGCTCCGAAAACGGTGGCCCTTGGATTGAAGTTGCCGGCGCAGCTCTCCGTGGTTGTAGATTTCTCCGTTCAGAACCGCATGGACGGCGCCGTCCTCGCTCGAAACCGGTTGGCGCCCCCGCTCCGGGTCGATGATGCTGAGCCGGCGGGCGGAAAGCCCGCTCCTAAGGTCGTCGAACACAACCGTGTGCGCGTCGTCGGGTCCGCGCGCAGCCATCACGTCCCGCATTCGGTCAAGTCTGACGCCGGGAGGTTCGTCAATTCGGCCGGACCACGCGATGCCGCAGATGCCGCACATATGTGAGGGCTGCCCGGTCAACGAACTCCGGTCCCAGGCAGAGTCTCAGATTAGCAGACGAGGGCGCGGGCCATTGCTTGCCGGGCCACGCTCAACTGTCCAGAAGAACGTCCGGCTTCCCTGGGTCTCTGTCAGGTTCCGCCACAACCGGTCGCGGAGACCGGCCACAATCCAACAGATTCCGCGGGAGCGATAGACCGTTTCCACGGTGCGCCGCAGTTGGTGATGTCCGATCGAACCTCACAGGATAAATCAGCCAACGGCCTTGTCGGCCTTCGCGTCCCATTCGAGCACTTTGTGCCGCTTCAAGGCATCGACGCCCATCGCAATCGCAACCATCGTCGCCGCGCCTAACTCCACGTTGCAGTAGAGTTCCGCCTTGCCTCGAATAGCGTCGATGAAATTGTCGACCATGTCGCGGCGCGGCAGATTGGGAAGGCGGACTCCGGCGTAACCGCCGTTGCGCTCCCTAAACTCTGGAGCGAAATCTCCGTCGGCGGCAACCATAGGCTCGCCGCCGAGCGCAAAGTAGCGATCCCGGTTCATGTCAATCGTGCCGTACTTGCCGTGGATCCTCGTGGGCGCCTGCGTGTCGTTGGTGTGCGTGGTGATAAGAAGCACGGTGTACTCATCGGGATAGTCCATCGTCATGAGCATCGTGTCGGCGATGTCGCGCTCGTCCTTCTCGATATAGAGGCCGCCAGCGCAACTCACGCGCAGAGGATAGGCGCCGTTGGGCCCCTCGAGCGCCAACAGTAGCGGCGCCAGCCGGTGGTAGAGAAGATCGCCCGCCAAGCCCGTGCTGTAAGCCCAATACTTCCGGAAGCGGAAGAAGTGATCCGGCACGAAGCCGATCTTCGGCGTCAGGCCGAACTCATGCCCCAGCCACATGTCCCAATTGATGTAGTTGTCTCCGGCTCTGTCCGGCCCAGCCTCGGGATCGATCGTGAAAGGAGCCCGGTTGAACGGCTCGGGGCGGTCGTTCCGTGTTATGCCCGTCTGCGCCCAGGTGACCTTGCCGATCCGGCCCTCCCGGACCACGTCCCACGCCCGCCAGAATGCGTCGTCACCCGTCCACTGCGGCCCGACCTGCAATTTCAGTCCGGTTTCCCGCACCTTGTTGCGGACCGCGATGGCCTCTTCCGCGGTCAACGTCATCGGTTTTTCGACGAAAACGTGTTTGCCGGCATCGAGGGCGTCCAGCGCCATCTTGGCGTGCCAGTGATCCGGTGTGGCGATGATTACGGCGTCCAAATCCCGGCGCTGGAGCATCTGCCGGTAGTCCATGTAGCCTTCCGCCTTGGACCTCTCGACGGCCCGGTTGATTCGCTTCTGGAACACGTCACAGACGCCAACGACGCGAACGTTCTCCCTCTCGGCCCGTTCGAGCACATTTCTGAGGTGGTAGCCGCCACGGGCGCCGGCTCCGATTATCCCGATGCCGATGCGGTCATCCGATCCTTGGGCCGAAGCGGTTCCTGATGCCTGCAAAACGGATGCCCCCGTGGAAGCGGCCGCTCCTCCCAACAGAGAGCGGCGCGACAAACGTAGCGAATCCATGTCATCTCCTCCCGTGCGGGTATTCGAGCGAGACCATAATACCAGCGCTCACGGATCCCGTCGTTGCGGCATTCGACGGTTGTATTCGACGAACGGGTTCCAAGGTGAAATCGGCCACAGCGGCAACTTGGAGGATCCGCGGTGGAAATCGCAGCTAGATCATGTTCCACGGCGCCCGTGCTTTGCGGCCCATGAGCGCCGAAGCTTCCTCGTCGCCAACGATTTCCTCTTTGTCCGGGTCCCAAGCGATCCTCCGCCCGGCGCGGTAGGAGATGTTGCCCAAGTGGGCTACGTTGGTCGCCCGGTGGCCTACCGTAGCGTCGCAGCGGGGCTTCTCACCGTCGCGGACGCAACGGACGAAGTGCCGCGCATGAAGGACGGTCGGCTCGTCCTCGTCCTCGGCAACCCGTTCGAGCTTCGGTCCCTTGGGCTTCACGTTAGAGGCGCCGAGGATGCGCTCGTCCGGGATCTCCGCCGGGATAACCTCGAGTCCGCGGCGATCAACAATCATGGTCCCGTTGCTGCCGAAGAACGCCATCCCATTCGGGCGATTCTCCTTTCCCAGCGCTCCGTGGTGCAAGCGCCCGGGCGTCAGCCTGCCCATCGACCCGAATCCGTTCGTATTCAGGGTCTCATAGGTCATCACCCAACCCGGATACTCGTAAGTCAACGGCGGAAACCTTGGGCGAAATGGAGAAGTGAATCATCGATCGGACGAGTATCGCTGATCCCCCTCATCCTGGCTCCTCTCGTCTCGCCGGCGCTTGACGATGCCGCCCTGTGGTATCGTTTCTGCCAGACGCCATTCACGCTATAGGAGTAGAGACATGAAGAACAAGAAGACCAGCCGGCGAACGGTTCTCAAGACGGCGGGGCTCGGTCTGGCCCCGGCAACCGCCGCCGCCCGGCCGGCGGCCGCCCCCTCCCGCAAACAGCTCCTGGAGACGGATGTCCTGGTGGCCGGCGGTGGACCCGCCGGAATCGGAGCAGCCCTGGGCGCCGCGCTGTCGGGAGCCAACACTCTGCTGATTGAAAGCTACGGCTTCTTCGGCGGCGTGGCCTCCTGGTGCCTGGGGATGCCCATCAATCAGATGCGCCCGGACCGCACGCCTCGTTCCAAGGTCCACGAACTCGTCATCTCTAAGCTGGAGGCTTACGGAGACCAGGCGATCAGCATCGGGCAGCACCAGTTGTACTGCAACGTGGACTACCTCAAGGTCGCCGTTCTGGATGCCCTCGATGAAGCCGGCTGCAAGTACCTCGTGCATCTTAGGGCGGTTGACGCGTTGGTCGAGGACGGCCGCGTCGCCGGTGTGGTCGTCGCCACCAAGAACGGTCTGGCGACGATCCCGGCGAAGGTCGTCGTCGACTGCACGGGCGACGCCGACATAGCCTACTTCGCCGGCGCCGAAACCCTCAAGGAAACCGGCAACCTGTCGCCGATGACGTTGTGCCTGAACCTGACAAACGCCGGTATTGAGGAGATGGCGAAGTCGAACATCGGCGAGGTTGGCAAGAAAGCGCGAGCGAAGTATCCGCTCATACCGGAGAGTTGGGGAGTCGGCCGGGTGGCGAACAGCCACAATTTCTACATCAACCACGCGGGAACGCGGGATATCGGGCAGTTTGACGCCACCGATCCGTTCCAGCGCTCCGAGGCCGAGTGCAAGAGCCGGCGTCAGGCCCTGCAGATGGTGCAAGCGATGCGGGAGTTTGGCGGCGAGCCCCTGCGGGACGTCGAACTGATTGGGACCGGAACGCAGATGGGGGTCCGGGAGACGCGGCGGGTCAAAGGGCCGTACGTGCTCACGGAGGAAGACTCTCTATCCGGCCGGCAGTTTGACGACGTTGTCGCGTGGAGAAGCGGCTACCTGGATATCGGCTTCGTGCGCTTGTCGAAGATGAAGGTGCATGACGTCCCATACCGCTCGATTCTCCCGGAGAAAGTGGACGGGCTGCTCGTCGCCGGACGCTGCATCTCCGCAACCCACGTAGCGGCGTCAGCGGGCAAGAGCATGGGCAACTGCGTCGCCACCGGACACGCCGCCGGTCTAGCCGCGGCCCTCTCCGCGCGCCAGCGCATTGAGCCGCGGGAACTGAAAGTCGCACAACTGCAGGACGCGCTCCGGAAGGACGGAGTCGACCTCGACAAAGGCGGCGAGGTTCAGGAAGACGTCAGCCTGGACCGCAAGCTGGACGGCTAGGAAGCCCCGCTTCGCCAGCGGGGGCTACAGCGCCTGAATGATCGCGCCGGTGCAGTCGGCGGTGGATGCCTCGCCGCCAAGATCGCGAGTAGGCGCTCTCCGCTCACGAAGCACCATCTCCACGGCCTGCCGGATTCTGCCGGCGGCGGCCGTCAACGGTTCGTCAGCGTGACGTTGCCCCAGCCACTCGAGCATGTTGGCGCCGGAGAGAACCGTTGCGACGGGATTGGCGATCCCCTTCCCGGCGAGTTCCGGGGCCGAGCCGTGAGACGCCTGGAAGAAGCCGTTGTTGACTCCGATCTCGGCCGAGACGGACATGCCCATCCCGCCCACGGTGGCCGCGCCAAGATCCGAAATAATGTCGCCGATCAGGTTTTCGCAAACGATGACGTCGTAGTGCTCCGGGCGCTCGATGAGATGCACCGTCGCCGCGTCCACAAGCGCGTAGTCGACTTCGATGCCGGGGTACTGTTCGAGAGTCTCCTCGGCGACCTTGCGGAAGAAGGCGAAACTCCGCAGCACGTTCGCTTTGTCGCAAATCGTGACCCGGCGTTTGCCGTCGCGCGGAGCGCCGTTCCTTTGCCGGGCCAGCTCCGCGGCGAAGCGCACGATGCGTTCGACGCCGTTGCGCGTGATCACCATCGTGTCCGTCGCGACCTCGGAACGCAGCAGGTTGCCTCCCCCCCGGGCCGAGTAGATGCCCTCGGTGTTCTCGCGAACGATGACGTAGTCGATTTCAGTCTTGCCTTTCAGCGGCGATTCGACGCCGTCGTACAGCCGGATGGGCCTTACGTTGGCATAGAGATCGAGAGCGAACCGGAGCTTGAGGCAGAAGTCCTGGCCGGCTTCGGTGCCGTCCGGATAGAGAACGCCGGGCACGCCCGAAGCGCCATGCAGGATGGCGTCCGCCGAGCGGCAACCCTCCATGGTCGACTCCGGGAAAGCGACCCCCGTATCGGTGTACGTCTTCGCCCCCGCCGGGTAGTCGATGAACTCGATCTGGTGCGCCGGGGAAAGCGCGGCCTGGACCACTTTGATCGTGGCCTCGCAAACCTCCGGTCCGATTCCGTCTCCGGGCACCGCTGCAACTTTGTAGCTCTTCATCCGATTGAACATTTCTCCTTGGGCGCCGGGAACCGCGTCCCGGAATCGCTAAATGCGGTAGACACGCTCCGCGTTTCCGGCGAACATCCGTTCCCGCTCATTCGCCGTGAAGCCGGCCGTCAAATCCGCGTAGGCGGCCCATAGTCTCGTATAGCCGCTCATCATACCGTCCACCGGGAAGTTGCTGGCGAAGATACAGCGGCCCGGCGAAAAGATTTCGATTGTCCCCAGCACGAACGGGCGAAGGGATTCAACGGTCCACTCTCGATCGAACATGCCGGCCCCGGAGATCTTGACGCAGATATTCGGCAGTTCGGCCAATCGGCGCATGCCCCGCCGCCACCCGGCAATGCCTTCCTCGTCCCGCTGAGCCGGCTGGCCCGTGTGCGTCAGGACGAACTGGATCTTTGGATGTTCGAGGACCAGCGCCCGGGCGTCCTCCATTTGCTGGTGATAAACCTGAAGGTCGAACGAGAGGCCGAACGTTTCGAGCAGCGGGAAATTCCGTCTCCACGCGGCATTCTCAAACAGGGACGGCGCCGGCCTTTCCGGATCGACCATCGCCTCGTGCAGCATCTGTCGAATGCCTCGAACGTTGGCGCATTCACAGTGGCGCTCCAAGACCTCCGCGGCACCCGGCGACGAGAGATCCGCGTAGGCGACGATCCCGTGCGGGAAACCCCTCGAATCCGGCCGGTCCGCAATGGCCTGCAACCAACGCGTCTCCCGGACCGGATCGGAATGGTCGTGCTCGGCCTGCACGTGAACCGATTTCACGAGATTCACTTCCGCCGCGTCCCGGAAGAAATCTTCGAGCAGGTAGTTCTTGCGGATCGCCGAGTACTCGCCGCATACCCGGGTCGTGATCCGATCGGTCAGCCAGGGGTAGCGATTCTCATCGAGGTTCCACAAGTGGTGGTGGGCATCGACGATGCGCAGGTCCTGGAGATGCGAAACGGCGGTCACGCGGCGGCCTCCGGCGTTGGGGCGTCCGCTCTGAGAAGACCTTCCCGCTTCAGCTCAGCCCAGAGATCCGCGGGAATGCCAACCCGCATGTACGCCAAGTTCTGCTCGACCTGTTGCGGCGAATTGGCGCCGGGGATGATCGCGGCGACAGCCTCATGCCCGAGCGGGAATTGCAGCGCGGCCGCGGCCAGGGGGACGTCATAGCGGCGGCACACGGCCTCGATCCTGCGGGTCTTCTCGATGATGCCCCGCTCCGCCGGAACATAGGCGTACTTCGCATCCTCCGACGGGCCGCGCGCGAGAATGCCGGAGGCGAAGACGGCGCCGACGATCACGGAGACGTTCCGCTCGACACACAGCGGCAACTCCCCGTCCAGCGCCGGCTGGTCGAGAAGCGTGTAGGGCATCGCCAATAGGAAGAAATCCAGCTCGAAGCGCTCCAGGAAACGCGGGATCATCCCGATGTGGTTGACGCCGGCCCCGATCGCACGGATCTCCCCCGCTGCCTTCAGTTCCTCCAGCGCCCGGACTCCGCCGCCTTCGTCGAGTTCCCGGAAATGCCCCAACACGCCCTGCTCGTTCTTGTGGAACTTGAAGTCGAGGTCGTGAATCACCAGCGAGTCGACCGTGTTCACTCCGAGGCGTTGGAGGCTGTCTTCGTAGGAGCGAAGGACGGCGTCGCGCCCGTAGTCGAACCGCAGTTCAAACGGCAGACCGCCGGCCCAGCGTTCGTGGTGGAACGTCTTCGGATGCTTGGGCCGGGAATAGACCCGCCCCACTTTGGTCGAGAGGGTGTAGGATTCCCTCGGCTTCGTCCGGAGGACGTGTCCGAGGCGGTGTTCGCTCCTGGTGTTGCCGTACCAGGGCGCCGTGTCATAGTGACGGACGCCGGCGCCGTAGGCCGCCTCCAGAGTGGCGTCCGCCGCCGCTTCGTCGATCACCTCCCACGGATCGCCGAGAATCCCGCCGCCAAATCCGAAACGGGCGATCCGCATATCCGTCTTCCCCAGACGTCGAAGGACAAATGGATCGATCATAGCTATTCAGCTCTTCCAGATGGCGCCGCGGACCGTGCGGACGCCCTGTTGACGGGTCTCACGGCAACCGGTATGCTGTGGACACCGCCGCCACTCACCGATTGTATCTGACTGCACGAGAAGCGAGTATGCCGGCGGGAGAGGCACGGCCAGAGTGAAGCAGAGACATCGCGTACTCGTCCTCCTTGTCGCCCTGGGAGGCATCACATTCCTTGACCGGATCTGCATTGCGGTCGCCGGTCCGAGGATGCAGGAGGAGTTGGGAATCACTCCCGAGCAATGGGGTTGGATTCTGGGCGCGTTCATCCTTTCCTATGCCCTGTTCCAGGTGCCGCTCGGGACTCTGGCGGACCGGTTAGGACAGCGCAAGGTAGGCGCCGGCATCGTGATCTGGTGGTCGGCGTTTACGTCTCTTACCGGGCTGGCGAACGGCTTCCGCTCCTTGGTCGCGATTCGGTTCCTGTTCGGCATCGGCGAAGCCGGCGCGTATCCCTGCATGTCGGCCACCGTGTCGCGGTGGTTTCCCGCCACCGAACGCGCCCGGGCCCAGGGATACATCTGGGGAGCGAGCCGGGCCGGCGGAGCGCTGGCGCCATGGATCGTCATCCCGATCCAACAGGCCTACGGCTGGCGGGCGGCGTTCTTCGTCCTCGGCGCGATCGGTATTCTGTGGGGCGTCGTCTGGGCCTGGTGGTTCCGC
>Ga0180436_10004579_pt1 | contig 12376 bp, 10 predicted proteins | sample SS_ome_2_FD_132434 | JGI IMG/M metagenome (GOLD analysis project Ga0180436, IMG submission 132434) | Hypersaline lake sediment archaeal communities from the Salton Sea, California, USA - SS_3_S_2 metaG | ecosystem: Environmental > Aquatic > Non-marine Saline and Alkaline > Hypersaline >...
ATGGCTATACTTCCAGCGATCCCGACAGCATTGTGGACCTTTATGCCGGGGTTTATACGATCCGCCTTACAGATGATAACCTGTGTGTGAAGGATTCACTGATCGAAGTATTTGAAGCGGATCATTTCGACGTGGTACTGACTGTTGATAGTGATTATAATGGGGCTGTGATCTCATGTGATGGATTTTCAGATGGTGTACTATCTGTCGCGCCGGTTGGAGGATCATTACCCTATTATTATAATTGGAGTAATGGGGCCACCACGGCAGAGGTGACTGGTTTACCAGAAGGCACCTACAGTGTGATTGTGAATGACCAGCACGGTTGTACCGATTCGGCCCGTGTGACCATTGATGATCCATCTGCCATAGACTTTACCATGTATACAGAAGATCCGGCTTGTTATGGAGATTCCACAGGGCGGATGGAATTCCTGGTCACCGGAGGTACTGTGTTCACTGCGGATGACTACCAGATATGGGTGAACGAGATGGTTAATGGTACAGTGGTTGAGAATCTTCCTGCCGGACTTTACCGGATCAGGGTAATGGACCTGAACGAGTGTGTGGATTCCACCGAGACTGAATTGTTCGATAACGATCCCCTGGTTCTAAGCTTTGAGACTGAACCTGCCTTCTGTCCGGATAAGGCCGATGGACAATTAAGTCTATCTGTCGATGGTGGAACAGGCTTGTACGAAGTAGTCTGGAGTCAGGTTATCCCCGACAACGAATACTTCTCCAATGAGGTTCTTCCCGGTGAATATGTGGTCACTGTCACAGACGATAACGAGTGTGCAATTATTGATTCCGTGACAGTGGATTATACCTTTGTTTCCTGCCTGGTAATTCCCAATGCCTTCTCACCCAATGGTGACGGATTTAACGACCAGTGGATTATTGAAGGGCTGGAACTGTATCCCGATCCGGAGATCAGGGTATTCGATCGTTGGGGATCCAGAGTTTATTATTCTCAGGATCCGGTGAGCGATCCCTGGGATGGTACTTTCGACGGCCGACGCCTGCCCATTGATTCTTATCACTATATCATCGATCTGAATACCGATGATGATAGGCCGGTAACCGGCAACATAACTATTGTACGATAAAACCGTTATAGGAAGAGTGAAGAGGCACATATTATACATATCACTGGTTCTTGCTCTGACCTGCAGCGATAAACTATTGGGCCAGCAGCTTCCCCTGTATTCCCAGTATGTGCTGAATGGGTTTATGGTCAATCCTTCCATGGCCGGATACGATGGATATACCTCTTTCAATACCACAGCCCGCCAGCAGTGGCTGGGTTTCCACCAGGCACCCCGTACTTATTCCGCTTCCTGGCAAACAAGAGTGTTGAAGCGCTCCTACCGGATTATTGGCAGGGATGTGAAAAGCAATAAGCTGAAGCAAAGTACCCGAGGACGCGTGGGACTGGGTGCTTATATAATCAATGATGTGAATGCCAACGTGGCCCGCACAGGTGTTGCCTTTTCCTATGCCTACCACATCATAATGAATAACCAGCAATTGTCCTTTGGATTGTCTGGTAAGGCTTTTCAGTACCGGATCAATCGCGACGCGCTGACCTTTGGGGAGGATGGCGATCCGGTGGTTAACGGCAATTTTCAAACCGTGGCCTATACTCCCGATTTCGATTTTGGAATGTTCTTCCAGGACCGGAACTATTTCATAGGAGCATCCATCAGCAATCTGATCCAGAACTCCGTCAAAATTGGTGGTAACGAAATTGCAGATTTCAGGACCTACCGGCACTACTGGGTCATGGGTGGTTACCGATTTAACCTGACCCAGAACCTGGATCTGGAGCCTCTCACACTGCTCAAGACCACCGAAAACTGGAATCCTCAGGGGGACTTTACCCTGAAGCTCCACTACGACGAATTATTCTGGGGAGGGCTTTCCTACCGAACCAACCAAAGCGTTATTTTGCTGCTTGGGGTCAGGGTAGACAACCTATATTTCGGCTATTCCTTCGATTGGGCATTTTCCGAGATTGGACATTTCAACTACGGTTCGCACGAGATCACACTCTCCGTAAAGCTGGGCGACAACGCCAGAAGATACAGGTGGCTGAACCGTTACTAAGATTTTTTTAGCTTACTTTGTTTTTCGAATGAAAGACATTTTTACGATTCTTCTCAGAGGAAGGAAAGTATTATTAGGCCGGGATTTTTATCAGTTCAGGCAGGTCAGGAGAAACCGGATTACCCTGGGGAACAGGTTTGCCGCATGGACATTTTGTCCAGATTCCATTAACAGTGATTCTGTAGTATATTCGTTTGGTACAGGAACAGATATTTCTTTTGACTTGCTGCTGATGGAGCGTTTCAATCTTCAAATTCATGCTTTTGATCCCTCCCCGCGATCTGTGGACTGGATCAAAAACCAAAATTTGCCCGAAGGCTTCCGCTTTTTTCCCTATGGACTTGCTGCCAAAGACGGGAATATCTCTTTTGCAGAACCGGCCGAGCCAGGAATACACTCCTTGTTTGCAACAAATGCGGAAGATAATGGCTCCAAAGGTTTGAAACAACATCAGCTTCCTGTCCACCGTTTAGACACAATAATGGATTTGCTGGGCCACCAGAAAATTGACATCCTCAAAATGGATATTGAAGGAGCCGAGTACGAAGTCATTGATACCTTGATTAAACTACCGTTTCGAATATCACAGCTACTGGTAGAGTTTCATCACAGATTTTCTCACATAGGTTTGGAGCAGACCAGGAAGGCCATATCTGCATTGAACCAGGCAGGATATAAGATTTTTCATGTATCGGCCAATGGAGAGGAGTTCTCGTTTATAAACACTGGGAACTGAGATGAAAATATTACTCATAGGGAAACATCCCCGCGCAGGAGGCGCAGCGATTGCTGCCAGCAGGTTATTGGAGGCAATGAGGCAGGAGGATTTGGAAGCAAAGATGCTGGTTCAGGAGCCTTCCGATGAGAGTCGGGGAGTTTATGCTACCACACAACGAAAAGTTAAGCACTGGCTTAACATCTGGCGATTTATCCTGGAACGTTTGGTCTTTCTGCCCAGGGAAAAAACAGCCAGCATCCGTTTTCTTTTTTCCCTGGCCAATACCGGGGAAAAAATCGCAAACCACCCACTGGTACGCGAGGCAGATATTATTCACCTGCACTGGATCAATGCCGGCTTCCTGTCTTTGAGATCTCTGGAGGAGTTGTTCAAACTTGATAAGCCAGTGGTATGGACCTTTCACGATATGTGGCCTTTTACAGGGGGATGCCATTATGCGCTTGAATGTGATGAATATAACCGATCCTGTGGTTCCTGTCCCTATTTGCGCAGGCCTGGAGCAAAGGACCTGTCTCATCGGATCTGGAAAAGGAAGAAGAACAAATTCAGTAACAGCGATTTCACGGTAATCACTCCCAGCAGCTGGCTGAAGGAGTGTGTCATAAACAGTTCTCTCTTATCCCATCTGGATGTACACACCATCCATAATCCCGTAGATGCATCCCTCTTTCAACCTGTGGACAGGGATTTGGCATGCCGCAATCTTGGACTGGATCCTGCTAAGAAATACATTCTCTTCGGGGCTGCCACGATGAAAAACGTGATGAAAGGGTATTCCTATTTTGCTGAGGCCGTGGAAATTTTATCCGCGGAAGTGGATACGGATCAGGTCGAAATCATCCTATTTGGCAAAAGCAAAGGTGGGCCCTCTGATCCCTTTCCGCTCCAAACCCGGAAATTTGCTTTTGTCGGGTCCCAGGAAACCCTGACTGAACTCTATAGCGCAGCACATGTCTTTGTGATCCCGTCCCAACAGGATAATCTACCGAATACCATCATAGAATCCATGCTTTGCGGAACTCCGGCAGTTGGCTTCAGGACGGGGGGAATTCCAGAAATGATCGACCATAAAAAGGACGGTTATCTGGCCGATTTTAAATCTTCTGAAGATCTGGCGGAAGGAATGAAGTGGATCATTTCCCTGGAAAATTACGATGGCTTCTCCAGGAAAACACGCGATGGTGTTCTGAAGCGTTATTCAAAACAGGAAGCTGTGCAAGCGCATATCAAACTCTACAAGTCCCTGCTGGATAAAAAATAAATGCCCACGATGCACACGAACCCCAGAATATCAATCATCACGGTGGTATATAATGGCGAAAAGAACATTGGGAAAACCATTGAAAGTGTTCTCAGCCAGAGCTATTCGCAGATCGAATACATCATTGTGGATGGGAAATCCACGGATGGAACCCTTCAGGTAATCTCGTCTTACCAGGCCCAAATACAGTTGATCAGCGAACCTGATCAGGGGCTCTATGATGCCATGAACAAGGGTTTGAAAGCAGCAAGCGGGGACTATGTCTGGTTCCTGAATTCGGGCGATGAAATTTTTGCGGCGGATACCCTTGAGCTTATGGTGGAGGGAATGCCTGACTCCCCGGATTTTATTTATGGGGGTACTATGATTATCGATGAGTTACAGAATGAGGTGGGCGACAGACGATTGAAACCTCCCAAGCAACTCAGTTGGAAGTCTTTTCGCCAGGGCATGGTGGTCTGTCACCAGTCCATGATAGTAAAAAGGGAACTGGCACCTTACTACAATCTGGAATATCGTCTCTCCGCTGATATAGACTGGGCCATAGGGGCAAGTAAAAACTCAGGGACCATTCACAACTCCGGTCTGATCCTATCAAGGTTTTTGGAAGGGGGACTCACAGATCATAATATCAAAGCTGGTCTGAAAGAACGTTTTCGGATTATGCATAGGTATTATGGATTGATCCCTACCGTGCTAAGGCATTTTGTATTTGGGATCAGGCTGACCAACTTTTACCTAAAACACCGCCGCTTCTAGAGCTCTTTCTGGATAATTTCATACAGGAGGGAAGCTCTTTTCTCCACGGAATGGTCACGAAGTGTTCGCTGTTGCCCGGCTCTGGCAATTACTCTGGCTTCTTCCGGGTGGTCAACGGCCCAACGGAGCTTCTCAATACACTCTTCTTTGCTTTTATAGGTCAGTATTTCCTTGTCAGGCTCAAACAGGGACTCCATATTCTTTTTATGATCTGTCACCAGAAGCGATCCTGCACCGCTTACTTCAAACATTCTAACGTTGGCGGCGTATTCACCTGCCACTTCTCCATGCAGGTTAAATCCTACGGTATATCCGGCGATAGTTTTAAGCATTTCGAGGCCAAATGGAGGGCTGTCTATAATATTCTTCCTAATGGAGGACGCATACCTGCTTTTTCGCGGCAGTTCATCAAGCTGCCCTATTTTTTGAATGGAGCTGTTTTCATAAATACTTTTGATTTTAAGTGCCGAAAGCAACCTGACAGCCAGGTAAGCAGCCTGCTTCATCTTAAGGGTGAAAAAAGGATCGGACTCGAGCTGACCATAGATTTGAAGGGGAAGATTGTTCCTTAATATTTCTTCTATATGGGAAATACGATCTTTATGGAATCCGCTTCGGTAAAGCAGGGATCCGATGAAAATAATTTCATTTACCGGTTTTGCATGCTCTTCTATCTTTCTGATCAGGGAGGATTCAATGGCATGTGGGAACAGGTAAGATCGAAAGTTGTTTTTCCTGAAATCTTCCAGGAATCTCTCGGAACACGCCAGCATAAGATCATAGTGGCGGAAAGCTTTGATATTGTTGCTGTTATATGGAGCACAGCAGTGCCCGATAAGCAGCCTGACAGATTTGACCTCTTCCCGGATCTTTTCGATAAAGGCTTCACTAAAATTTATACTGTCCTGGATAAACAGTATTTCCGGCCTGTATGTTTTAAGTTGTTCCAGAAGCAGTTGCTGACCTCGAAGGTCAAGGCCATGTTCTTTGGCCCATGAGCCCTGTAGCGGATTTGCATTATGTACTATTTCCTTTCCTTGAATGGAAAAATTTTGCTGCAGGTAGTGTGGAAAGTAATTGGCATATCCATATCCCTGATTCATCAGGTGCTGATATTGTTCTTCGTAAGTTTGGTCGGCGATACCGGGATTTGACTTATAATATTCGTGAAGGAAATTTTTATAGAAGGAAGTTACTTTGACAAATCTGTATTCCATGGGGACCATATCAAAGCATGTAAGGTAATTGTAAAATCCTCATTTTGCAAAACGCATTCTGTCCACGATTTTCTTTCCTGTGAGACCTTCCAGGTTTTGCTCATGGCACAGATCCAGGATACTTGTGTACAGCTTTGTAATTCCCGGGAATTCGCGTTCGTCGAAAAAGTTGTTGTGCCAGAGCAGAGAGAACACTCCGTTAAACTTCACGACTTCGGTAAGTAATTTTTCAATTGTAGCCTGACTGCTGCTCAAATCAAGTTTTCGGTAATTGAAGAGTGTAGTGTCCATCACAATCAGCGGGATTTCCCAGATATCCAGGCTCCGGTCAAGTTCAAAATCATACTGCCTGAATGGCCAGCAGTAAGAGTGCCTGAAACCCTCATGTTCAGCAAACCCCATGGTAGCATCGTATACCAAACCAGCATTTTGTTGTATCTGTCCGGTAATACCAGGTGTGAATTTCAGGTAATGCTGCCGTATGCCCTCAACAGGACTTGGCGATGCCTCGCGGAGGTTCTGAACGCTTCGATCCATAGACGCCTGAGAAGTAGCCGATTGAATAGTGCCATGAATTCCCACTTCATGTCCCCGGCTGTCCAGTTCACGGAACAGTCTTCTGAATTTCTTCCAGTGGAAATGGTATCTGGAATTATCATTTCTCCCACCTTCTCGTTCGAGGAAAAAATAGGTGCCCCGGAATCCACGATCTTCTGCCCAATCCATCAGGCCTTCGAAGTTCCAGTAGGGATCCTTTCCCGAGAATGGATTAAGGAAGTGGAATAGTGCTTCAAAGGCACGTAAAAAATGGTTCTTGCGACTCATTGTGGCAGGGGCCAGGCCCAATAATTGCTTAAAACGGAATCCGGTGCCGAAAAAGCCAAATTCGCTGACCAGGTCAATATCGTGACTTAGCATAAAAACAGGTCGCCGAAAAACCGGAAAGCGCTCAAAGGGGATCTTATTGATACGGCAGAATTCTTCAATCCCATCCAGGATGTGTTCAAAGTAATAGTTGACGATGGGCTTGCCGGTGATTCCTAATTTGCTTTGAATAGAATCCTGGTAGGGAAATCTTCCATAACTGTCCAGGGACTTAATCTTGAATTCTTCATAGCCCGAAAGCATATGGAAGGCAGACTTCAGCAGGTCATGGTGAAAGATCAGGTTCTTTCCCTGAATACTGTAGAATCTGTCAGCCTGATCCCGGACCGGGTACAAAACCGGAATCTTATCGATCCACAATATGTGGTCGAGATCCAATGGGTCCTCTGATGTGTGGAATTGAATACATAGATCTGATGGTGCTGACTGTGTGCCAAAACTAAAAGCATCCAGGATTTCCTGAGGTAGTTCAGTGTGTTGCCCCAGATGTTCCAGGATGAATTGTTTTTGGGATTTTGTGAGCCAGCCTTTCATCTCCAGTGTTTAACTTTCTTTCAGCTATTATACAATCCGCTTATCAGAGTTTGTATTGATACTTTTTCGCCAGTGGACCGCATATCTCGGCCAGCATTTGTTTCTCCGTTTCCGGCCAGTTGGCATATCTTTCCGATGATTGAAATTGTTGTTGATTCAGTCTGCGCTTCATGCTTTTCCTGATTTGTTTATCACTGATCCTGGCATCTGCAAACTCAATCAGTTTTTGTATGGAATCTACATCCATCGTAGAGAAATCCAGGGTAAAGACCTTATCGGAGGGGAGGCTTTGTTTGAAGGAGTCAATATAGGCATTGCTTTCCTTCCACAACCAGGCGATTTTCTGTATGTTGTGGTAGCCCGACCAGGCTTCTTTATCCTGGCCCTCCACCGGTACAATCTGTCTTAGCTCTATATCGCCACTGCTGTACCACTTTCGTTTAAGGCCCGAGCTCACGAAATCGCCCGGATGGCGGTGGATGTGCACGAACCTGGCTTGAGGTAAAAGTTCGGCAATGGTATGGGCAAAAAAGGTAATATGGTTATTTGTCTCCAGATACCTTCTTTCGCATTTGTAACTGTATCTCAGGTAAGTTTCCCTGCCTGCCAGAAATGTCTGACTCAGGATTTCATTTACCTGTTCTTTACTGAAGGATTGATCTTTTTGTAAAGCATAGGCAAAAAGATTTTGCGCAGCCAGGTCCGGTGAAGGGGCATGAAAGGCTTTAATTCCACGATCCTTTGAAAAGAGCCTGGCCAGCCACATGGTTCCGGTACGGCCGGTGGAGAGAAAGAAGACGGGTTTTTCTATCTGATCCAAACGCCTTTTGAGTTCATCCGCACTGATTTTTCGTTTGGAGGGCCCGAATTCAAAATACCAGTATAGTTGTTCGTGATTAAAATTCTTCAGAAAGAATGATATGTCTTTTATCTTTCTTGTCATCCCTATGTGTATTTATAAGATGTCACTATTTCGATCTAAGGTTGAATGGGGACCATTTTGCCCAGGCTTGCTGAATCCTTTCCAGCTCAATGGCTTCGTAAAACCTGAATATATAAAGTACGAAAGGAAATGCCAGAATTAAGAGCGATTTAATACCAAGTCTCAGCAGCAGGGAGAGCTCGTTGGTGAGGTATCCCAGACCCAGGAGAACCAGGCTGACAAATAGAACTACCACCACTTTCCTTACCTCATAGGGTATTAGATACACTCGCTGGGAGCTACGATAGATCAGTAGCATAAAAATGAAATGCGAGATCAGCGTGGCAATGGCGGCGCCTATGTAATTGAAGAAGGAAATTAGCAGGATGTTTAAGCCCACATTAATCAGGGATGCAATAACCGTGTAAAGAGCTATGGTTTTCGTTTTCATGGCAATATTCAGTCCGGTGGTGGCGAAATATCGCAGCATATTAAAAAACAAACCAAAGGATATGATGGGGATAATCCTGTAGCCCGACCAGTACTCCGGATCCTGAGCCAGGAACTTCAATATTTCTTTCCCGAACAGGCTCATGCCAAGTACGAGGATCATACCAATAAATGCCGCATAAGTCAGGATTTTGGAATAAAATCTTTTACTATTCTCATCGTTTATTTTCTGATAGATGATAGGAGTTAAGGCAAGCTGAAAGGAGCTGAATACCAGCAGAAGGGTATTGGAGATCTTAAAACCGGCAGAGTAGATTCCCACATCTGCCATTTCACCCATAAAGCTCAGACAGTATCTGTCTAGTACAGAGAGTAATATACCTGCCACAGAGGAGAACACCAGAGGCAGGCTGAATGCAAGCATCTGCCGGATCATTTTTAGCCTGAAAACAAAGGTGGCATGGGCGTAAAGTACCCTGGCGACAGTCCCGAAATACACCAGATGTCCGGCTATTTGTGCAAGCAGTATCCCTTTAATACCCAGACCCAGGCCAAGCATAAAATAGATGGTCAGGACCAGCGTCACCACCAGGCGAACGATCATGGAAACCGAATAATGGGTAGGCTTTTCCAGAATTCTGAGCAGATTGGAAGGAATCGTATTGATGATCTGGAAGCCTGCAGATATAAACATAAGCTTGATCAGAGAGGAAAACTCTTCAGAGTGTAGAAGTATCCTCGACAGGAAGCCCGAAACGGGGAGTGTCAGAACTATCATGGCCCCGACACAGACAAGCAGGAAAACCAGTGTACTGAACAACATGATTCCCTGCTTATTGCTGAATTCCTTGTTGTAATAGAGTCTCAGGAAGGCGGCCTGAATATTCAGGCTGAATATGGCAATAGCAATCTGAGAAGTTACCTCCAGCATTCCCAGGATCCCATATTCTGTAACGCTGAGTTCACTCGTATAGATTGGGAAAAGAACTAAGCCAATGACCTTAATGGATACTGTACCCAATCCATAGATCAGTGAGTTTTTAAATGCGGACCGTAAGGTGTTTAACATTCCTGTAAACCAAAGTTACTATATCGCTCCTTTTTTATTCTGCTTTTTTAAAATAAAACGCTGCAGCATTACCGTCGTTAATTAGATTTAATTCCCGGGCTTTTTTCCGGAAATCGCGTATCTGTTTTTTGCTGAATATTCCATTCTCTTTCTTAAGCGCATAAGATCTTTCATCATGTAGTGAAATACCTCGCTGATATTGTTCGCTGGCCCAAAACTGGTATTCTGAGGAGTCGAAACTGAGGCTCACAAGCTCAAAGCCTTTATCGCTGAAAAGCTTTATAAGGCTATTTACAGAATGGATATACAGATGTCTTGGGGCATCCCAGGCTACCCAGTGAACTCCATACTTTCTGCGTGAATAGCAATCATTCACAGGGATCCGGATCAAAACCAATCCATCCTGTTCAACGAGATCGTAGAGTTTACTTACTACTCTTTCCTGCTCATCCATGTGCTCAAGCACATGATTTAGCATCACAAGATCGTATTTTTCCTCAATGGAATAGATGTCAGCCTTTTTTATGGTAATCCCTGAGGGATATTCAATGTTGTCTTTTATAAAAGGGTCAATACCGCTTAGTTGGGTGAATCCGTATCGCTGAAGGCTCAGAAGATTTTGCCCGTTTCCTGTGCCCACATCCAGTATTTTTGAATGAAAGGGTATTTTCATCCCGGCAAATTTTTCCGAAAACCCGGCCCCGAATACCTTATAAAGGAAGCTTCCAATGGGGTTTTTACCAGTGCCGGTACAGGCTGCTGCAGACCATTTCCTTGAGAGCCTCAGAAGCGAATTAGATTTTTTGCCTTGGACCCGGAAGGAAGAATAATTCTCCGGATAATACTTTTGCATATTATCGGGAATATCCACAAGCTGAACACATTTGCAGCTGGTGCATTGCAGGTATTCAAATGTCTCCCCTGTACCATACATCATCTCCTTGATGTATAAGGACTTATTGTTGGTTGCGTTAGAGCAGATTTTACAGGCGTCCATTTCTTGCTAGTTTTCCGGGAAATAATATTAAATTTTATGCTCAGTAAAATTTACCCCGGGGGATTCTCCTGATTAAGGATATTATATCCCAGAGCATTTCAGGACCGTGTTTAAGCGGGCCCAGTATAAGGACATACACAGAAAGCCTGAGCCGCGTTAAGACTGGCATTTTCCCGCGGAAACAGGCCAGAAAATAATGAAAAGGAATTCTCCAGTGGGGAAGGATCCTGATGCGTTTTTTCCTGAACAGGGTGAGATGATATCTTCTGAGTTGTTCCTCCCGGTTCTGCACCTCCCTGTTGGATCTTCTATATCGCAAGGTATCACAGCATAGCTTGAACTCTCCAAACAGGGCCATTTCGGCCAGCCAGACTGCTCCTGCCCCTACAATCATTCTATGCAATTTAGTACGCCTCACGCAATCAATTCTCATAAGGCCATAAAGGGGTTCCTGGTTGCCCCACATGACCTGGATATATCTTTGCACCAGACTGGCTCCTGTAGTTTCCAGAAGGCCAATATGCTGATCAAATGGAGTACCGTCCGATGAAATAAATTGAGTAGGTGCATAGGCCAGTACCACCGACGGGAAGCGATCCAGGGTATCCACCATACGTTCAAGTGCATTTTCACTGAGCAGATCATGTCCCCCGGCATAGATAAAATACTCTCCTTTTGCAAGAGGTATAATGCTATTCCAATTCTTAAATGCTCCCTGGTTTTTGGGATGAATTACATAGTGAATGAATTCGTATTTGCTCGCATAGCTTTCGGCGATTTTTTGAACTTCTTCACCCGGATTATTATCGGTGATAATGATCTCAAAATCCCTGAAAGATTGTTTCAAGAGGTTATTAAGAGTCTCTTCCAGATAGATTTCACCATGGTAGATCGGAATCCCGATACTAACTCTGGGATTTTTGGATTCCTTTTCCATTGGCTGATGGTGAATTAGCTTGATTACGGAACCAGGAAAGACCAAAATATCCGAGCAATCCCAGGAATATTAACAGAATGATTACAGATCCGGCAGCTGAAATCTTTTCTCCCTTCTCGAAGGGTTCAAAAACAAATTCGAATTCAACCTTATGGTTTCCGGCTTCCACCGGAAGGGCACGCAGGATGTAATTGGCCCGCAGGTGGGAAACCGCTTCTCCGTCGATGCTGGCCTTCCAGCCTCCTTCGTAATAGATGTCTGAAAAGACCACCAGTGTAGGCTGACCCACATTAACGTCATAGCTCATCCGGTTGGGAAGGTATTCGGTTAGTGTTACCGATCCCGTTAATTCTTCATGCCTGAACCTGTCCGGCACCAGCTCTTCGAATCTACTGTCAACCACAGCCACCTGGCTAAGATCGGTATTCCCCAGGGCCAGGTACTCCTCGTCCGGATTCGCAACCAGTTTTATGTCCTTCACCAGCCAGCCATGACCC
>Ga0180436_10004583_pt1 | contig 12368 bp, 5 predicted proteins | sample SS_ome_2_FD_132434 | JGI IMG/M metagenome (GOLD analysis project Ga0180436, IMG submission 132434) | Hypersaline lake sediment archaeal communities from the Salton Sea, California, USA - SS_3_S_2 metaG | ecosystem: Environmental > Aquatic > Non-marine Saline and Alkaline > Hypersaline > Sediment...
CTTCAGGTGAATGCAGCAGGCTATCACATCCGGGAGGAATCCCTGAACCGTTTTTACGATTTCAGCCAACAGATGGGCTGGGGAAAAACCCGGGCTGAAAGGGAGAAGCTATGTTACAACTACAGAAACACCTATTGGTATTATATCGTATTGAGTAGTCCCTATGCGAATAAGAACTAGACACCTCATTCCGGCCTTGTGTTTCCTGGCCATGTCCTGTCTGAGGACATCGGGCGAGCATGAGCTAGCCGATGAAATTCTGGAGATTTACCCCGACTATCTCGGCGTGACCATTCCGCCCAATATTGCACCCCTGAATTTCAAGGTGAAGGGAGAGGGAGACCGCTTTGCAGCTGAGATCTTCAACAGCAAAGGAAAAAGCCTGCTTGTCAGGGGAAGGAAAGGGCACATTCAGTTTCCTGCAAATGCCTGGAGGCGGATGCTTGAGGAGGACAGGGGAGGGGCCTTGACCCTCAAGGTATATGTGAAAAGAAAGGGGGCATCCTGGGAAGCCTTTCCACCGGTAGTGAATCCCATTGCAAAGGAAGATATCGATCCCTACATTGCTTACAGGAAGATTGGCCCAGGGCATATTGTTTGGGGAGAGATGGGGATTTACCAGCGATCCCTGGAATCATTCAGGGAGGATCCCGTTATGGTCAACAAGGTGACCGGTAAAAATTGTATAAACTGTCATACCTTCAATACGGGTGATCCCGGTCAGATGATCTTTCACATGCGTGGCTCCTTCGGGGGGACCTTCATGTCTTCGAAAAAGGGACTGCAATTCGTGGATACCAGAAGCGATCATACCCGCAGTGCCGGGGCTTATGCATCCTGGCACCCGGGGGGTGAACTGATCGCCTTTTCGGTAAATAAGATCAGCCAGGCTTTCCACTCCCAGATTGGAAAGAATATCCATGTCTTTGACAGCTATTCGGACATCGTCCTCTATGACCTGGAAAGCAACAGCCTTACCAGGCCGGCAGAGCTGGCCTCTGCCAGGCTTGAAAACCTTCCCACCTGGTCCGATGATGGCAGGAGTCTCTATTACATTGCAACGGGCCAGCCTGCAGATTCCCTTCCCTTCACCAGCCGCAGGTATGATCTTATGCGCATCGAATTTGATGAAGCATCGCGGAAATTTGGGAAAAGTGAAATGCTCATTGATGCAGAGGCCCTGGGGAAAAGCGTTTCCTTTCCCAGGAAAGCCCCGGGCAGGGACCTGATGGCCTTCATCGGTCTTGACTACGGTTATTTTTCCATTTTCAACAAGGAATCGGATGTATACCTCTATGATCTGAAAAGGGGCCGCATCTACCTTCCGGAGATCAACTCCGGGGACACCGAGAGCTACCCCAGCTGGTCGGGCAACGGGTCCTGGCTCATGTTTGTCAGCAAGCGGGAGGACGGGTTGTTTTCACAGGTTTGGTTCAGCCACGTTGATGAAAAGGGAAAGGCCGGGAAACCCTTTTTGTTGCCCCAAAAGAATGCGGATTTCCATGTGGATTACCTCCTGAATTATAACCGCCCGGAGTTTATTTCGGGGAAGGTATGGTTAAATCCAAGGAGGATCCTTCCCATTATTCAAGAAGGGCCCAGGGCCACCGGTTTCAACAAGGAAGGAAGCGTTAGCATTTCTTCGGGGCCAACGGTTCCGGTCAGCCAGGACTCTCGAGAGCACTATCATCACTATTGAGTTGAGTTTTTCAGTTTGCTGAATGAAACATAGGTTGTAGGGGTCATACCAAATTGCTTTTTGAAACATACTCCGAAATAGCTCTGGTCGCTGAAGCCACATTCATAGGCCACTTCAGCAACGCTCATTTTATCCTTGCGGAGAAGCTGGGAAGCCCTGTTGAGTCGCTGGGTTTTCAGGTATTCCACAGGGGCCAGCCGAGTGCATTCCTTGACCCGCCGGTAGAACAAGGAAGCACTCATGCCAAATTGCTGGTGCAGGGAGGATACCTGGAAATCGCTGTCAGAAAGATGCTTGTTTATGCTTTTTTTAAGTAGAACAATAAATTGCTGATCGCTCAGTCCCGGGGTTTCCACTCTTGTTTCAAAGGAGGAGGCTTCTTCCGAAAGCAGGAGTCCTTTTTTGCGTATGAGCGAAGCGATCATGGCATGAAGAACCGGCAAACTGACCGGTTTGGTAAGGTAAGCATCTGCACCTGCATCATATCCCCGGGCGATGTCTGTGTCAGTGGTCCTGGCTGTGAGAAGAATCAGTGGGATCCTGCTGGTCTCGATGTTTTTCTTCAACTCTGTGCTAAGCTCAAGACCGGATTTACCAGGCATCATCACATCGCTGATGATGATGTCAGGCTGGTGCTGTATGGCGAGTGCCATCGCCTCCTGGCTCAAAGCAACCTCGATGACCTTGTAATGGGAGGAAAAGTGGGCGGCAAGTATTTTTCTGAAATCATCGTTGTCTTCCACGATCATGATTTTCAGACGGGTTCCCTTCTTCACTGCCTGCAGGGTGCTTTCAGTTTCAGTAGAATCCGGGGAATTCAAGACTATTCCTGGATTCGCTTCCAATCTTTTCAATTCTTCTGGCTTATATGCTGAACGCTGAAGTGGTATCCTCACTTCAAATACACTGCCTTTGCCCGGTTCGCTCTGCATGCTGATGGTTCCATGGTGCAGTTCCACCAGGTTTCTGCTCAGCGCCAGGCCAATGCCGGCCCCACTTACTTCACTTCCCGTCCCGGATCGAAAGAAGCGGTCAAAGATGCTTTCCTGGTCCTCGTGTTTTATGCCTACACCGCTATCGCTGACCTTGATTGTAGCCAGGACTCGCTGGTTTTCTTCCACGCAGTTATACTCCAGCAGGATCATGCCCCCGGCCGGTGTATACTTTATGGCGTTGGACAGCAAGTTATGCAGCACCTTGTGGATCTTGTCCGGGTCCACATATCCACGGTGACGGCATTTATTGAGCAGCAGTTTCATCACAAGCTGCTTCCTGGCTGCCAGGGGCTGGAAGTTATTAAAGCTTTCCCTGACCAGCTCATGGATGTCGCTGTGCACCACCTGCAACTTCAGGTGCCCGCTTTCCATTTTTCTGAAATCCAGCAGCTGTGAGAGCAGCTGGTTCAGGTGTTGGATGTTTCTTTCCAGCATACCTATCTCGGATCGCCCCTTCCTGGTTTTGCCCTTCAGGTTCTCAATTGAGCAATTCATGATCGAAAGCGGGGTGAGAAGCTCGTGTGAAATATTGGTGAAGAAGCGGAGTTTGAACTTGTTCAGTTTCTCATCCCTGGCATGTTCCATCTTTTCCAGTTCATAGGCCCTTTTCGTCCTTTCACTGCGCAGCAGGTACTGGATGATAGCATACATGATTGCCATGACGATAAGCACATAGATGAGGACAGCCCACCAGGTCTTCCAGGGTGCCGGCAGGATGGTGAAACCAAGGATGGCCGGATCCTCGTTCCACACACCGCTGCTGTTGGCAGACTTGATGTGCACCTTGAAGGATCCTGCTCTCATGTTGGGCAGAAGCAGGCTTCTCTGGGTGGCATCCAGGTAATGCCACTGCTCACTCACTTCCGGGATCTGGTAGGCAAAGGTATTCCTTTCAGCCTTGTGGAAGGAAAGACTTGAGAAACTGATCTCAATATTATTCTGATTGTAGCCCAGTTCAATGCTTCCCTGCGCCAGTCGGGATAAGGGAACAGGCTCATCATTTACCAGGACCTGGTTTATGACAGTCGGGGGTACAAACCGGTTTTGTTTCACGGTGGAAGGATAGAAGGCATTGAATCCATAGTACCCGCCGGCAAAGATGCGGTTACCCCTGGGCTGGTAGATAGCGTTGGGCAGGAAAACCTTTCCCTGCAGTCCGTCCGAGATGGTGAATTGGTCGCTTTTCAGGGAAGCTCTTTCCCTGTAGATCCTGATCATCCCCCTGTTACTGGTGAGCCAGAGGTTGCCTTCAGGATCTTCGGCTATTCCCATTATGGCATCCGTATTTACATTGAGGATGACAGGTGCCTGAACAAAGGCTCCAGCCTGGGTATCCAGTACAAGCAGCCCCCTGTCTGCCGAACCTGCCCACATGCTTCCCCTGGAATCACGGAACAGGCAATGAATACTGCCTGAGGGTATATTTCCCTGTTCGGGGCTGAAATGTTGAATCATCCTTTGGGAACCGCTGTCGGGATCCAGCACAAATATGCCGTCCTCTTCGGTGGCAACCCACATTCCCGTAAGGCTATCCGCTTGAAGTGAACTGATCCTGCTATGCTCAAGTCCCCGGATTGATTGTACCCCCTTTACCTGGTCTTCGCCCAGGTATATGCGGTATAGTCCCTCTTCGCTGCCCACCCATACCTGGTCTGGACCGTCCATCCGGATGTTCTTCACGTGGAAGGGAAGAAAGCTCGAATCCAGGTCATACAGCCAGGCAAGTTCCCTGGTATCCGTATGTACGATAAGGAGACCCTGGTAGCGGGTGCCCAACCACAGCTCTTCTCCCCGGATGCCAAAACAATTCACTGTATTCAGTGGCGCGTCAATTGAGCTGTAAGGATCAAGTTCGGTATACGGGGTATAGGTGCCGGCTTCCAGGTCGTAACTCCCGAAACCCAGACTTTTAACGCCGATCAGCAGGCGGCCCATGGGATCTGTGCAGAATGCCTGGACGGTCTGGCTGAATATCTGGGTGCTCACCGGGGGGATGGAAAAACTTTCAAAGATGCGTCCATCCGGATGTACCTTGCTGGCTCCACCTTCCAGGGTCCCGAGCCACATGAGTCCCGAACGGTCCCTGTAGATCTTCCAGACCTCGTTGTTGGGGATTCCGTTTTCTCCCCGGAAGCTGTAGTTGATCCTCGTGAACCAGGCTTTTGCAGAATGTGCCCCTTCGATGATGGTCAGGCCGTAGGGTGTCCCCACCCAGATTCGCTGCATTTCATCTTCACTAATACTGTAAATGATGTTGCCCGAGATGGACTGGGCCCGATCATTGTCATAGAGAAAGCTTTTAAGCACTTCCAGCTTCCCATCCCTGTAGGTGGTCATGTACAGCCCATCTTCCCATGTCCCCACCCAAAGGTATCCCAGTCCGTCCTGGTACAGGCACTTCACCTGGTTCGCATGTTCGGTATAGTCGTTTTGGTCGAACTGACTGAAATTCCTGATGGACCCGTCCTTTGCATCGATCCGGTAAAGGCCTTCGCTCCATGTGGCCAGCCAGATGTTTCCTTCCCGGTCTTCCAGAATGTCTTCAATAATGCACCATGTGGCATCCGTGCTTCCGGGATTTCCCGGGTACAGGTAGTCCATCCTGTTCTGCTCAGGGTGAAATACCTGCACGCCGTACTCGGTCCCTATCCATATCCTTCCCCTCCGGTCGCAGTGAAGGGAGCGGATACGCTGGTCCACAAGTTTTTTCCCCCCTGAATGAGCTTCGAAGTTCCTTGCTCCTTCACGGAAAGGATCCAGTATCTCAATGCCTTTATCCATGGTCCCGAGCCAGAGCCTTCCCTGCTGGTCTTCACAGGCACATTCAAATGAGGTGGATCCCAGACCCAGATCACCCCGCTTGTAAACTTCAAACTGGTAACCGTCGTGGCGGTTCACTCCCTCACGGGTCAGGAACCACATATAGCCCTGATTATCCTGGATGATATCCCGGACCTCTTCGGTGGATAGCCCGTGCCGGCTGTTGAGGTTCTCAAATTCAAGGGATAGCTGTCCCCCAGCTTGCAGTGCAGGGAAAAATGCGCATAACGCAAGGGCAGCATATTTCAGGAAACGGGGCATTAGCATCGACCGAAATTTAAGAAATTCAGACGGATTTTTAAGAATGAATCCGGCCGGGATGATTTACATTTGGACAGAATGTCTAACTAAATAAAACTACCATGAGAAAACTCTACTTCTTCTTGTTCTTGATCGGAAGCCTTTCCCTGCAGGCCCAGGATGTGGATTTTACCTTCCGGGTCAACATGAACGAAACCGGCGATTTCGAATCTACCACCCACAAGGTCTGGGTGGTGATGTCCGGAGATGCAGACTGGAATTTTACAGAGTATTATGAAATGACAGACGGCGATACCGACGGAATCTACGAGTACACCCTGACCGTGGCATCAGGTGGAGCCCAGGTGGTGCAGCCCTACAGTTTTGCCTACGGGCCTGATGCTGATAGCTATACAAACTGGGAAACTCCCCCGGCAGAATGTGCCAATGCTGAGAACTACCGGGAGATTACCGTTCCGGCCGACCAGGGAGATACCATCCTTCCCGCGTTCTATTATGGCACCTGTAGTGATGTACTGGGTGGGATCATGGTCACCTTCCAGGTGGATATGAACGCCGTGACGGATCTCTATGAAGGTGGAGCTGTATGGGTCAACCTGGATAACTGGACTTCTTGGTATGAGATGGAGGACGGGGATGAGGACGGTATTTACACGGTGACCCTGCCCTATTCCGAAAGCGACGAGATACGCTACATTTTCTCCTACCAGAACGGGGCGGATCCGGAATCTAACTACGCCGATGAAAGCGTTCCGGCCGAATGTGTCACTGATGGGCAAAGGGTCCATACGGTGGGAGCCGAAGACGAGACCCTTCCCTTAACTGCTTTTGGCGCCTGCCCGGCGAGCAATGATGTGAGCATCACTTTCCGGGTGAACATGAATGCCACTGAAAACTTGCTGGAAACTGATAAGGTCTGGGTGGTCTTGGATGCCGATCAGGACTGGAACTGGACAGAGTATTACGAGATGAGCGACGGGGATGCTGACGGGATTTTTGAATATACGCTGGTGGTGAGTTCCGACGGCGGGGATGTGGTACAGCAATACAGCTTTGCCTACGGGGCTGCCTGGGACAATTATACCGACTGGGAGACCCCTCCTGCAGAATGTGCCAATGAGAATGATTACCGCGAGGTGACCGTGCCGGCTGGCACTTCTTCCCTGGTGTTGCCGGCCTATTATTACAGGCTCTGCACGGATGACCTGGGCGGAAGGACAGATGTGACTTTTCAGCTGGATCTTTCGGACATCTCGGATCTGCAGGGGGCTGTCTGGGTGAATATCGGCGGTGACTGGAGCGACTGGTTCGAGATGAGCGATGCAGGGGGCGGACTCTGGACAGCCACCAAGAGCTATGAACCCGGTGAAGTGGTCTTCTACACTTATGCCTACCAGAACGGGCCCGATCCTGACAATGATTATGTGGACGAGTCGGTCCCTGAAGACTGCGGAGGCACCTTTGGTGTGCGCAGGGTCGAGGTGGGCAGTGAGGACATCACCCTTCCCATGGTGAAGTTCAGTGCCTGCCCGGCAAGCTTGCCCGACCTGGTGGAGATTACTTTCTCTGTGGATATGTCTGCAGAAACTGTTAGCGACAAGCAGGTATGGCAGGTGATTAAAAGCCCCTGGTACTGGAACGAGCTGAGCAGTTCGGGGGATGACATCTATACCGGAAAGGTAAAGGTGTACAAGGAACAGCAATTCCCCTATACCTTCCTCCTGGGGGCCATGGATGAATGGGACGGAGAGGAAAGCGTGCCCGCCGAGTGTAATTTCGGAACGGAAACGGCGCCGGAGAGGCTTTTCGAAGGCAGTGATATGGATTCCATCATGCCGGTGATCGTCTTTGGTGCATGTGTCGACCTGTCCGAAAAGTACGACATCACCTTCCGTGTGGATATGTCCCAGGTCGAAGACCTCTACGAAGATGGGGCTGTCTGGGTTAACCTGAACTCCTGGACCGACTGGTACGATATGGCTGATGGCGACGGTGACCTGGTCTACGAGTATACCGCCCAATATTCCGAAGGGGAAGAGATCAGCTACATCTTCTCCTATCAGAACGGGGCCGATCCAAACAACGACTATGTGGACGAAACCGTTCCAGAGGCATGTGCTGCCGGGGGTCAGAGAACTTATACGGTGGGGGCTTCAGATGCCATCCTGGACCTGGTGAGTTTCGGTTCCTGCGACCTGGAAACAAGCATAGGTCAGGCAGAAGGATCCGGCATGAAGCTGTATCCCAACCCGGCCAGCGGATTCTTTACCATAGACCTTGATGAGATGTCCACCGGAAGCCTGGAAATCATGGATCTCAGTGGCAGGGTGCAACTGAGCCGGAGTTTCAGCCATTCAAGATCCCTTTTGATTTCCACAGTGGATCTTCATCCCGGCCTGTACCTGCTGCGTCTTATCACAGGGAAGGAAGGCCTGAGAACCAGATTGATTGTGAGATAGCTTTACTGCGTGACACAGGGGCCGGCCCTGCAAGGCCGGCCCCCTTTAATGATCCCATGTTATGAAAAAGTTCCATGGAGCCTGGATACTGATCCTGGGCCTGATCCTGAATTCCTGTGACCAGGGAAACGGAATTGAGACCACAGAGGCGCCCCGGGTGGATTTTGCAAACATCACCAATCCCTTCCAGGAAGACAGCCTGGTACATGCTGCTCCGGGTGAAAGACTTCGCCTGGAGGCCTGGCTGAGGGATGAGGTGGGCATTCAGCGTTTTCACCTGTATTACCCGCTGTGGGACCTGGACAATACCATCGAAGTGGCGGAGTATTATCCCGACAGAGTGCTATACGAGTACCTGCTTTCTTTTGGCTTTGAGGTGCCCCCTGATACCGATCCGGATGAAGAGTACATACTGATGCTGACTGTGACCAACCGTGGGGGCCTGACCACCGAAAGGGAGGTCTACGTGGCCATGGACGGTGATTACCAGTCCCCGGTGATCAGTGAAGTGAGTCCCGGCAATAACGAAATAGTAGAGGGTGATGCCGTTAATATTAAATTCAGGGTGCAGGAGAACGAGGAACTTAAATACGTGGTATTTCATTTTCCCGCCATGGAGATCTACGATTCAGTGACGTCCTTCCGGGGGGGCAAGGCCTATGCCTATGACCAGGTGTTTGACGGACTCACGGAGGGCAAGTACCGCTTCACCATCAGGGCAAGGGACATGTACGAGAACAGCAGGGAAAAGGAAGTAAACTTTTTAATCTCCCAGTGATATGAAGGGCAAAATTCTATTTATTCGGAGGGCCTGTCTTACCATACTGATTGTATTCCTGGTAGGGGGAGGGCTCTGCGCACAGGAGCGGGAGATCAGCGGCCGGGTGAGCGATGAGCGCAGCGAAGCCCTGATCGGGGTGAACATCGTGGTAAAGAACAGCCTTGTGGGCGTCATAACGGATGCTACGGGATCATTCAGTCTCAGTGCCACTCCCACAGACACCCTGGTCTTCACCTATGTGGGCTACGAAAGCCTGGAGCTGGTTGTGGGCGAACAGCTCCGGATGGATGTACAAATGCTTCCGGCCGCCGAAGCCCTGGAGGAACTGGTTTTCATCGGCTATGGTTCGGTTCGGAAAAAGGACCTGACCTCGGCCATTGCCACCGTGGAGGGAGAGGTGATCAACCAGACCAGCCAGGGAAACTTTACCAGGGCCATGCAGGGACTCAATGCGGGCATCCAGGTATTCAGTACCGATGGGAGTCCCGGGGCCAGTCCCACTGTGATCATCCGGGGTGCTACTTCCATCAATGGCAATCCCAATCCCTTTTACGTGGTCGACGGCATCCCCATAGGCCGCAATCCCAACCAGATCAACTCGGCGGATATCGAAAGCATTTCCATCCTAAAGGATGCTTCGGCCACAGCCATTTACGGTACCAAGGCAGCCAACGGGGTCATTCTGATCACCACCAAAAAAGGAAAGATGGGGCAGTCCAATTTCCATGTGAATGCTTCCCGCGGCATGCAGCACCTGAGAAAGCCGGAAATAGCGGGAGCCAGGGAATACATGCTGGTGCACAATGAGAAATACTACAATGCGGGACAGGGGGAGTATGCCCTTTTCAGCCCGGAGCAGATCGATACCACGCAGACCACGGACTGGTGGGAAGAGGCCATGCGGACCTTCGCACCCCGCTATGACCTGAACATTGGATTTGACGGGGGCACCCGGAAATTGCGCTACAGCGGAAGCCTTGGCTACTTCAGGCAGGAGGCCCAGATGGAAGTGGGTCAGTGGGAAAAGGTCACTGCACGCTTCAATACCGAATACCATTTCTCTGAGAATATTAAACTGGGACAAAACTTTGCTCCCAGGATGGAGAACTGGATCAATACACCTTCTATCTGGGGACTCATCTCCATGGATCCTACCACACCGGTATTCCGTCCACTGGACGAACAGGCCGGACTGAACCGCTACAGCATCTATCAGCGGTCCTACAACAACGATACCTGGAATCCCATGGCCGAGCTTGAGCGGGGCAAGGTCAACAACCAGAATCTGCTCATAGGCATGCAGAGCAACACCTACCTGAATGTGCGCTTCCTTGAGGATTTCATTTTCAATACTCAGCTGGGCCTGGATTTCACCTCATTGATGTCCGATCGCTACGATCCCGAATTCGTCATTGATCCCGGTAAGGAATCCAACCCGGTGAATTCTGTATCCAGACAGGTAGATAACAACTACGCCTTTGTGTGGAACAATACCCTGAGTTACGTGAAGACCCTTGGAGAAAGACACAACCTGAACCTCATGGCCGGTTTCGTGACCGAGAAGGGACGTTACCGCTACGTCTGGGGATATAAAAAGGCCATTCCCAATGATGATCCGAGTCTTCGCTATCTCACCGCCGGCGAACTGGAGCCCGATTCAGACGGCAACGATGCCAGCGCATCGCTTGTATCGGTCCTGGGACGGGTCATGTACAATTTTGATGAAAGGTATTTCCTGACCATGTCCATACGAAGGGACGGATCTTCCCGCTTTCCCAAGAAGAACCGTTTTGGTGTATTCCCGGCATTTTCAGGCGCCTGGTCACTTCACAATGAAGACTTCATCCGGGACCTGGGTTTTATTTCACTGTTGAAACTCAGGGCAGGCTGGGGCCGTGTGGGAAATGAAGAGATGCTCAACGACAATTTCTTTATCAATTCGTTGGGTAAGGCGCCCTATGTGTTCGGGAGTGCCGGATCAACACTGGTGGGGAGCTACAGCGACCGCTTCGCCAATACAGATCTTCGCTGGGAGACCGTGGAGGATTTCAGCGGAGGTATCGACGTGGCCTTGTTCAGGAACCAGCTTAGCCTGACAGCGGAGCTCTTCTCCAAGAAGACCATCGATATGATCATGCTCAAATCCTATCCCTTCTTCAGCGGTTACCCCGATTTCGAAGCCATGATCTGGACCAATATCGGGAGTATCCATTCCGGGGGCGTGGAGATTAGCCTGGGCTACCGGGGCCAGCAGGGGGATTTCAGCTGGAACGCCAGCCTGAACCTGACCCATGTGAGGACCAGGACCCTGGAGCTGGCCGACGGGGTCGATTACAACGATTCCTGGTGGGGGGACTATATCACCAAGAGCCGGGAAGGCGAGCTGGTGGGACAATTCTGGGGCTACCGGACGGATGGGATATTCCAGAACCAGGCTGAAGTCCTGGCGCATACCGACGAGCATGGGGACATCATGCAGCCGGATGCCAAACCAGGGGATGTCCGCTTCCAGGATCTCAACCGCGACGGGGTGATCAGCGATGAGGACAAGACCTTCATCGGGTCGGGTCAGCCCGATCTGACCTCCGGTCTGAATCTCAGTGCAGCCTACAGGGGCCTGAGCCTTTCCATGGGACTCTATGCCTCCCTGGGTGCGGATATTTTCAACACCGTCCTGTGGGAGTGGAGCTGGGGAGCCAACAATTCCAATGTGTTTGCGGGCTCCTATGACGATGCCTGGCACGGGGAGGGGACTTCTGACCGCCTGCCCATACTGGACCTGAACGATAACAATCAGAACTACGACAAGATTTCCGATCTCTATATTGAAAGCGGGAATTTCCTGAAGATCCGCTTTGTTCATATCGCCTACGAACTCTCGTCCTTCTGGAAACTGAAATCGGCCAGCGTTTTTGCCAACGTGGAGAATCCACTGTTCCACACGAAGTACAGCGGTTTCGACCCGGAACAATACGGATCGGTCACCACCCAAAACATTGACTGGGGGGACAAGTACCCCGATCCGCTCATTTTCACACTTGGACTGAAGGTTCAATTCTAATACCACTGAGATGAAACGAAAACCGATCATATACTTAGCCCTTTCCATAAGCTTCCTGATCCAGTCCTGCGAGGATTTCCTGGACCAGCCCAGCCAGGGGGTGCAACTGGTGGAGAACTATTTCCAGACCGAGGAGGAATGCAGCAGGTTCCTTGCCGGATGCTATCGCGGGATCCTCCAGTACGGGGAATGGTACGGACCACAGTTCTTTTACATCCTGACTGCCTCAGCCACCGATGATGCCTGGTTGAGCAATCCCACCCAGGCCCAGCTGGATTACAAGGATTTTTCC
>Ga0180436_10004585_pt1 | contig 12367 bp, 15 predicted proteins | sample SS_ome_2_FD_132434 | JGI IMG/M metagenome (GOLD analysis project Ga0180436, IMG submission 132434) | Hypersaline lake sediment archaeal communities from the Salton Sea, California, USA - SS_3_S_2 metaG | ecosystem: Environmental > Aquatic > Non-marine Saline and Alkaline > Hypersaline >...
GCCAGGCGCAGGAGATCACTGTATAACGGGACTTCTTGTGCTACGATGTTGTTGATGTGTTCGTCGAGAAGTGGCTTGATTTGTAGAAATAAACCAGTGGGGTTTTCGATCTTCTCGTTATTGAGATAGTCTTCGATGAGTTTATGAACAGAGTTTCCTCTGCGAAGAACCCGCATGGATTCTTGTGGATTTTTGCGTCTCCATTCTGCAAAGAACTTCTTCTTTTCATGTCCAACCACGGTGGTTACGGAAGGATATTCTGTACCGTTTTCACGACGGTATTTTCGTCCTTCGTCAGTTGTAGTTGCTTTGAGTTCTTCGAGAATTGGTGCATTTAGATGTACGAACATAATAAAACCTTTCACATATTGTACAATATTTTTTATCTGAAGTCAAACGTTTCTTGAACGATTTCGAGACTTACTCATGGCCACAAGGTTCGATAATCTCTTATCTCTTGGGTTGCCGTTTTTGTGATGTATGTCTTTTCCGTCACCTTTACTAACTATACCTGCCTTTTCGGCATCTCTACGAGATTGGACCCGACCAGCTCTTCTCAGAATCTGGTCGGGTCTTCCCTGATACTTATCGTATTCGTCACGATAATTTCGTTTCCACTCTTCGAAACTTAACATCACTTTTCTTTCTTGTCGGTGCCGTCGGCCTTCTTATGTGACTTGTAACCCTTGTTCTTCATCCACCATGAAAGTGCCCAAGGATTGTCGATCTTGTCTGAGTGTCTCTTCTTCATGGCCTTGACTGTGCCCTCAAAGCCTGGAGGTGAAACTTCATCGAGGTGTTCTGGTGACTCACCGAGTCTTTCCTTTGCTCTTGCAACACCACGATTACGCTTGCGTAACTTGTTGAACTCTTTCTTTGGGAGCGGATTGGTTGTATACATATCCACCTGTCTCATGGCACGCTTTTGATTATCATCCTGTGCTTTCTTGACATAGGAACGAAGTGTGGATGTCTTGAGTTCGTCGAGGTTTTCGACTGATTCACGAACTGTTGCACGATTCAGTGGACCCTTGAAGGTATCACCGTTGTCATTCTTAATATGAACGGTACTTCCCTGAATCTTGGTGACTTTACCAACCACACCAGTTCCGCCCTTGGTGCCGTGACCGAGGTGAACGGTGTCACCGACTTTGATTGCTTCTTCAAGTTCAACGTGGTCTTTGATAAGACCTTTGATCATCTTTGCGTTCGCCTTGACCGAGGTTGATCCGAGGTTCTGAACAAACTTACTTGTTCCTCTTGTTACATGGAGTTGTCCGTCCTTCTCGTAGAATTCACGACCGAACTTCTTATCTTTGCCAAGATATTTGTATTCTGGTCCGAGGTGTGACTCTGTTTTTAGATTTTGCTCGTAGATTCTTCTTTGAAATGACATATCATTTGACCTTTATACTTTTAATGGTTTTCTTTTTGGATTTGATGTCGAGTTTATCTGCATCAGGCCAAAGATTCTTTGCAGCCTCTACAGAATCTTTCATTTCTGATTTTTCAAATGGTACAGAACCGAGCATTTTACTGCCCTTATATGCAACAATCTCATCTTCATTCAGATCGGTTTCTTCTCTTTGTGTTTGTCTTTGGTGTCGAGCCTGTTCGCGTTCTCTTTCACGTCGATCGCGTTCTGCTCTGTCTCGAAGTCTTTGAGCGTCTCCTCGGGTGGTCCGAAGATCGACTTCCATTAGACCTGCAAGTTGTTCATAAATCTTTCTCTGTAGCGACATGTAACTCTCCTATCAAGAGGCAACAATATGTATCATTTTGGTTGAGTCACGTTCAGAATCTTCTCAATCTGAAGATCACACTGAGCAACTCTTTGTGCCCCTGGCCAGTACATGTAATCTTTGTCGCCATTCTTCTTGAGATTTAAAAGAAGAGGCATGATGAGAGATTGGACTTCACTCATCTTTGCACGGAGGAGTTCGTCATACTGTTCCTTGACAGCATTTGCACCTTCACATGTAGAGTTCATCTGCATGATGAGATCGAGTTTTTCTTTGATGGATTGAATTTCCTCTGGGGTCGAAGGCCCAGCCTTCTCCCCCAAAATTTCCTTCAGTTCATCTTCGTTGACGGCCATGAAGCCGTATGCTTGATCACTGTCAAATCCATCCATGAAATTATTATCAGTCGGTTGCATATGTACCTCCAGTTATTTGTGCCCATACATATGAACCTGCGTAACCGTCTGGATATGCTAAAATTGGTCCCCATACATTCTCAAACGAAGGCAGTGGGCCTGTGAGTCCTGACTGTAGATTTGGTATCGCTTCCGCATCATAACTTGCACCGTTTTCATCGTACCATTCCCATTTCGAGGTTCTATTGGTTGATACGTTTGTTACCGTAATATCAGCACTTCCACCCGATATACCAAACTGATAATAACCACCAAGTGGAGATCCTCCAGGCTGGGATTCGGTATATTCTGCATCATAGAAAGAAACCTTGAGATAATCATACTGATTGTACAATGCTTCTAAAGCATCTGGTAATGTGTCATCGTCTGGAATTCCCGGCTCATCACCCTGATTCACGTTGACAAGAAATTCTGTTCTGAAAGCGGCAGGGTTCAGTGGGAAGCTACAATCATCATCCTCTGGAGACGAACCAGTATAAATAACAGAAAATCTATCAGCAGAGTAACCTGCTACCCACGGATGAGTGACTCCTGTGAGTTCATATTGTTCACTAAAATCTATTGTCAAGTTTCTAAAATTATTACAAGCTCCGAGGAGTCTTGCTGCTACCCAACCATCTGCTGGATCCGGCCCTCCAGCGGGTGGGCCATCACCGTCGCCTGGAAGAGGAGATGCTAACTCGGGGTTTATCACCACTGCTAACATTCTATTTCGTCCTTCATCCGTTTGTCCTGGATCTACTGTACAATCTTCGTAATCGGGAATTCCTTGAGCAGATACCCTAGTGTATTCTCTCCAAGCATCACCAGTCAAAGAGTCCCAACCGATACCAGAGTTTGCCCATAAATAACTTCTAAAGTTTTCCCAATATTCACCAATATTGTATGAATCTACCTCAATTATTACATTTGCATCATATGATTCATATGTAATTGTTGAATCTTGTTGTCCGCCTTGAAAAATATCAACACAGTCTGGACATGTAGAGCAAGGATACCACGCTCTAAGACATTTTTCGACTTTCCTTAAATTTAGACTACCGTTAGTAGGTGGTGTTACTGTAATTTTTGCTAAGAGATTTTCACCGTCGTATAATTCGGTTTCCATATCACCAATTCTAAATTGTTTAGTGAGATATTTTAATACCCCATTGTTTCTTTCATAATTTTCAAAAGAAATTCTTACTGAAAAAGGTATTCCCCAACCAGCTACACCATTTTCTTCTCTACAACATTTCAGTCTTCTTGTATCGCTGTCGTCGCAACCGGCGGGACATGATTCTGGTGGGTCGGCGTCGTCTCCCTCGGGGCCGCCGCCATCAAGTGATTGAAATCCATTATCATACTGTTGTTTGCACTGATCTGAACAACATTGTAATGCGTTTGTTCTGCTACCTTGAAATTGTACACAGTATGGTTCTCTACAATAACCAGACTCATCGTAAACCTGAATTCCACCATTTGGTATAAAATATGTGTCTATTGTATTTTCATCAGGTAAAATTGAATGGTTTATTAAATCTTCTGGTGGACTCCCTGAACCTATTGCCCACCATACCAATGGGCCCAAAAACCCATCGTCGGTGCCAGATGGCACGTCACAATCGCCACCTTCACATGGCATACTATGAGGCCTGTATGTGGTAAATCCATATGCTCTTCTTCTCAAAGAGCTCCCTTTGAGTGCGATTCTGCTTCCCAATGAAAATGGCATGGTATATCTCCGAAAGAAATCTGTTACTCTATATGTATATCAATCCATCTTCCCCAGAGTTCTTTTCCATTGGTATCCAGACCGATCATTCGGAGTGCGTAACAGGACTTTGGTTTCCTCGGTTTGTTTCTTAATCGCATTTTCGTTTCTTTGAGAAGTTTATTTCCCTTGCGAGTGTTGCAATCAGGGCAGGCCGTCGTGAGATTCGTCCACCCAGAATCTCCACCTCTGCTCCGAGGATGAACGTGGTCGATGGTAAGTTTTGATGTGTCTTTGGTTCGGTGTCCGCAGTATTGGCAGGTCCAGTTATCCCGTCGAAATACATTTTGCCTCGTTGGGTTAAGTTTGTCAGACCAAGGAATGTGGACATACTGAATAAGTACAATCGCCGCTGGTAACTCATATGTCCCAGTCGTTGTCTTGATTCTGTGTTTTTTATCGTAGTTGTGGGGTTGAGTTGCTTTGCCAGATTCGATAAGTTTGACTGCTTTCTTCCAGTCAACGATTCCAAGCACCTCTTCAGATGCGTTGAGTAAGAGAACCTCTCTCTTCATGCAACCTCCATCTGACGTATTTATAAATATTAGTAAAAGGAGATTTCACATGTCAGGACATTATCGAGATACTCAAACGGGATCTGGGTCTTTACCTTTCATTCCAAAGAGCCACACTGCCATTTTAATTAATGTTGCAGGATCATATACTTTCACAGATCGTCAAGGTGTTGATTTTACCGTAACTGTTGGTCCGAATAACGTTCCAGCTTTACTTCCAATTTCTGTATCCAGTCACAAGTCTGGTGGAGTTTCTGGTAGCGTAGTATATCTAGTATGAAATAAAACAGGGGCCTCCCGATGAGGCCCCTCATTTGTTTTAACCCGTCTGTCTTCTCAGCCTTGGTCTAGTTGTCTGCGAATCCAGATCAAGTCTGTTTTGATCTCTGCAAGATCCGAACGAATCTCTATGCGGAAGGATTCCGCTGTGTCCATTCGAGAGTCGAGGTCTTCTAATTCTTTTTCGATAGTGTTGAGACGAGCTGTGGTTGTTGATTGATTCACAGCAGTATTCCAAATGAATGTTCCAAGAGTAAGCGCCCACGCCACCAGCATCCCAACTACACTCCAGTTGGTCTTGGCTTGAGTTGTCATTTGAAAAGAGTCTCCTTGTGTCGGTTGATGTCACTATATTTAGTTTTTTTAAGCATTTCACCTACTTCTCGAAATACTAAATATGGTGTAGTCTTGGGGGTTTCATGCAAAAAAATACAAGATTTTTCATTAATCAGATTTGGCCTTTATCAGAAGTATATAGAAATTCTGGTCTTGGTAAATGGTTTCACGGAGAGAAAGCAAAGGGAACCGAGCCAGGTTGGGATCGTTATAACTCAAAGGGTGAGAGAATCGGTAAATGTGGTGATGCGAAAGAGGGAGAAGCATATGCTGCATGTCTCTCTCGACAGAAAGCAAAGAAACTCGGAAAATCAAAGGTAGGATCGTTTGTTCGTCGCAAGAGAGCCGCACAACGTGCTGCGGGTGATGCGGAGAAAGGCGGAGAGGCTACCAAGGGTGATAAACCCGTCTTCGTAAAAACTGGTATTACTGATTTAAAGAAAAAGGGATGAACATGGAAGACCTACACGAAAAGAACAAGCCCACCAATCCAGATTTATGGAGTCAAGCAATTTCAAAGGCAAAGAGCAAGTTTGATGTTTATCCCTCTGCTTACGCCAACGCATGGGCGTCGAAGTGGTACAAGGAACAGGGTGGTGGTTGGAGATCAAAGAAGAAGGAGGAGTCCGTGAATTATAACGATATAGAAGAAACTGTCGAGAAAATGACAGGAGAGATTGCAGACAAGATCAAGGGTGAGATGAAAAAGCGTCTCAACAATCCAAACGCAACAGTCAAGGACTATGCAAAGAGTGCCAAAGAATCAGTAGAACTTCAAGAACAGAAGTTTAGTAAGGCACAGATCGACCGTATGCGAAAAGAGTACTCATCACTCGGTACGATAGATCCATCCCAACCAACATACAAAAGACTTACTGAACTTCTTGATAACATGTCTGACGAACAACTCAAAAAACTTGCACAAGCAAAGATCAAGTTCGTGTCTTCACTTGCACTCAACCGAGTGAACAAAAGAAAAATGAAAAAGGAGTCAGTTGAACTCAATGAAAATAAGTTTCGTGAAGTTCTCAACCGAGGAAAGAAACTCGGTGACTGGAACATGATGTCATATTTTCTCTATCAGGGAAATGTGTGGATGCTTCAATCTGGTCGTGCAGTAAACCAAGGCGCACTTGAAGACTTTAGAAAGAGATCACAACCTGGCTTGCTCAAGTCTATTGGTCTTACCGAAGCACTTGCCGATCGTCAGGTGATTCGTCAAAAGAAACTCCCATCACTGGAAAAGAAAACAACCAACATCGCATTGGTTCTCCCAAATACTCCCGAGATGCAAACCAAGATTGATCGGGTTCTGGAATTCTCCGCAAGTACGCGAAACCGAATGAACAAATTGGTCACGGGCCGCGAGAACCGAGGAAAGGATCTGGTTCTCTACTTCCGAAGTGCTCAGTCTCGTAAGAAGTTCCAGAAGATGCTCAACGCAAAGTCAGACTGGACTGCGACCGAATCAGTCGAGCTCGATGAAGCAAGCGAGAAGGACCACGAATACTCAATGGCACGTTCACAACTCTCGACTATTGAGAAAGCAGTGATGAATCTCAAGAAGAAGATGAAGGGTGAAGGTAATCTGGAAGCATGGGTACAATCCAAACTCACCAAGGCTGCTGACTACATCGACTCTGTATCTGACTACATCGACAGTGGTGAACATGACATAGAAGAATCGAATCTAGAGGAAAAACTCAACGATCCAGTTCGTACCTCGGGTGGACCAAAAAAGTTTATGGTAAAAGTAAAAGATCCATCTACAGGAAATGAGAAGACTGTTCGTTTTGGTGATCCAAATATGGAGATCAAGAGAGACGACCCAGAGAGAAGAAAGAGTTTTAGAGCAAGACACAATTGCGAAAACCCAGGCCCAAAGACAAAGGCTAGATATTGGTCATGTCGTATGTGGGAAAAGGGTAAGAAAGTCAGTGAATTGGATTGAAACACCAAATGAAAACAGTAAAGCAACTCATCACAAAAACTGGTTGGTTACTACCACATTACCCAGTTCAGATCATGAACAAGTATGATGAACATGAATGGTCACATGGTGATCCAGAAGATCCTATTCACTGGACAGGTGATAAGAAGAAAGCTGACCAGATAACAAAAAAGAAAAGAGTTGCTGGTAAGAAACCATATAGTGATGATGCAGATTTCAAGATCGAAGAGTCTTACATTTCGCCTGGTGGTGGGAGTAAGTATGGTAATGTCATCTTTCTTGCGGGTGGTGCCGGTTCTGGCAAGTCAACGGCGATTCGTAAATTTGTAGACTTATCAAATTACAAGATCATCAACCCAGATGACTTCAAGGAACGTGCAGTCCGTGGTGCAAAAAAAGGTATCATGAGTTTCCGTCAGTTCCGTTCTCTCGATCCAAATTCACCCGAAGGCTCTTCCGAGATTCACAAGAAATTCTTTGATAAAGGAAGTGGACTGAGAAGGGCTGCGAGTGTTCTCGACGATCCTTCACGATCAGAACTTCCAAATTATCTTTTCGATCGTACATTCTCACATGCAAAAGAATTCAAGAGAATGGCCACAAGAATGTTGAGACTGGGATACAAACCACAAAACATGCACATTGTCTTCGTAGATACTCCAGTCGAAAGAGCAATTATGCAGAATCGTATGCGCACTCGTACACTTCCTGATGAAGTAATTCGTGCGAGCAACGAAGGTGCTCGTGCAAATGTTCGAGATTTTCTTTACAAGAGACTCAGAGGAGCCGCTATTGACGGTGATGTCTGGGTCGTACGCGGTGATGATGTCAAGAGAGTCAAGCAGGCCGGTAGACCTTTCAATCGCACCAGTAAAATTTAATAACAATAGGTGCAACTACTAGGGTTGGAAGCCTATCTTATCCGTACCACTACCAAGTGAATTCTTCGTTCTTATTTTGATATCATTTGATTCTTTGAAATCAACACTAGACAGAAGTGACCACTCAGGAATCCCAGTGGATCCTTGCTTGTAGACGACATAGTAGACTTGATTTTTGATTGCGTCCACGAAAATATCAATGACGGGACAAGATCCATCTGGTTTGGTTTCTTCTTCAATTATTTTTTCACAAGCGTAGTTGATTGCCGTAGAAGAAATCTTACCACCTTTTACTTGTGGTTTGTTTTCTGTAATCGCTCTTTGTATTGTTTCGTTTTTTTCAATGAACTCATCCCATAACTTTTGATCGTAGTTTTTCTTCTTAATGATAAAGTCATCAACTGCTTTAGCAGTGATGCCTGGATACTTTCTTTTTAGATTACTTTTTTTACTCATTAAATACCAAACACCCGCCACACCTCCAGTTGCTATTGGATTCTCATCCAATACTTTCAATAAACCGTACTGTGTGGTATTTGACCATTTTCTTTTAACAGTGGTCTGTCTGTCTATCAAGTCTAATACATCTTGTGGTTTTACAACATTTGTTGAACCTGGCTTCGCTTTTGCTGATATGACAATTTGACGTTCATTTCTTCCCGTTCCACTATAAATAGCATAGTCCATTAACGGATAGTTTGGCAGGTCGGGAAACCAAGATTTAGTGTTTCGTGCTATATCATACTTCAATCCGACTTTCTCAAGAAGATCAAATGTAATCACTGCCATTGGGCCTAGAATTTCGGAGAAATCGGTTTTCACCGCATTAACGAATGAAGTGTTTGTTCTAACTGAATTAAACGCCGATCGTAATTCGGCATCAGTGATATACTCACCCTGTGAGTGATAAAGAACTAATAGTTCCAAATAATATTTCTGATCAGCAGTTAAATCATTTCTTGAGTCTATGGATTCAAGTAGAGTGGTTTCTAACTGATCGACTGTATATTTCGGTCCTTCTTTGATATTGAAGGCTTGTGGTTTGAGACTTGCTTGTGCTGATTTGGAACTACCAGGCTTTACAAGATCATCCAAATTTATTCTAACTGATTTTCCTTTGAACTCAACCAACGCTCTAGCTACATACTTATCTTCATTGATAAAAGTTACCTTATCACCTTGTTTGAATGATCCAATTCTTCTGTTACCATCTGCATCATACATAGTGGCGTTATCTTTCCTAACCACTGTGTCGATACTTTTGTGTTGCTTATATTTGGCTTCCCAGTTTGCTTTTCCTCTTCTTCCGGCCATCTTGATCTCCAAATTTTGGTAAAAAGATTTATTTTCAACAGTATCACAGAGTCATCGGCGTAAAATCTCCAATTTATTTATATAATAAATAATCAGAAGGAGTTTCGGTGATGAAAACATACAGACAATTTATCAATGAAGAGGGACGATCGAGAGGTGAAGCGATGGAACATGCGATCGTCACCGCCGTCAATGGCAAAGAGGCAACACAACCAGGCATCCCAAAGGGTGCCGGAACCAAGGTAGCAAAGGCAACTCGTCTCTCAGGCAAGGCCGAAGTGCTTGGTGCCTCTCAATTGGAAGTCTCTGATATCTGGTCACAATACTGGCCAGGAGGGAAGGTTCCTGCGTCTACGAAGACTCCTAAGACTGACATCATGGTAGGACGCAAGAAGATCAGTCTGAAGACTGGAGACGCTGCACAGTTAATGTCTGGGGGTGTGAATGAGTCCACCGCCACCTTCTACGCAGCGGTGGACCGTATGGGTATTGACCCCGACACTGAGGGTGGGATCTTCAAGAAGATTGAGGACGCGGTTCTGAATCTTGCTCCTGCTTCAGTAGCAGCAAGTGATCTGAAAAGCGAAATTCAAAAGGGCAAAGATAAAGCAGTTATGCGTGCCAATGCCGCTCACAAGATTCTGCAAAAGGATCTCAATTCTCTTTTTCAAAACAATCCAGAATTTGGATTTGAATTCATCTACGAAGCCATGACAGGTGAGGTCAAGTTCGGTGGTAATCTCGGTACATGCACACACTTTCTGACATGTGAATTCGACGGTGAGAATGCTCATCTGATTCCTGTAACAAACGAACAATATGTACGAAAGATTCTGAAGAGAACCAAAGTATCTGTTCGTTTCAAGACAACATCACAGAAGAGTGGTGGAAAGAAAACAGGTGCGTACAAGTATTGGTCTGTTGTAGGCCTTGTCACCAACAAACTACTTGAAGAGATTGAATCGGCGGGCGATCTACTGACCGAGGGTATTCTATCTAACATCATTCAAAGAGTCAAAGACTTCGCGATGCGTACATGGAACAAAGTCAAGGAATGGGTTTCCAAGTCTTGGCAAAATCTTCTTGACTTCCTCGGATTTGAACCTGTCGTCAAATTCCGAAACAACATTAGTTTCCAACCATAAACACACTTGATCAGTCGAAGGGATAGAGATGAAATCATTCAAGCAATTTATCGCAGAAGCACGGGCGGCGGTACTCGGAAGAGCGTATATCGTCGGTCCAAATGGTAAATGGTTCCATTGTAACGCACGAACACACAGCGATTGGGTGATGAAAAATTACAAGAAAATTGGTGTCACATCAAAACTCGCAAGTTATAATCCCAAGAAACCAGAAACCAATTATAGCATTACCGTCGAAGATGCCATTTGGTATGGTGCAGTTCGAATTCTCGTTTCACATGGCGTCGTTGAGATGGTATGCAAAGAGAGTGCATTGACTCCAAAGGTGAGAAAAGCATGTGCTGATTTCTATGAGAAGGTAGCATATGGTCACAAAGTCTGGATTTATGTCGCCGACGAGGAAGAAGGCGGTGATGAAAACGTGGAGGGTCGTTTGCTTCATAATTTTCCTGATCCCGATGATGCGATGCAATTCTTCGAGAGAGGTAAAGTTGTGAAGAGAAGCAAGATCGGTAGTACGATGGCACAATTCAGATGAAATCATTCAGTCAGTTTATACTCGAAGAAACATCATATCGCCGCAAGGGATACATCAACATCAAGACAGGCAAGATGGTGTTGTTTCCTTTCGCGGGTAGAGGTATTCGTCCGTTTCATACCGAGTATGTGTTGAAGAATGCAAACAAGTTCATTCGTGGAGGTGAAAACGCACTTCTTCGAAAGTTCGCAGATGCAAATGGATTTGAACCCGAAGACGAAGAGACGATCTCCATGTGGGTTGATATCAAGACTGGCAAGGTAGACCGCGATCCGAATCTCGATAGCATCATGGAAGCAGAGGGATGGCGTCGTGTGGTATTTGACGAAGGTATCTCCAGTGTCGAACCACGCGATCGCCGCGAAGGACAGAGACTCGTCAAGATGATACTCGATAAGATTCCGTGGAAGAACATTGAAAGTTTGAATGTCTATGATGAAGGACACTTGAACGACATGACCACATTATATTCAGAGGAAGACGCATACTCATACGTCAAACGTGGGTCTGTTCCGAGACGAAGTAAGATCGGTTCAACCATGGCTATGTTCCGTGGCGAGAGTGTCAGTGAACAAATAGTCAAGGGCGAGTTGATCAAAGGATGGATGACACCACGCGGCAAACTAATGGTATATCCAAGAAATAGTAAACAAGAGTATCACCTACAGATTCTCACACAACTGATTCCGTATGAGAAAATGCGTCCTCACATGGGCGAGTTCATTGGTTCGGAACATCTCAAGTTCATTGAAAAGATGCAGAAGGATGGAACGTCAGACTTCACAGATGAACAAATGAAAGAACTCGTCGAACGTGAGTATAAGAGAGTCTACAAAATGTGGGCGACTGGTCGTGTTGACTCCGACAGAACCGTAGAAGGCAAGTTCGTGGATATGGGATGGGTCAAGATCGTGATTGATCGCAACCAATATGGCATGTCTGCAATCGAGGGATCGGACAGACAGACACTCAAGTGTGCGAAGAAACTCGACAAGATGTTTGGTGGATGGGAAGGATTCGCCACCAAATCCATGATGATATCCAGCAAGACAAGTGTCAGTAGAATCGGATCGGCAATTCGTGACAGTGCTGGTTGGGATCACTATCTCAAGACAGGTCAAGTCAAACGGCAGACTGAGATTGGTCGCAAGATGTCTCAGTTCCGTGAGTTTGTTCAAGTATAAAACTGAATAGGTTCTCTTGATATAAATTATGTTTCCGATTTTATAAATAGAAGAGAACCAATACAGGAGTTATACTCATGGGATCACCATCAGGAACAACCGCAGACTTTCCAGAAAATCCAGCTGATTGCTCTACGTTCGGGCATACATTTGAATATGCTTGTGGAGACGGTAATAAGATAATAATTAACGTATCGCGAAGGTGTGTAACGGGTGGTGAAGATAAAATCATTAGTGTTGATATTACTACTACTAATATTTCAGGGTCAGTCACTTCATCTGTATCAGTTGAGGATTCAGATGACCAATCAGA
>Ga0180436_10004586_pt1 | contig 12365 bp, 14 predicted proteins | sample SS_ome_2_FD_132434 | JGI IMG/M metagenome (GOLD analysis project Ga0180436, IMG submission 132434) | Hypersaline lake sediment archaeal communities from the Salton Sea, California, USA - SS_3_S_2 metaG | ecosystem: Environmental > Aquatic > Non-marine Saline and Alkaline > Hypersaline >...
AAGAGGCCGTCAGCTTATTTCTGAAAAAGGTTTCTCTTTCGATCAAACGATGAATATGGAAATATAAAGGACGTCCCCAAAATTAATTTTTTGGGATGATAAGAGGAATCTATGAAGCATATAATTACGTTGGTGCTTATTTGTGCATGTATGCTGAGCTTTTACAGCCCTGATGGATGGGCTGGCAGTGCTGAAACGGCAGCCCAGAAAGCCGCCGAACAGTGGCTTGGCTTAATAGACACCGGAAAATATGATCATAGCTGGGAAACTGCAGCGGCGCTTTTTAAAAATGCAATCACCAAGACGCAGTGGCATCAAACCATTAAAGCTGTCAGACCACCCCTGGGCAAGCTGAAATCAAGAAGCCTGACATCCGCAACCTATACCACCACACTCCCAGGAGCCCCCGATGGTAAGTATGTTGTTATCCAGTTCCAATCCAGCTTTAGCAATAAACAGTCAGCTATCGAAACCGTGACGCCCATGCAGGATCCGGATGGCGTCTGGCGGGTTTCCGGATACTTTATCAAGTAATTTTGTGGACTAGGCCGATAACAGGTTGAATATAAATCTGGCGGCACTATATTATCAGTATCGGAATTCTACTGATGAAGGTGCTGCAATGGAGCTGTTTAAAAAAAAATTTCCACCGACTGTCGACATGGCGGTTGAAAAAATCCTCGTTGATCTTTCCCACCGAGACCGAACCAAGATTGCCAACATGGATGAAAGTGACCTGACCATTTTTCATCAGAGCTATGGCATTTTTATCAAGAATGAATTTAGATTGTGGGGAAACACACCGCTATTAAATTCGTGTTGTGAAATATCGGGGCGCAAATCGGTCAACCCAGACCAAGCCTCCTTTATTATTCTCAAAGAACTGCAACGTCGAATCCAAAAAACAAACGTACTCAAGGTCGTAAAATAAACCACCGCGTATGCGTTTAAACTTTCCATGGAGATGGCAGTTGGACAATGGCCAACGGCAAAGGACCCAGCTCACATACCGGCGTCAACTGGCTCTCCAACGTTTATAAGGCGAATCGTCTTCCATTTGCCCTGCTGGTATCGAAGCATCGACACACTGAACAATGTTAATACATACAAAGTCAGAATAATCCAGCAGGCATAAATCCCCCAACCCAAAATCGCGACACCAATATATATGGGAATGATCATGACAAAAAGCGTGGCCATGCCGATACTCCACATGATAAAGCGGGTATCACCAGCCCCCTTTAACGCACCGATACACGTAAAATAGAGGGCATCAAAGCATATGAAAATGGCCATGATCCGAATAATGACACGACCCTGATCCATAATCTGTCGTTGAATTTCGTTGGTGCCCTCTGCGGATACAAAAAGCTTCATTACCCAGTGAGGTGCACTCAAAAAAATAACGGCAAGCATGAGAACATAAGCCAGTAGGATGAACGTAGTCTGCCGGGTATATCGAATGGCACCAGCCACGTCCTGGCGCCCCAGGGACTGGCCCACAAGGGTTGATAAACCGATTGAAAATCCATATGCCGGCATAAACGCAATCGATTCAATGGAAATAACGATGTTGGATGTTGCCAAGGCCACTTTGCCAAGTCTACCCACCATAAAAATAAAAAACGTAAAGGCAAAAACATCCAATGCGAATTGCAATGCCGCTGGCAAACCGGTTCGAATGATTCGCAGCGACAGTGCTGGATCAAATCTACGGTTTGATCGGACGCCGTAACGCCGATCATTGGCTCGGGTGAAAATCAATATGCAGTAGAGCAAAGCAATCAGGGTCCATGAGCTGACTGTGGCGATGCCGGCGCCACGGATACCCATCGCCGGAAAGATCCAAACACCATTGATCAAGGCATAATCCAGGGGTATGTTCCAAATCATGCCGATCAGGTTGATCCATAGTATCGGGCGGGTCTTGCCTCTACCGGAAAAAAATCCAGCCAAACCTGTCCCCAGCACATTCATGCCTCCGCCCATACAGAGAATCCGGAAATAGATACTTTCCAAGCGTTGAACCTCGGGTGGATGCCCGCCCAATCTGAAAAGTGGGTCCGACAGGTATGCCAATCCCATCAATATACAAGCCGCCACCCCTGAAAAATAGATTCCCTGCCACACACAGGCGCCGATACGCTCCCGAGAACCGGCGCCGGTATACTGGGCAATAAAAACATTCAGATAAGTAGTCACACCCGTAAATACGGTTAAAATCAAAAAAGCTACGATACCTCCCGGAAGAGCCGCGGCGATAGCGTCTACCGAATAATTAGCCAAAAAGACCCGGTCCGTAAACTCCATGACGGTGGTGGCTGCCATGGAAAGTACCAGCGGCAGGCTGACGGATAATACCTTGCGATAACTGACCGAGTCGGTGCTCATAAGCAACGCCTGTGAAATAAGGTGCCCCGCCGCAAGACTTCGCCGCGGAGTTCGGCGGCTCGGCTGAGCTCGCCGAAGTCTGAGGCTCACGCGAAGGCCTCAGTCGAGTCGCTCAGGGGTATTAAAACCAAGGCAAATTAGCGTGAACGTATCCAAAATAAGCTGCTGCATATCATATCAAACCGAGTATACCCAGCTTTTTGATCCGTGCGAGGTCATTATAGCGGGTCTCAAAAGCCACCAATATCAGGATGCCCCACAGACAAATTCGCATGATCTGTCACGCTTAGGGGTCGTTGGGTAGTACGTATTATTGATGTGTTGACGTTCCTGGGTGCTGGCCGGCAACTGGACTAAATGTTGAAACCATCCTGGGTTTTTTGATGAATCTTAAGCCGCCAGAAAAAAATGGCTGGGCGACTTCTCAACTTCTGGGGCGTCCCGGCTTTAGGTAGTCATTCTTAATCGGACGGAGATAGCGCCAGTGGGTAAGACGTCTCGCTCTTATTTTAATATCGATAGTACAATCTCACACAGCGTTTTGTCATGATATTCATGTGCATTCCCTCTCTGAATTTTTGAATTGCAGGACGCACAGCAAACCACGGTTGCCTGATTGATGTTGGCCTTGAGTTTGAATCGGCTAGTCCGCTTGATCATAGGATAATCCCAGCCAGATCATGGCTTCCCCCAGTGAACGGAAAACCCCGACGGTGACGGCAATTCCTTCCAGCTGAACAAATAATTCATATTTTTTACTGACATTGTATTCAAATTCAGCCCGGGCAACGATAGCGGTTTTCCCGCCGATCCGTTTTTCGGCATACCGGGACAAATAGGTGACAATTTTTTTAAGGTCTTCATCTTTAATGGTCTGATCGGGAATTATTTCTCGCAGATCCCAGATAATATTAAGTGTGGGCGGATGATCCGGGTCTTCATAGATGGATTGTAGAGACGAAAGCACCTCATCGACATCCAATTCACCTTCCACAACAAAAGTAGTCAGGTTATTATTTCGATCTATCCTGGATGAAATCGGCATGAATTAAGGTGCTGCCAGGCAGTTATTCTGCTTTCTGTTCATATTTCTTGATAAAATTCTGGATTGCTTCTTCGGTTAAATCTGAAATTGATCTTTCGGTATCAATACTGAGATGCTTCAGCTTTTTTAATAACTCGTTACTGATTCGAGTTGCAAACATTTTCTGACTATTCATGCCCAGCTTATGTCAAAAGCGCAGCATGTTTTTAAACTATAATTATTTTTTATTTAATGGTTTACTTGATTACAACCAAACAAAGCACTTGGTACGGTAGTCGTCGAACATATCTGCTTGACCTCATTGCCGATATTTGGCATTCTGCTGGCGTATCAAAATTTAAGCCGCATGGGGGTACAATCCACGCTTTTATGATTGGTTATGGATTGTAGAATTTATCCAGATTAATTAGACCTAAGCTTCCAAGCAGCGCGCCATACGGTCTCTCACTACCGAACCGCAAGCAATTATCTGTGCAAGGAGGTACCATGCTTCAAGTCAAAGATATCATGACAACCGAACTGATTACGGTTTCTCCTGAGACAGAAATTCTGCAGGCAGCCAAGGTGCTCTTAGGAAATCACATCAATGGCGTTCCGGTTGTGGATGAAGCCGGTAAGCTCGTGGGAATATTGTGCCAAAGCGATTTGATTGCCCAGCAAAAACGCCTACCCATTCCTTCTGTCTTTACTTTTTTGGATGGCTTATTTACCACGTCATCCGCCAAGCAACTTGAAAAACAGGTGCAAAAAATCGCGGCCATTACAGTTTCCCAGGCCATGACACCCAATCCAATTTTTGTAGAACCTGAAATGAGCATCGAAGTTGCTGCCGGTCTGATGGTGGATAACGGTTTTCATACGCTCCCGGTGTTGGAAGGTGAAGATTTAGTGGGAATCGTCGGCAAAGAGGATATCCTCAGTACCCTGCTTTCCAAAGATAATTCCCAATGAAACTCCCCGCATCAAGCTGCGGGATATCAAAGCGGAATTCACCCAAGTTTGCTTTCCTGCAGCAAACTGCAGGGTATTCAACCAAGACGAATACAGTTGTAACGCCGGTTTTATAGGATTTGCCCATCAATACAGTCCATGATCTGGGTATGCCCTCGATGGAGGAAAATATGAGTATGGATGAATACGCGCTGTCTTTTGACGGTGAAATGCTAAAGCGCGGTTTCTGGCTACAGGTTTGGACAATCGGTTATAGTGACCACAATTATATATATCTTAACCAAACCAGCGATCGCATTTATGCCAATGCGCCTTCTGCCATAAATGGACTCAGCCAGCACTTCGATTCGAGCAAGCATGCGCCTGACAATAGCTTGGCATCCTGCCTAAACGCTTTGGATATTGATCCCCGAACTTGTTATTTTCGAATGCTGGCTTTAGGTCCCCTTTTTGAAGAACAGCTAACCTTACACAAGCATGAACCCCTCCGGGATCAGATGGACTCCCTGGCTTGTGAAATTGCGGCCTACCTCAAATGGCGTGGTTTTGAAGTTCTCGGTATCTTCCAGAAAGGCGCAACAGTCAGTCAAGCCCTTCTCGATGAGGTAAAATCGAAAGTAATAAAGTTTCTAGCCGAGTAAATTCCCTTTTGCTAAAAAATGAATTTGCACGCCTATTCAAAACGGCCAATATCGAGGTTTTCCTGACCGATATTTCCGAAACGCATGAAAAGGGAAAAAGCCTGTGCCGGCGCTGGTTCGGCCGCCTGGCCGATTAATGTGATCGCAAAACGGCCCCGATTGGCAGAAGGAGCTTGGCTTCCGGGTTCTTTAGCGGCTACGCTTGAAGGTCATGCGCCCTTCCCGCGCCATGCTGACGGCGAATTGTTCATACCCGTTTTGACGTATGGCGTCGATGCAGGCAGCCCGGTCACTGTTGAATATCAAACCGAATAACTTGGCCATAAAATTATCATACTTTTTACAGGCCATTACATCGGAATATTGGGTGCAATCGGCACAGGATGCATAGCCGTTTTCCAGACAGCAGCTGCGCACTTTGCACCAGGATGCTTTTTCATTTTGCAGGCAACCCGCACATTTGCCCTTTTGATACTTTCCGCAGGCACCGCAGTATAACCCGCACTTGGCAATCAATTCGGTATCGCTCTTGGTCTGTTTCATAACAATCCTCCTTTGATGATTATGCATACATGTGATCCAATTTCACATCATCATAACAGATCGCTTTGACACCCGTATGTCAGGTTTCCCCCACGGTCGCGTAAAATACATTGCAGTTTTTTGGGTATGGATTGTTATTCTAATTCCAGAATGTGCTTATCTATGAAGCTCAAGTTATCGATAAAGGAGGTTCGCTGGTGTTCAGTTTTCACAAGGCAACTGTTTGAGTTCTTTAATCACTGTTAGGCCGCCGATATGCAACCGGCTGTGTCATTTACTTAACCGCCTAATATTAATGAGAATTAATTTGAATTGACAAGCGGCGGCGGTCGTTACAGTGTTTTAAGAACGAGTTTTGGCTAGTGAAAACTGAACACCAGCGAACCGGATTCAATGAACTTAAGCTATATAGAGAACCGCGTTCCAGAATGTTCCGATAGCGCTGTTTCTTGGGCATCTCCTCTAGTTAATTCTAAAATTAGTATCTATTTTGTCATGCTGTTTACCCTTCGGGAAAACTGAAGACTATTAGGTGTTTAGGCTGTTAGAATAGATTTCCGCCATGGCTGATACGGTTTTCCGGACTTTGCGAACCAGGCTTTGCGGCGCCAGTACTTCCACCATGGGGCCATAGCTTAGAATCATGCCCATGAGCCATTCCCCATCAGGTATTTGAATCTCTATCGTCAGGTAGCGGTCATCTTGTGCCAAGACCAGGGCATCGTCCAGGTAGTCTTCCACCAAATGTTTGACCTGGTTCGAGAACTTGAGAACCGCCTTGATTTGTTTTTCTTTAGACTCCCAGCGCGTTTCTGTTTTCTGATAGACGCGATTTTTTCTCTTGAAAACAATACCCAGTACTTTGATTTCTTTTAGGCGGTTTAATTTAAATAACCTCGTATCTTGGCGCTGGCGACAAAAGCCATATAGGTACCAGGCAAATCCTTTCATAATCAAAGTTAGCGGCTCGATCTCTCTTTGGGAAGCGCTTCCATAGCTATCCCGATAGTCAATCCGGACGATGTGTCTGTTTTTGATGGCTTCATAGAGCTGTTGTATTTTTACCCCGGTTTTATCCTGGCTGCCCCAACCTTGGGTATCAAAAACAATCATTTCGGATTCGGACGCGTGCTCCTCCCGTTCTCCTTCAGGCAGCAGGCTCTGCACTTTTTCGAATATCAGCGCCATATCGTCATCATCCAGAAGGGCATTCACCCCTTTTAGGGCCGAGAGGATGGATCGCAGATCCGAGATGCTCATGAATTGTTTATTAAATTTATAATTTTCGGGGAGTTCATAACCACCGCCGGTTCCCTGCTTGGAAATTACGGGAATGCCGGCCAGATTGAGGGCTTCGATATCACGATATACGGTCCGCAGGCTGACCTCAAAACGGTCCGCCAATTCTCTGGCCGTAATCTTGCGGCGGTTTAATAGGAGAACAACGATGGCGAGCATGCGATCGATACGCATTTGGTGAATCCCACAAAAAAAATGTCATGTGTCATCATTCTGACGCTTTTCTTATTTCACCTAACCTACAATCACCTATTGTGTCAATTTTATTAAAGTCACTCTGGGTTTTGGTAAGCTCATCTTTGGGCTCACAGATCTTGCTTAAATACTTTTGATTGACTGTTTCAATATTCTCGGCCTGTCTGCCGCTTTGCTTCATCTCCTCGATCATGCGCGCTACAGCCTCGGGATCGGCTTCGATCCGGGCGTTGAGACGATAAGTTTTCCCGTCCCAATACGCATCCAAAATCTCGGTTTTGACGATACCGGTACTAAAGGATAAAATTTCGTCCCTGTTAATATTATATCGGCCGGCAACATCCACAGCCTTAATAGAAATTTTGAAAAAAATGTGGCTCCGGTCCCATCAAACCGGAGCCACAAGACGAAAGGAGGTATGAAGGAGGGCTGTTTTTATGCCCTATAACGCGTTCTTTTATACCATATATAGTACATTGTCAAGTATTTTTATCAATATATGGTACAATTTATTGCTATTGCTTTTAATTGATGATAATTATGCCCTCAGTGCGGCCTTATCAATGCCTTGCGCATCTGCAAGTTAATTTGGAGCCTCTCAAGGGAAAGCCGGATGACATCCGCTGCCGCGGGTTTCTGCTTTTGATAGATTTCAAAAAATGCGTTTACCGCCACGGGATCTGCCAATCCACCGGTCGGTACGACAGCAGCGATAACACGTTCATACAACAGGGGATGAAAATTCTCAAGCTCCTGTAAATGATCCTGATACCACTTCCACATGCGTGTTATCGCAGAGGGGTTGGCGCACATGGCCACAATTGGAATGAAGCGATTGCGGTCAGGTACCTCGTCCAATGTATATCGGGCAGCTTTCAATGTGAGGTCGGGATCATCAAAACATCCGATTGCAGCCAGAACATTGAGGCGTGTGTGCTCGTCCTCCGATGAGTTTAGCTCCTTTATAAACCATTTCAACGCCGTCTCACCCTGCACCCGTGCACCGACCTGCATACTGGACCTGGCCAAATCGGGATGCAGCCTTTGCCCCCTCATCAACCGGGTAAATTGATCGCTGCTAAATTGACGAATATCCGCATCACCGTACACGGCCGCGTGCCAAAGCAATTGTTCTCTGAGCATGGCAACGGTTTGGGATTCATTGGCGGAAGGCTCGAAACCGATACGCCGCAAGGTGTTCGATGCAAACCGGCAGCCGATTTCAGCCAAGCGTTCTGAGGCGTCACCGGCCAGGACCAGATAAGCCCCAAAAAGATTGGCGTCGATGCTGCTCAAGGGTAAAAAAGCATCTTCTTCCTGATAATAGGATAAAAACGCCAAATACGCATCCAGATGTAATTGGCCGCTTCGAACCAGGGCGAAAGCGTCATTTTGTATACCCCAGCGATCCGCGGCCGAAAGGATCTTTTTTGTCACCATGGCGCCCAGGGCATCTAAATCGCCTGGCGAATATTGACAGCGATAAAAACCGCTCTGGCCGGCATTGAGTTTGTATTCCCGGAAAGGAAAATCAAAGTCAAATTGCGATTCACGATTCGACAGTAGGACAATCTCCCTCCGGGCCGTCCCCCCGTCATCGTAGAGATCCAGAACCACGGGTATTGGCCAGGTGGCTTCAGATCGATTCGGCAGGTAGCTGAAACGCTGCTGGGATAGAATCAGGCGGCGGTCTTCACGCCGGGCTGTAACCAACGGGAATCCGGGCTGTCCGACCCACGCCCGCACCATGTCCGTCACCGGCAAGTCGGCCGCGTCCGTAAAGGCGTCCCACAAATCATTACTGCTGGCGCATTCATAGGAATGAGTCTGTAGGTAGCGCTGCAGACCTTTGCGAAAATTCTCCGGACCGATATATCCTTCAATTTGCCTGAGAAGACTCCCGCCTTTGCTGTAGATTATGGGTGCTGTACTGGTGTTGATGATGACATGCTCCCCAGCGGGTATTTCAATGGGAAAGGTTTGGTTGAGACTATCGCGTTGCAAGGCTGTTTCGGTCTGGCCCAACAAAAACTGATCCCAGGTGCCCCAATCCGGATAGAAATGGTCTACGATCCCATAGCCGAAGTAGGTTGCGAAGCTCTCGTTTAACCATAAAAATTTCCAATCCGCAGGGGTCACCAGGTTGCCAAACCACTGGTGAACAATTTCATGGGCAATGACTTCGCAAATTCGCTGCATACCGGCCTTGGAAGTTTTATCGGGATCAAACAGCAGCAAATTTTCACGAAAAGTTACGGCACCCCAATTCTCCATGGCCCCAAAGGCAAAATCCGGAACTGCAATCAAGTCCAACTTCGAAAGTGGATAGGCAATTCCGGTATATTCTTCGCAGTATTGCAATGCCTTGCGACCAAACGCCACACCCAAAGCGAGTTGCGTCCCTCTGCCGCGGATGGCCAGACCGGCAACGCGTTGATCTTCTTTATCCTTGCGGGATTCAAATTCCCCGACACCTAAAAATACGAGGTAAGAGGACATTTTCGGTGTTCGCGCAAAGCGTACCCGTTTGCGCCCATCGCCCAGGTCTGTTTCACGATACATACTTTCATTGGACAGGGTCTTCAGATCGTCTTGCACAATCATTTCAATGTCATACGTGGCTTTGTACTGCGGATGATCCATGCAGGGAAAAGCACGGCGGGCATCACTTTCCTCGAATTGGCTGACGGCAATATAACGCTGCTGACCCTCAATTTGGTAGCCGCTACGGTAAAAGCCAGCCATCTTGTCATTGATGCAGCCGCTATAATTAATACGCAAGTTAATGCCCCCCCGGGTCTCTGCGGGTAGCAATACCTTCATGGTTTCCGTCTTGGGATCATACTGAAAGGCACAGGGTTCCCAGCGATCGCCCTGTTCAACAGCGCAGTTCCAAATCGCCAGTTCCAGCGCATTGAGTCGTATATGATCAACCGGCTCCTTTGCTTCAAGTTGAATTTCGATACGGCCCTGAAACAGAAAATTTTTCAAATCCGGTTCCAGGCGCAGGTGATAGTGTAAGGGTTGGATTGCAGTCATGGTCTCTCCATTTCAATTGCGCGTGCCAGTCGCTGGACCCCTTTTACCAAATCCTGTTTTCGATAGTAAGCAAAACAGAGACGTAAATGATCCCTTAAACCCTTGCTGCTTGAAAATTTGATTCCGGGTTGATAACTCACCTTGTGCTTTTTGGCTTCGGCCAGCAATAATTCATTGTCGGCGCCATCCGGTAGATTAGCCCAGATAAAATAACCGCCAGAAGGGTCCCGGAACTTTAGAGCGGGTATTTTTTGCCGCAGCGCGTCGCTCAAGGTGGTCATGCGGTCCTTGTAGATTTTTTTCAGACGCTTCAAATAGGATTCCTGGAGACCTAGTTTTATGACACTGCTCACAATGCCGGAAACGAATGGATTCAACCCACCACCACTTTCCAAATAGCCGCAGCTGGTGAATGGTGATAACTGGTTGGGTTTGGCCTGCATCCAGCCCAATTTCAGCCCGGGGGCTAAAATTTTAGAAAATGATCCCAGTGAAAGAACCCGCCTGGAATCATCGCAATATGCCATGGGAGGTGGGGGAACTGAATTATAATTTAACAGTTGATAAACTTCATCGGCCACAATCAAAAAATCATATTTCTCACTCAAATGAGTGAGCTTATTGCGGCGTTTTGGGGATTGGGTTACACCGGCCGGATTGTGAAAAACCGGAATCGTGTAAACAAAAGCGGGTTTGTGTTTTTTCAAGCGTTTTTCGAGTTCATCAATAATGATTCCGTTTGCGTCGATGGGTGTCCCGATGACCTTTAGCTTGTAATCGGCAAAAATGCGTAAGGCCAGAAAGTAAGACGGTTCTTCCACGATGACGGTGTCTCCCGGACGCGTTTTTAGGGCACATATCATATCCAAAGCTTGGGAAACGCCCCCCGTTATGAAAAGCTGATCCGGGTCGACAGCGTTCCCGTATTGGAGACCGAGAAAATCGGCCAGGGCAATCCTGAACTGGCCATTTCCCTTTTCGATTCCGTATGCCAATATACTGCGATCTTTTCGCTCAAACCGGTGATTGGCACCCGCTTCCAATTGTTCCAGCGGCAGATTATCTAATTGCGGCTGCCCGATCCCGAAATCAATCCAATCTTTGGAAACGCTTACTTGAGCCACCTGGCCTTTGGCCATACATTCTCCTTAAACCCATTTTCGGTCCATTGGAATATTGGGAATAAATGCCCATACAAAACTGGCGGTACGGGTATCAATCACTATGTTATGATGCCGATTGACCCAATAATCTCCATCTTCATCATAAAAGTTCTTCTAAATCAACATCCTTTCCCGGTCAATTAAAAGCTGCCAGGACATGGTCGGCTGCTGGGGCTGTCTCTTGAGCAGAGAACTGCTTTTTATCTTTGGAGCAGCTTTTGATTTGTTATTCTGGATCGATTTTGCCCGTTTTGGTCCTGTATTCATTTCTTTCATGGGTACCCTCCTATCTTTATTTATCAGGCGAATATAGGTATGTTTTTGTATCGCGCAAGCGTTCGGGTGAATTTTTTGAGAATATATCGGGTTACAATTTTTATGGCACGATTTTGCTGCACCACATCCGGTTTTACAGGCCGGACAAACATGGAAAGCAAACCACCCCATGCCCGCATTTCCATGGCCTGACTTGGATAACAAATATCTGTTATATTTGCATGAATATTAAAACCATCAATATCAGTTGTGTTCTCATCAGGGCTCTGATATTCTTTTAAGGCATGCATTATGGGTGGACTGCCCGTTGTCAATGATGTGTTCCAAATTAATATTTGGCCTAAAGTAATCGGAACAGTATGTCGACAACTACGGTTGAGCGTTTGTGCGGCAAATATGTAAAATAGCGTCTTCAAAAAATTACCTTGCTGCGACGCGATGATCATAAAATCGTGCTACGATTTTTTTATGCTAAGAAAACTTCTCGGAACCAACCTCGTCCAAATTTCCCTTTTAACCCTCGTGGTGTTGCTTGGAATGCTTTGGCCGTTTTATCCGCTGGAGCGTCTGGAAAACGCATATTTTGACTTTTGGGCCGGTCGATTTAAAACCGGTGTTCACCCACCTGTGGCCGTGGTCGAAATCGACGATAAAAGTCTTCAATCCATCGGGGCCTGGCCCTGGCCCAGGTCACTTGTCGCCGATATGGTCCAACATCTTTCCGATGCCGGTGCTCAAACCATCGGTGTTATGCTGCTCTATTCTCAGGAGGCCTTGAATCCCGGCCTCGTGGAAATCCAAAACCTGCGTAAGATCAACCGC
>Ga0180436_10004587_pt1 | contig 12361 bp, 13 predicted proteins | sample SS_ome_2_FD_132434 | JGI IMG/M metagenome (GOLD analysis project Ga0180436, IMG submission 132434) | Hypersaline lake sediment archaeal communities from the Salton Sea, California, USA - SS_3_S_2 metaG | ecosystem: Environmental > Aquatic > Non-marine Saline and Alkaline > Hypersaline >...
CCAACCTTTTTCGATTTTCTCGATGTAATCATCCAGTCCTACGTAATCGGCGCCGGCAGCTTTGGCTTCTTCCTCTTTGTCAGGAGTACACAGTGCCAGAACGGTTTTTTCCTTTCCGGTTCCATGTGGAAGCGTAATAACACCACGCACCATCTGGTTGGCTTTCCTGGGGTCCACCCCAAGTCTTACATCCAGGTCGAGGGAGGCATCAAATTTGGCATTGGAAATTTCCTTTACCAGTTGTGCTGCTTCCTTGAGTGTATATAGCTTGTCCTTGTCTAACTTCTCTAAAGCTAACTTCCTTTTTTTAGTAAGTTTACCCATTATTATTCAAATTAATTGTTAGACGGGAATTTCCCTTGAACAGTTATTCCCATACTCCTGGCGGTTCCGGCCACCATTTTCATTGCAGATTCTACAGTAAACGCATTCAGGTCAGGCATCTTGCCTTCAGCGATCGTTCTTACCTGGTCCCATGTAACGGAAGCAACCTTGATCCTGTTGGATTCGGCTGAACCGCCCTTGAGTTTTGCCATCTCCAGCAGTTGCACTGCCACAGGCGGCGTTTTCACGATAAAGTCAAATGACTTATCGCTGTAAACGGTAATGATCACTGGCAAGAGTTTACCGGCCTGGTCCTGGGTTCTGCCATTGAATTGCTTGCAGAACTCCATGATGTTTACACCCTTAGCACCCAATGCAGGTCCTACGGGAGGGGACGGATTAGCAGCACCTCCCCTGATCTGTAATTTGATTAAGCCTTCTACTTCTTTTGCCATTTCTAATTTATATTTACGTATGGAGTTAAATTACAAACCTCTGCGATAAATGTACAGGAAGCATTTATTTGGATATACAGTTATCAGGTTCGCAATGCGTTTATTCTATCCTTCTTTTTCCACCTGCATAAAGCTGAGTTCAAGCGGAGTTTTCCGGCCAAAGATTTTCACCATGACCTTCAGTTTTTTCTTCTCCTCGTTGACCTCTTCGATGATGCCTGTGAAACTGTTAAACGGTCCGTCGATTACTTTTACCGATTCCCCTACAAAATAGGGAACGCTCATTTCTTCATCGCCGGCCGTGAGTTCGTCGACCTTGCCAAGGATCCGGTTCACCTCTGCTTCGCGCAGCGGAATAGGTTCCTGTTCGCCCTGGGTACCCAGGAAGCCGATTACATTGGGGATATTTCTCAGGATATGTGGTATCTCGCCTGTCAGAACAGCTTCTACGAGCACATACCCCGGAAAATAATTTCTTTCCTTACTGATCTTTTTACCATTTCTGATCTGGTAAACCTTTTCAGTAGGTATCAGAACCTGGGATATGTAATCCTGAAGGTTCAGTCTGGATATTTCACTTTCGATATATTCCTTGGCTTTCTTTTCCTTACCACCGATTGCTCTCAGAACATACCATTTTTTTGTTACATCGCTCATCACTAGAATCAGACTAATTTATAGATGCCTTCCAGTATAGTTTGAAACGAAATGTCCATCACAAACACGACCAGGGCAAAAATCAGGGAAGCGATCATCACGACAATCGCGCTGTTTTGCAGTTCCTTCCAGGTCGGCCAGGTGACTTTATGCACCAGTTCGTTATAGGAATCCTTCAGGTAATTTATTATTTTTTTCATATCAAATACATGATTTCGCACGGGAGGAGCGACTCGAACGCCCGACACCTGGTTTTGGAGACCAGTGCTCTACCAACTGAGCTACACCCGTTTATGCCTGAACACTCAAAAAGAGGCCGATCCAAATGGCAATTTGGACCGATCTCTTTTAAAAAAGTTGGATATCAATATCTTACTCAACGATATCGATCACCTGACCGGCACCAACTGTCCTTCCGCCTTCACGGATTGCGAAGCGAAGTCCTTTGTTGATGGCCACAGGGTAGATAAGCTTCACGGTGATGGTCACGTTATCACCAGGCATTACCATTTCTGTTCCTTCAGGAAGCATAATCTCTCCCGTAACGTCAAGCGTTCTCAGGTAAAACTGCGGGCGATAGTTATTGTGGAAAGGAGTATGGCGTCCACCTTCTTCTTTCTTCAACACATATACCTCAGCTTTGAAATCGGTATGTGGAGTGATGGAACCCGGCTTGGCCAGTACCATACCTCTTTTGATCTCTTTCTTGTCAACACCCCTGAGCAGCAATCCTACGTTATCTCCTGCTTCTCCTGTATCGAGGATCTTACGGAACATCTCAACACCAGTACATACAGTCTTGCGTCCTTCCGCACCCAATCCGATAATGGCCAGTTCCTCACCTGTGTTCACAACACCGGTTTCGATCCTGCCTGTAGCAACTGTACCACGTCCGGTAATAGAGAATACGTCCTCAACCGGCATCAGGAATGGCTTTTCCTTCTCACGCGGGGGAATTGGAATATATTCGTCGACGGCTTCCATGAGTTCCATTACTTTGTCTTCCCACTTCTCTTCTCCGTTCAGTGCACCAAGTGCAGAACCGTGGATCACAGGAGCATTATCGCCATCGAATTCATAGAAATCAAGCAGTTCACGAACCTCCATCTCAACCAGTTCCAGCAGTTCGGGATCGTCAACCATGTCGACCTTGTTCAGGAAAACAACGACCTTGGGAACGTTCACCTGGCGAGCGAGAAGGATGTGCTCTCTTGTTTGTGGCATAGGTCCGTCAGTACCCGCAACAACAAGGATCGCTCCGTCCATCTGGGCAGCACCGGTTACCATGTTCTTTACATAGTCAGCGTGTCCCGGGCAGTCAACGTGTGCATAGTGGCGCGTCGCTGTCTGGTACTCAACGTGAGCAGTGTTGATTGTGATACCTCTTTCTTTTTCCTCAGGTGCATTGTCAATAGAATCGAAATCCCTGATCTCAGAGAGTCCTTTCTTTGCAAGAACCATCGTGATTGCAGCGGTCAATGTAGTCTTACCGTGGTCGACGTGACCAATGGTACCAATATTGACGTGCGCTTTGGACCTATCAAATTTTTCTTTAGCCATAACTTAAATTAAATTAATATTGATACTTGTAAATAGTTACTTTAAAAACAAATATTTGAGCCAATGATGGGAATTGAACCCATGACCTCTTCCTTACCAAGGAAGCGCTCTACCCCTGAGCTACATCGGCTTATTGGCGCTGGGTTGCCGGATTATTCCGGTAACAGGGGGAACATCACGAACAAAACCCGATCAAGAACGCTTTCAAAATTTTCTGAGCGGGAAACGAGACTCGAACTCGCGACCCCAACCTTGGAAGGGTTGTGCTCTACCAACTGAGCTATTCCCGCAATTTCCACCATCTTTAGCGAAGGTGGTCGATTATCGCTTTTAATGAACACTTGCCCGCCTTCGCCAAGGCTATGGCGGAGAGTGTGGGGAGAGAAGGATTACTCGTGCCTCCTTTCGTCGGCCCTCGTGAACTCGCTCCTGTCGTCGCTCGGTTCGAACCTCCTGGTCTGAAATAATTGACGAACTCTCCACATCCTAAATGAACTTTGTGGGGAGAGAAGGATTCGAACCTCCGAAGTCGTACGACAGCAGATTTACAGTCTGCCCCAGTTGGCCACTTTGGTATCTCCCCAAATAATGTATACTTCTTTAAAGAACCTCTTAATCAAATTGTTACTGCATCCTCTGCATAATATTTTCCGTTGGGAATAGTTTGACAGCGGATCATTTCAACAGCATGCCGCGCAGGTGATTTTGCATGATGCGATGGAGCCGATGGAGGGATTCGAACCCCCGACCTGCTGATTACAAATCAGCTGCTCTGACCAACTGAGCTACATCGGCATTGCAATACGTCAAAAAACTACCCTCCAAAATCGGTCTGCAAATGTATGAAATAAAAAACTATAAGACAAAATATTCTTTTTATTTTTTTTTTGCGTTTTATTTTTTGTATTCCGCATGTCTATATGTTTTTCGAAACCTTACGCTATTTCCCTGTTTTATTGATTCTTACAGAAAACTTCATTTTCGCAGGCGGGAATAAAAAAGGCCGCTTCAGCGGCCTCTTTATCTTCAGGCTGGAGGGGCTCATACCTTCCTCACTTTGTTCTTATATTTCATGAGCTGTCTGCGAAGGGCATCCACTGACTGATCGGTGGCCTCTTCAAAGGTTTTACACTGCTTTTTTGAAAAGAGAGGATTCTTTGCTACATCCAACTTGATCTCCACGATCTTGTTTTCCCGCTCCTGGGTATCTTTCTCCAGCCGCAGGAACACCTCTGCTCCAAGGATATTGTCATAAAACACTTCCAGTTTATTTACCTTCTCTTCGATGAAACCCAATAATTTGTTGTCTGCATCAAATTTGACCGAGTGAATTTTTACGTTCATAATCACCTCCTTATTTTTATGCTCTGGGGTGAGCCTGGTTATAAATAGATTTTAATTTCTCGAATGTATTATGGGTATATACCTGGGTAGCCGAGAGATTGGCATGACCCAGGATCTCCTTGATGGCATTCAGATCGGCGCCACGGTTCAGCATGTGGGTTGCAAATGTATGCCGCAGAATATGCGGACTTGTCTTTTCCAGTGTTGTGATCATCCCGATATACCTGTTGACTATGCGATAAATAAACTTGGGATAGACAGGGTTTCCTGCATCTGTTAAAAACAAAGCATCCGTTACAGTATCGGGAAATTGCTTTTCCCTCATATTTAAGTAAACCAAGATGGCATCGGAAAGTTCTCTTCCAACCGGAATAATTCGCTCTTTGCTCCGTTTTCCCATTACCCGGATCTGCCCACTCTCCCTGTCAAAAGAGGAAAGCGTTATACCAACCAGTTCGCTTCTGCGGATGCCCGTCTGGTACAACAAATTGATAATAAGCTTATTCCGTTCACCGTAGAAATCATCGCCAAAAGAAAACTCATCCAGCATCCGGTTGATGCTTTTTTCATCCACAAACTGGGGAATGCGCTTGCTTAACTTTGGCTTCAGCACCTTCTCCACGGGGTCAGTATCCAGCTCACCTCGCCGGATGAGATATTTGCAGTAGGTCCTGAGAGAGGAAAGCTTGCGGTGAATCGACCTGGAAGAATATCCCTGCTCCATGAGATGCACCACCCAGTTCCTCACCGTCTTAAAAAACAAATCCATGCCTTCTTTTCCATTCTCATGGCAGAAAGCATGGTATTGCTCCAAATCATTTTTATAAGAGGTAAGCGTATGAACTGCATAACGTTTTTCGTTTTGCAAATACGCCAGGAACTCATTCACTTTATCCATAGGCAGTTATATCCTGAATACTGCCCAAATCCAGTGCAACTATTCTTCTTCCCTTTGCAGCTTCTGAACGTAGACTGCTTTCAGTTTCTGCTGCCTCTTCTGTATCGAAGGTTTTGTAAAAGCCTGTCTGCTACGCAGTTCCTTCACAACACCAGTCTTCTCAAATTTCCTTTTGAACTTCTTGAGCGACCTTTCGATGTTCTCACCTTCTTTAACAGGAATAACTATCATAGAATTCTCCTTTTTTTAATGAGCCGCAAATTTAGAAATTCAATTTCTTATTATCAACAGTTTCAGGAAATTTTTAGGAAAAAGATTCAATCGGGTGTTTTTAAGTTGCTTCAATGGATTTAGACTGCTTCTGACAATTTATGCGTATAAATATGTTATACAATTAATAATCAATATACTATACATCAAACAATGGGAAATTGTTTCTTTCCCGCAGCACCCTCAATTGATCCAACAGCCTTTTTATAAAAAGTACGTGAGGGTTGCATCTTTAAAAGTATGAAATTTAGATGTGGAAATCAACAGAAAGAGCAACTATTCATTTATACTTCCAACAGTCAGATAGGGAGACATACGCATAAACCTTTCTTGATCAATGACTTGATCCTTCAGAAGATTTTCAGTATTCCGGATTGAATCCACGAAGTCGATGTACCTGAAAATCGCATAGGTTTCTTCCCTGTTGATGTATGGGTGGGAAATAATCTCCTGGAAAGAACTGTTGTTCAAATCTATACGGCGGACCACTGTCGCATCGGCTGTAACGTGACTTGCCATCGTGTTGAAGCGAACGGAATCCATCCCGTAGACCTCCAGCAGCTGATCAGGGTGCACAAAGCCTCCCAGCAGTTCCCTGTACCGGATGATCCTGCCCGAGAACCAGGGACCAATCCCCGGTAATGCAATGAGCCCGGCCGAATCGGCAGTGTTGAGTTCGATGGGAAACAGTGAATCGCTCCATACACTGTACCGACCCGGCTGGTATGTTTTGATACCGGCTGTATCGGGCCGGGAATCCATACCGGAACCTTTATCCGGACCGGGCAAGTTATCCTTACCTGTCAGGTCCTTACCTGGCCAGTCATCCTTGTCGGGCCAGTCACCCGGGGCTGCAGCATGACCGACCGGTGCAGGGAATTGGATGAAGGGAAGCAGCGCCTGGTAATCTGCTTCAGAAAGCCCATAGATCTTTTCCAGGTCACCAGGTTCCCGGAAGGTACCGCCCGCATTCCGGTAGCTGACAATGTTTCGACTGACATAACCGGAGAGGTTCATCGCCAGCAGCGTATCGTAACTGACCGTGTTCGGATCGAATGGTACCGGGGTCAGCAGCACCTTTTCCCTTCCATGCAAGCCCTGTTGCCGGGACCTCCATTTGCCGGTTCCCTTTCGCTCAAGTGATTCCGCTTCCGCGCGTTGCTGCTGTTCCTGTGCTGAATCGATCTTCCTTTGGATTTCCTCCATGTGCAGCACAAATTGCGGGTCTGGTTCAAAAACGGGCATTGGACTGGTAGCCAGGTAAATCCTGGATGCTGCAGACAGGCACAACATGACCAGCACGATATACAATGCGCGCCGTTCCCCTTTCCTCAAAAATAAGATTTCCTGTATCAGTTTTCTCATAACACACACTTCAACTGTAACTTACCATGATGTCCTCTTGCTGCATTCCTCCTGTCGGGGTATGCTGCATGAACAACAATTAACCCAGCAATTCCCGACTGGTCAGGTCCTGCATGCAGACATAATGATCCAGCCAATGCACATTAATGTCACAGGCTATATCGTTAATGTGCCGGAATGGGAAAAAATCGTGTGCCGGAATGGGAAAAACTGAGCGTACATGCGTGGCTGAACAGGAAATCGCTGTGCAGATAGATGGCAATGCATGGAGAAAAATCTGTGTGGGTGTCAGCCGATGCCTGGAAAAACTGTGATCAGCTTGTTGTATACACCGATGGCAAACAGGAAGACGATCGCCAGCGGGGCCACGAACTTCACCAGGAAGACGAACACCGGATAGTACCTGATGGGCTTCGTTCCATCACTGGAAAGCTCTTTTCTGAGGGTATCCTTTGAAAAGAACCAACCGATGAACACAACAATAAAGAACCCCCCGAAAGGCAGCAGGATATCAGGGGAGGCATTGAAAACTGCAAATACATCACTGGAAATTGTACAGATCAATCCGAGCACAGCAACGGCCACAGTAGCGAGAATAACAGCGCGCCTGCGTGTCATTTTCAACTGTTCTGAAAGATACGCCACGATCACTTCGAGCACGGAAATCGTGGAAGTAATGGCAGCAAAACAGAGGAGCAGGAAGAAAAGCAGCGCCCAGATCAGTCCGCCCGGCATGTTCTGGAAAATCACGGGCAGTGTGATATACACGAGTTCCGGTCCCTGGCCCGGATTGATACCAAATGCAAATACCGCCGGGAAAATAGCCAGTCCGGCAATTACGGCAATAAACGTATCGGCTGCTGCCACGCTCACGGCCGTACTGGCCAGGTTTTCCCTTTTCTGGATATACGATCCGTATGTGATCAACGTCCCCATCCCGATGGAAAGGGAAAAGAACGCCTGTCCAAGGGCCTCCAGGATGACCTGCACCGGTGCATCCTTTATCTGCGAAAAATCAGGCTTGAAAAGGAACACCAGTCCCTCTTTTGCTCCTTCAAGCGACAAGGACCGGATGACCAGCACGATCAAAAGCACGAGGAGTACCGGCATCAGTATTTTGGCATATTTCTCGATCCCCTTTTTTACACCCGAGGCCACAATGTACCCGGTGAAAAACAGCATGATCAGGAACCACAGTACGGGACGCCAGATGCCCCCGGTAAAATCGGTATAGTGCGCCTGGAAAAACAGTCGTGACGCCTCACCCTCCAACCCGGCAACCCCGGATCTCTCAGGGAGAACCAGCCATTTAACTGACTGCACAAGGTATTCAAGTGTCCACCCGGCCACCACTGTATAAAATGCCAGGATAATAAAAGCGGTGACTACGCCAAGGGAGCCGATCAGGTGCCATTTCCTGCCGGGAGCAATCTTTCTGAAAGCTCCAACAGGGTTCAGCTGGGCATTCCGGCCGATGGTAAACTCAGACATCATTACCGGGATACCGATGGCAGCGATGAATCCCAGGTAGATCAGCAGGAATGCACCGCCCCCGTTTTCACCCAGCACATAGGGAAACCGCCAGATGTTCCCAAGTCCGATTGCAGATCCTGCTGCGGCAGCGATAACCCCGAATTTGGTTGAAAAACTATCCCTGGGCGTGTCATTTCCCTGTATCATATGTATGATTAATAAGCGATGTGAATTTGATTGGCAAGTATAATGAAAAATCGCAGGAAACGGATAAAAGGAAGTAAAAAAAAGCCATGAGGAACGGAGTGTGTCCGGACCTTCATGGCTTATTCAATCGAATATCCCTGCTATTAAGATTCCTACAACCTGTCGATACAATTGAGGTCGTCGAAGGCCACCTTCAGCCGCTCAATGATCGCCTTCTCTCCCTCGCGCAGCCATACACGGGGATCGTACTTTTTCTTGTTCGGCTTGTCTTCCCCTTCAGGATTACCAATTTGCCCCTGCAGGTAATCGTGGTTGGCAGCCTCATAGGCACGGATACCATCCCAGAATGCCCATTGTGTATCGGTATCGATGTTCATCTTGATCACGCCATAGCTGATGGCCTCGCGGATCTCGGCATTGGTGGATCCGGAACCGCCATGGAAGACAAAATCCACAGGCTTTTCTTTCGTTCCATATTTTTCCTGGATATATTTCTGTGAATTGTCGAGGATTTTGGGAGTCAGCTTCACGTTCCCGGGCTTATACACACCGTGTACGTTGCCAAAGGAGGCGGCAATGGTAAACCGCTCACTCACCTTACTGAGTTCCTCGTATGCATAGGCAACCTCCTCGGGCTGTGTATAGAGCAACGATGTATCCAGTCCTGTATTGTCCACGCCATCTTCCTCTCCGCCGGTAACACCCAGTTCGATCTCAAGGGTCATGCCCAGCTTGTCCATCCTCGCGAGGTATTTTTTGCAGATTTCGATATTCTCCTCCAGCGGCTCCTCCGACAGGTCGAGCATATGCGAACTGAACAACGGTTTGCCATATTGCGCAAAGTGCTTTTCACCCGCCTCAAGCAGGCCATCGATCCATGGCAACAACTTTTTTGCAGCATGGTCGGTATGAAGAATCACCGGCACACCATATAATTCAGCCATTGCATGTACATGTTTTGCGCCGGAAACGGCTCCTGCAATTGCAGCCTGCTGGTTGTCGTTGGAAATTCCTTTTCCCGCGTAAAAAACGCCACCTCCGTTTGAAAACTGGATCATTACAGGTGAATTCACCACTTTCGCAGCTTCGATCACTGCATTTACGGTATTGGTACCGACAACATTCACCGCCGGTAAAGCGAATTGATTTCTCTTGGCGATCGCCAGCAGTTTCTGGTAATCGTCACCCGTAACAACACCGGGTTGAATAACGTCTAAAATTCTTTCAGCCATGATAGGTATAAATAATATGGTTTGTAATTCTGCGCCACAAAAGTAGACAAAAAATCCCAATCTCCACGTCAAAACGGGTACCCGATTGCGAAATTGTACCCGAGATCATTCCATTGCAGATCTGTATTGGCAGGCACCCATCGCTGTCCTTCAGGATAGGATGGATCCACCATCGGGATCCCCAGGTCGACCCTGAATATGAAAAAGTTAAAATCAAACCGCAGTCCGAAGCCGGTACCCACTGCAAATTCCTTGTAGAACCGCCTGAAATCAAAGAGTGCGCCATCCCTGTCATCTTCTTTCGAGAGTGACCAGATGTTCCCTGCATCGACAAACAGCGCGCCATCGAGTTTCCAGAAGAGCCTGAACCTGTATTCGATATTGGCCTCGATCTTAAGATCAGCGGTCTGGTTCGGAAACCTTGAGATGGTATCGCCACCGAAGGCCCCGGGCCCCAGGTTCTTGACACGCCATGCACGGATGCTGTTGGCCCCACCGCCGAAAAACTGCTTTTCGAAAGGAATGGCTGTGGAATTCAGGTATGGAAGCGCTGCCCCCACAAAGGCACGGTAAACCAGGCTCTGGTTCTCACCCCTGTAATCATAATGCCGCACATCGATATCGGTCCTGACATACTGTGCATAGTCCACACCGAACAACTGCAACACAGCATCATTTGCCGGGTCACCGATCAGTCGGTAAAGTCCGTACATAAGATTACCGGCTGTTTCGAAACCAAACCGTACATATTGAAAATCACTTATCTTGTTCAGGTTTTGATTCGAATATACCAGTCTGTATCGCTGATCGGTGATAAAATGCGGCAGGTAACTGTAAAAAAGGTAGGTACCCTCCAGCCAGTCACGAAAATCATCATCCAGCACCGGTGTATTGATCAGGCTGATCTCAATGGGAACTACCGAATGTGTTACATACCTGTTCCCCCGCCACTGGTATCCGAAACTTCCCCTGAACGTGGAACGCGTGTAATCCGGTCTCTTCTGGTAATTGAAGGCGAGGTTGATATTGGTCTCCGGGTTGAACTGCCTGATGAACTGATCTGTCTTGAAGGGCAGCAGGAACTGCGGCAGACGAAGGCGTGCCTCCACTCCCAGTTCCTGCATTGTACCGAATTCCTCACTTTCAGTACCCGGATTTTCAGGCAGTGTTTCGATCGCACCAAGGAAAGTAAGGTCGAATTTTTCCGACCCGCCAAAAAGATTCCTGTGCTGATAGTTCAGGTTACCGGCCGCACCAATGTTCCCTCCCGATGTGGTTCCTTCAATCCCCCCCGTGAAAGCCTGCCGGGTTGCCGGGATCATCCTTATTTCGCAATCCAGCAAACTGGTGTCTGCACCTGTTTCCCTGAAATTGATATCCACCAGGCGAAAGGCGCTCAGCGATGTGAGGTTCCTGTAGGTTTGCTGCACCTTCCTTGCGTTATAGGGCTCCCCTGGAATAATATAATTCTTCTGGGTGATCAGTCCGTGCTTCACCCGGGTACCTGTTCCCGGCTGACCAATCACCGCAACATCGCCGTAAAAAGCAGTATCCCTGGCCGAAGACATCCCGGGTCGTTCCCTCGCGATAACATCCGCATCGGTTTTCATGTATACCTGCCTGATCCTGTAGGTGGGATGGGCGGTCCTGGTGATGTTCCCGGAGCTGTCCCTGACTGGAAAATTATTGATGCTGAGGGTAATATCCACCTGGTGATTTCCTGCTGTACTGTCCACTTCGTAATAGATAAAATCCCTGGTGAAATTATAGTATCCCTTGTTTCTGAGGATTCCTTCGATCCTTACCCGCTCCCCCTGCAGCTTGTCAGTATCGTACTGCTCCCGCTCCGAAAGCACATGGGGTACCGAGTCATTCAACACAAATGCTGCGAGTGCAGCATCCTGAAAAAAATAGTCAATATTCCTTATAAAATAGGGGTCTCCGGGCCGAACCCCGTAAACGACTCTTGCTTTCTGATTTTTAAAAACTGTCGTATCGGTTACGGTTGCATTGAAATATCCCTTGTTGAACAGGAACATTTCGAGCTGCATCGATGTATTTGCTCTCAGATCGCTGCTGTACACCACCGGAGGTTCACCAATTTGCCTCAGCCAGCGGTTGAACCCGTTGTTCTTCTCTTTCCCTGCCAGGTTATACAGTCCCAGCCAGAATTTCCAGCCCAGGATCTCCTTGTTGGGCTTCTGTTTTACATAATTCCTGAATTCTTCCTTTGGAATCTCGCTGGTGTTGTCGTCAATCCTGTAGCTGTTCAGCAGGTACTGACCCTCCTGGAGGTGCCTCGCAGGGTTACATGATGGGGTGATCAGCAATACAGCAATCAGCAACAATGGTAATATGTAAATGTATTTTTTGGCCAATGGATTTCCCTTTATCTCTATGGTGTGCGCATTCAGTATCTGCAGGCAATGCAAAAGTAATAATTAAAAGTGTATGATTGAATGGCGCACTCAGAATGTAATCAACATGACCCGCGGCAGTTGCCGGGTCATAAATACAGTAAGCAGCGGGGAGATGAGGAGAGCGGGAGATGAGGAGACCAGGAGGTCAGGAGGCGG
>Ga0180436_10004588_pt1 | contig 12360 bp, 9 predicted proteins | sample SS_ome_2_FD_132434 | JGI IMG/M metagenome (GOLD analysis project Ga0180436, IMG submission 132434) | Hypersaline lake sediment archaeal communities from the Salton Sea, California, USA - SS_3_S_2 metaG | ecosystem: Environmental > Aquatic > Non-marine Saline and Alkaline > Hypersaline > Sediment...
CCAGTTGAACATATTGAAGGCGAAGTCGCCTGGTTCTGCGTGAATGCCAGCTGTGAAGCTCAACTGATCAGGAATATTGAGCACTATGTTTCCAGGCCGGCAATGGATATTGTTGGGATGGGAATTAAGATCGTAGAGCAGTTGGCTCAGGAGGATTTGATCCGCAATGTTAGCGATCTCTATCTTCTGAATAGTGATGATCTGATCTCCCTGGAAGGATTTGGTGAGAAAAAAGTAAATAATCTATTGGATGCAATAGAAGAGTCCAAGTCACAACCCCTGGAGAGGCTGATCACTGCCCTGGGGATCAGGGGAGTTGGAGAAGTGGTCGCTCGTACACTGGCAAATAGATTTGGCAGCCTGGACGCGCTTAAGAACGCGAAATATGAAGACCTGGATGAAATTACCGGCATAGGACCAAATATTGCCCGAGCAATCCTTGACTGGTTCGATATTGAAGGAAATCAGAAGATACTGGCTTCTTTAAAAAGCTCCGGCGTTTGGCCGATAGTGGACGTGCTGAATTCGGATCAGACCAGTAATTTGCCCCTGGATGATAAGAGTTTTGTGCTCACAGGTACCCTTGCGGGTTATACGCGGACTGAACTAAAAGAGCTGCTCCAGTCTCTCGGTGGACGAGTAATCGGCTCGGTTAGCAAGAAAACGGATTTCGTGGTCGTTGGAGAAAACCCCGGATCCAAATATGACAAGGCACTGGACCTGGGTATCACGATCCTGTCCGAGAGTGATGTCATGACCATGATCCAATCAGCAATTGATGAAGAGGGGGGATAAACTGACAGCTCCCAAGAGATTGATCTTAAAGAAAGGTCGCGAAAAACCCCTTAAGCATAAGCACCCCTGGATTTTTTCAGGTGCGGTAGAACGCGTAGAAGGCGATCCGGGTCACGGTGAGACTGTAGAGATTCGCAGCTTTGGGGGGGATTTCCTGGCTCAGGGTGCATATAGCCCGGAATCACAGATCCAGGCCAGAGCGTGGACCTGGCAGAAAGGCCAGAAGATTTCGGCTGATTTTTTCAGGTTAAGAATTAGAAAAGCTATCCAGTATAGAGAAAGGATAAATTTTATTTTTCCGATGAGGAGATTGGTTCATGCCGAATCTGATGGATTTCCTGGTCTGGTTGTGGATCAATATGGGGATGTTCTGGTTATTCAGCTTCTCAGCGCAGGAACAGAATATTGGAAAAACGATCTGGTCCAGATCCTGGCCGAAGAAACTGGCGCCAGAACGATCTATGAAAGGTCGGATGTTGAGGTCAGGAAGCTGGAAGGCCTGGAGCCAAGAAGTGGATTGTTATTTGGCCAGGAACCGGAAGAAGTAGTGCATATTGAGCAGGAAGGATTGCAGTACTGGATTGATATCAGAAATGGGCATAAAACTGGATATTATCTCGATCAGAGCCTAAATCGCAAACTTGTTGGGGAAATGTGCAAAGGGTCTAGTGTTCTGGATTGCTTTTGTTATTCAGGCGGGTTTTCCATGGAAGCACTTCAGAATGGAGCCGAAACGGTAACGCTGGTTGATGAGTCTGAAAGCGCCCTTAAATTGGCGGAAGAACATATTCTTTCAAATCAACTTCCAGGTAATCGGTTGGAAACACAGAAAGGGGATGTTTTTGACGTGCTGAGGAAATTCCGTGATCAAGCGAGAAGCTTTGATGTGATAGTTTTGGATCCGCCCAAGTTTGCGCCGACTGCATCTTTTGCCTCTCGCGCTGCCAGGGGGTATAAGGATATCAATTTACTGGCTTTCAAATTGCTTAAGCCGGGAGGGTTTTTGGCGACATTTTCCTGTTCCGGAGGAATCACCAGAGAGTTCTTCTTAAGAATTCTGTCAGGAGCTGCGCTTGACGCCGGAGTTAATGCTAGAATTGAGTTACATATGGGACAAAGTGCGGACCACTCGATTAACTTGAGATTCCCAGAAGGAAATTATCTCAAGGGTTACGGCATTCGTGTTGACAAAGAGGAGGTTTGAGATGTATGAAGATTCCGGTCAGGGCCTGGTTGAGTATGCCCTGATCATGTTATTCATCGCAGTAGCCATATTAATTATCCTGTCGATTTTTGGTACTGAACTTGGTGAAGTGTACAGCAATATCATAGATAATATTCCATAATTAATCAATAAAGGTAATAATTTTTGAATAAATTTCATCAAAAAAAGCGAGGGATTTCCTCGCTTTTTTTTTGTTTTTTGAGAGATTATTAGTTGTGATTTTTCAGCGATCAGACTCAGATAAAGGCGTTTTTCCCGAAGGATCATGTACATAAACTCGTTCACCCAGTTCGGCCCAATCAAAAAGCCAATGCGAATCCCCAACAGATAGGTTTACACATCCATGCGATTGTGGATAGCCCAGGCTCGCTCGCCAATAAGCACCGTGGAAAGCTCTGCTCTCATCGAAGTACATGGTCCAGGGAACGCTCTCCAGGTTATAAGCAATTGTAGGATCGGTTAACCAGCGCATGCGGGTCAATTCCTCTTTTTCTTCGATTTTGAAGATTCCAGGATACGTGTAAAAAGGCTTTGATCCGGAAGCGATCAGTGTCGCGAAAACAAGTTCTCGATCATCGTAGACTGATAGGGTCTGTTCGTATAAGTCCACTTCGATCCAGCGGTTCCAGGTCATTCCCTCTGGAGGGTTGGTGCGGGGAGATATTTTGGCGATCGCCGTTTGTATGACCCATTCATCTGGTCCTATCAAATACCAATCCCAATTACCCACGGTTTCTATGTCGTAGATTTGGACCAACTGTTGATGTTCCAGGTAGCGTCCTGTGTAATCATCATTCTCATAACCTGGGGTGTATTTGGTCTCAGCTTTTCCTCCAGGTGAGAACATGGATAAAACCCATCCAAAATCATTTTGCGGTGTTTCTGTGAATTCCATTCCCTGGAAGAGAGGAACATCTGTGATCAGAAGGTCTTCGGAGGACATCCAGCCAATTCCTGTGTAATGGTAGTACTTACCGTGGCTGTACTCTGATTTGGATATTGAAACGTAATTGAAGCCGGGAGTTATCCAGCGGATGATATTCTCTTTGTTCTTACTAATGGCGTCGTTAAGTGTTAGAAAAATAGGCGCCCGATCCGAGCTTACATAAGCGTACTTGAATTCAACCTCTGAGAGTGTAGGATCCGGTTTGTGTAAGGGAAGGGGGGTTTCTGGAAACGTGATGCCTTTTTCAGCCATGTTAAGCAAATAAGCTGTAGGCCCCGAGAGATTGCAATCCTGGGTGGTGTCGAAAAATAGGTCAGGTGGACAGAGGGGCAGAGTCCCATCACCGGGACCATCTGCGGCGGCTCCTTCGGGAGACAATAGAAATATGAACCCTGTTATCAGCAGGGCAATGATCAAATTCGGTCTTTTCATATGGCTGTAGTTATTTTTCTTTTACATCAGCAGGTAAATGCTGTACATCAATTGTGGCTTCGTCACAAAAGATCATGGCTCTTTCTATGACGTTCCTAAGCTCTCGTATATTACCCGGCCAGGAGTAGGTCTTTAAGAGATCAAGGGCTGCTGGTGTCATATTTTCGATGTTTAAGCCCATTTTGGGATTATTGGTTTTGATGAAATGTCCTGCTAAACCAGGGATATCTTCGGGATGTTCCCTGAGAGGTGGGATTTCAATATTGATTACTTTCAAGCGGTAATACAGGTCCTCGCGGAATTCTCCTTTTTCAATCAGATCAGACAGGTTTTTATTTGATGCTGCCAGGATCTGAACATCGACCTGTATAGATGTAGTGCTGCCCACACGCCGGAAGGACCTCTCTTCGAGGGCTCGCAAAACTTTGGCCTGCATGTCTGGTGACATTGAAGATATCTCGTCCAGGAACAAGATGCCTTCATCGGCAACTTCCATCAAGCCGCGTTTTCTCTTTTGTGCCCCTGTAAATGCTCCGGCCTCATAGCCAAAAAGCTCTGATTCAAGCATGGTATTCTGGACAGCTGCGCAGTTGATATCGATAAAAGCCTTGTCAGCGCGGGGACCCATGCGGTGAATAGCCCGGGCCAGGACTTCTTTACCTGTTCCGGTCTCACCTGAAATCAGGATGGAAGTAGAGCGTTTTGCAGCCCGCTGGGCTTCAGTGAAAACTTCCTTCATGATATCGGAATTGATCACAATAGAGTCCAGGACTTCGCGCTGAGAGCGCCGGAAATGAGCTAGTTCTTCTCTCATTTCAACGATATCTTGAGCTCTTTTGATGCTTTGTTCAAGCCGTTCGAATTTTATTGGTTTCTGGATGAAATCGTGAGCTCCATTCTTCATGGCTTCCACAGCCATTTCGATCTTACCGTGAGCAGTGATCATAATGATTGGTGGGCGGAAGGGGAGTTGAGCAGTTTCAGCCAACAGGTCCGGCCCGTAGCCGTCTGGAAGCTGCACGTCCAGGAGAACGATGTCGGCTTCCTGTGCAGAAAGGTGTTTGCGGGCTGTTTTAAGATCAGCGGCTAATAATACCTCGTATCCTTCTGATTCCAGATACGTCCCGATATTATTCCTGGCATTCTTTTCATCGTCAACGAGCAAAATGGTTGCTGTCATTCCCTGTGTTCCTCCTGCATAACTCCGGGAAGGATGATCTGAAATGATGTTCCTTCCGGGAGAGGTTCTAATGTTATTGTACCTTCATGCATGGTGATGATCTGCTTTGTTATTGACAAGCCGAGGCCTGTGCCATCTGGTTTTGTGGTGAAAAAAGGCTCAAATATCCGATTCCTGACTTCAGGGGGAATGCCAGGTCCGGTGTCCAGTACATCAACCTGAACACCCGGCGCCCCGGTGGTTTTCTGGATGGGTTTTAGTCTGACTGAAAGGACACCACCGCCAGAATCCTCCATGGCTCGAACCGCATTGCTGATCAGATTATTGAAGACCTGTCCCAGGGCACGGTCATCTCCCGGGACCAATGGCAAATCATCCTCAACCTTTAAGACATGTGAAACTGAAGTCCTTTTCATGCGCGGAACCCAGCGGTTCAGGATCCTTTCGATCAAAATAGGCAGATTCAAAGGTGTTTTATGATAGCTTTGTGATTTTGAGAAAGTTAGAACTGTATCTACTATGTGAGTAAGCCTGTCACAATCATCATTGATACCTTTCAATACATCACGCTGCTTAAAATCAGCAGGAAGGATCTTATCAAGAAGCTGGATCCCTGAGGTGATGTTGTTGATTGGATTCCGGATCTCATGGGCGAATATTGCATTCATTTGTCCTACAAGGGCCCGACGTTCCAATTGCTGGGTTTGAATGCGAACCTTTTCTTCTTTACTGATATCTTGAACGAAGATCAGTATTCCCTGGATAAGTTCAGAATCCGGACTTGTGACAGGGAATGTTTTGATCAATGCTGGAAATGCGCTGCCATCCCGGTGATGGATCTCAAGCTGACCCAGATCGTGGGTGGGGATATTTTCAAGTGCGTCCCCCAGCGCTGGAGTCAATCGATCCGTACCAATGATCACGTCGTCAATATGCCGGCCGACAATTTCTTGTTCGGCATATCCCAATATCTCTTCCGCGGATGGGTTCACTTGTTGGATCATCAGATCGGGGCCTAAATATAATATGCCCTCTGGCATGAATTTATTGATCGTATCGCCAATAGCTTTTTTAAGCGTCGTTGTTGTCAAACGATCATTGAGATTGGATTTCAAGATGAAATTATTGAAAACACCTTCCGTTGCAGCTACCAGGAGCTTCATGCCAGCCAGGGCGGCTTTTTTATCAGGCGCGGGAGATCTTTCTGATCCCATGGCAACGATCAGGCCGCTGATAGAATTGGCATCATTCAGTGGTGAGGAGATCACAAAGGAAGAGCCTTTCGCGGCCGCCCTTTCCATAAGGGGAGAAAGCGGTGGTTTAAAGGGTGGTGAGAATTGGCTATCTTTATAATGTGAGAAAAAGTCTGTAGTTGAAATGGTTTCAGGTAAGAAACCGGATGGGTTGTCAAGTAGAACGGCTTTCAGCTGGGGGTGATTGGAATCTATCTTGTAAATGCCGAGTGATTCGGCATCCAGGATATCCTTTCCTACTTGGAGAATGATATCGAGAGCTTTTTCAAGCGTTGATTGATAAAAGATCTGCACAAGGGAAAGAATGCCGTCCAGCTGGAAAACTTCATGGTCTGCGACGGTTTTATTCTTGTTGTTCCTTGCCTGAGGGATAACGCGATAGATAGTATAACGCCGATCCTTGCCGAGAGCTTTGGCCTGAATAACGGCATCGACTTTTTGTTTCCGTCGGTTGATCAGCTCCAATCTGCAGCCCTGAAGACTTTGAAGCTCTAGATTGAGCGAATCGTCAGTGCGAATGGATTGGATACCCGGAAGAAGAACATCCAGACCCAGTTTGAGAAGTTCCTTCCTGGTGAATCCTGAAAGTTCTGACATGGCAGCATTAGCGGCCATGATTCCAAGATCATTATTTGAGACCAGGATGGAAGGATCCGGCGAGATGTCCAGTAAATGGCTTACCTCCGTGGTCAGCAAATCTATATCTTTTGGTGATCTGGATGAATTTGGTAACAAATAAACCTTATACCTTTATACTTTCTGGCGCATACGGGAAGATAAGATCCCTTCCATGGCCCGATATTTTGCTACTGTTCTTCGGGCTATATTATACCCGGCGTTTGAGAGTTCCTCTACCAGCTCAGTGTCCGTCAATGGTTTGTTCTCATTTTCAACCAGTCGCAGCAATGTGGTCCGGACAGGTAAACTGCGATCAAAGAATTGCTTGAGAGGGATGATCTTCCTGTTTGGAAGCTGAACGGATTTGTCTGAAACTGCCCGAGAAATCGTTGATTCGTGTACTCCCAACAGCTCTGACATTTCTGCTTGTGTTTGAGGATGCATTTGGGTAGGATCTCCACTCAGGATATACCCACGCTGCTCCTTAACCAGCTCTGTCATCAGTTGTTCCATTGTGTGGTTGCGCTGCTGAAGACACTTGATCAAAAGCGAAGCGTTTTCAATATCCTTTGCCCAATCTTCGGTTTTGTTCTCCGGAGCCTGTTTTTGCGCTTGTCGGAAAAGAGGATTGATACGCAAGGTGCCGCGATAAGGGCTGATAATCTCTACCATTAATCGCCGGTTTGGCGAGTTGTCAACTTCTTTGAGGATGATATCCGGCTTATGGTAAGCCTGGGTTGAGGATTCGCTGGGCCGCCTGTGATCTCCCCAGAAAGCACGACCGGGATAGGGATTCAAATTAGCCTTGATGAATTCAGCGATCTCTTGAGCCTGTTCCTGGGAGGTATTGAGCTCTTTGGCAAGATTGCGATAGCTGTGTTGGGAGAGGTCCTTGAGTCCGATGCGAATGGCTTCTTCTGCCAGGTAAGGAACCTTGGTGTCTTCCCTTAAGAGTTCAAGCTGGATTAATAAAGCTTCCTGTGGAGAGGAGGCGCCCACGCCAGTTGGTTCTGCGTGTTTGATGATATCTGCCACTCGGGTAACCCGGGAAAGGGGTACATGATAGAACTGGCTGATCTCTTCCAGGGGGATTTCCAATAAACCGTCCTCATTCAAATTATTGAGAATATGGGCGGCGATCAAGCGTTCATCTTCTTCGATCTCCGGAGCAATTTGCCGAAGCACATAAGAAGGGAGATCTTCTACTGCGGCCGCAAGGTTATCATAAGATACTTCCTGAGGAGAGCTTGATATCCCGCTTTTATTGTATTGGGTCGGGAAGTCATCAGGAGAGGAAATAAACACGATCGGTTCATCGATCTGCGTGTCATAGGGTTGGCTGCAGACCGGGCAGGGGCCAGGATTTGAAAGGATCCTGCCGCAGCTGGGGCAGCGGCTATCTTCTATAACTTCCAGGGCCGGATTATTTGCAAGCTCGGTCCGGATCTTCTGCCGGATCTCGGTGGCGGGCATTTCCAGCAGGGACATAGTCTGGGCCAGATGAGCGGTGATCTGGGGGCGCAGCTCTTGATTTTGAACTTGAAACATAAAATCCTCCTACAGAAGTATAGCGTTGTTGTCCATTTGTTGCAAGATGTGTGCCAAACTAGATGCAATTTTTGTACCGCGTCATATTGGGCGTGGATTAGCCTGTTGGGTAGGGGCTCAGTGGTAGAATGAAATTCGGTTCTCTCTAAATGGAATAGGATCCAAAACAGGACTAAAATTGCGTGTAGGCAATATGGAAGTTATGAATAATAAACATATCTTTATAAAAATCACTATTGTTTTTTGTTTTTCTATCTTATTGACTGGCTGCAGCGTAGAGAAAAATGAACAAAAAGGCCTGACAGAATTCAATGGAGAGCGCGCCTATCAGGATATTGAATATCAATTATCGTTTGGACCGCGCATTCCTGGCACTTCCGGGCATTCAAAGATCCTGGATTGGATGCAGTCTGAATTGGAATCCAGCGCTTGGATTGTTGAACGACAAGAATTAATGATCAATGACAAATCAATCATTAATATGATTGCCAACAGGGGTGAAGGGGACTATATTTTACTAGGCGCTCATTACGATACACGGATAATGGCTGACCAAGATCCTGTGCCTGACTTTCGTGATGACCCCGTACCCGGAGCAAATGACGGAGCTTCAGGCGTTGCAGTTCTGTTGGAAATCGCCCGCATTTTGCCTGAGGATCTTCCGATAGGAGTAAAACTTGTATTCTTTGACGCAGAAGATAATGGAGGGATCGATGATTGGGATTGGATACTTGGATCGCGCGCTTTTGTAAGAGAATTGAATGATTTACCATCAGCAGCAATCATCGTTGATATGATTGGTGACGCTGATTTGGAGGTTTATTATGAACGGAACTCAGATAAGTATTTAATGGAGCAGATCTGGCAGCAAGCCAGAGAATTAGGATATGAGGATATTTTCATTCCGGAGTACAGGTATTCAATGCTGGATGATCATACACCTTTCATTGAAGCGGGTATACCGGCGGTGGATTTGATAGATTTCAATTATCCTTTCTGGCACACTACCAGCGACACGCTGGACAAGGTATCTCCAGAAAGCCTGCAGGCTATTGGAGAAGTCCTGACAGCGTGGTTGTTAGACCAGGAATGAAAAAGCAGTAAAGGGTATTAGATTGTTATGAGTCAAAATAATCAACCAGCAAGCTTAAGAGTTGACCGGGCCTTACTTGTCGGTGTTGAAATATCTGATAATAAGAAATTATTGTCATTGGAACACTCTTTAGCAGAATTAAGAAGACTTGCTGATACGGCAGGGTTCGAAGTTGTTGGGGAAGTGACCCAAAAATTGGATCATCCTAATCCAAAGACTTTTGTTGGATCGGGAAAAGTGAAAGAGGTTAAATCTCTCGCGGATGAATTGATGGCTGACGTGATCCTCTTTGATGATGAGCTTTCTCCCCGTCATCAGCGTGAACTAGAAGAGACGATTCAAAAAGAGATCCGGGTTATCGACCGTACAGCGCTAATCCTGGATATCTTTGCCCAGCACGCCAAGACAAGGGAAGGTGCTTTGCAGGTGGAATTGGCACAATATGAATACAGGCTGCCGAGATTGACAAGAGCCTGGACTCACCTTGTCAGGCAGGCGGGTGGTGGCGGCGGAAGAACGGGAGGTACAGCGGGTGTTGGCCTCAGAGGCCCGGGTGAGACCCAGCTTGAGGTAGACCGCAGGGATATCCGCCGCAGGATCAGTCATTTGAAAGCAGAGCTGGAAAAAGTTCGTGCTCATCGCCAGAGACACAGGACGCGCAGAAGGGAATCCAGAATTCCGATTGTTTCTTTGGTTGGCTATACCAATGCCGGGAAATCAACCCTGTTGAACCAACTCTCGGATGCGGATGTTTATGTGGCAAATAAACTCTTTGCTACTTTGGATCCAACCACGCGCAGGGTATCACTGGCAGACGGCCAGCAGATTCTGGTAACAGATACAGTCGGTTTTATCCAGAAACTGCCAACTACACTGGTTGCGGCCTTCCGGGCTACACTGGAAGAGATTGCTGAGGCGGATCTTTTGCTGCACGTCCTGGATGTGACCCATCCCCATGCTTTATCTCAGGCAGAAGCTGTGCATAAAACGCTTGAAGATATTGAGGCGGATCAGATCCCATCCCTTCCTGTACTGAACAAGATCGACCGCCTGGAAGACCCCGGAAAAGCTCAAGAGGCGCTGGATGCTTTTCCAGATGCAGTCGCCATCTCTGCTTTAAGGGGGGATGGGGTTGAAAATTTGCTGGAAACCGTCAAGGAAAAGCTGTTTGAGTCTTACAAACTCGTCTCAGTTGAACTTCCTTATAGTGAAGGCGGGTTGATTTCCCTCTTCCACGAAGAAGGACAGGTGGACTCTGTCAAGAATGAGTATGATGGTGTGACGATCCAGGGCAGGCTTCCAATCCGTTATCTCACTAAGTACAAAAAGTTCATTGTGGACGGATTCCTTCCCTAGTTATTGATTGAAAAAGAGTAGCAACAACTATGCCTTACTTCGGCCCCGCTTGAAGGACTTCTTGCGGGGTCGATCCTTCATAGCGCTTCATATTTTTCTTGAACTGGTTCACAAGCTCCTGGATGGTCCTGTCGTATGCGGCTTTGTCTGCCCAGGAATCTGCCGGATTTAGGATCTCAGCTGGTACGCCAGGACAGGATTGTGGAATCTCAAAACCAAACCAGGGATCAGTAGAGTATTTGACCAGGTCCAGTTTCCCTTCCAGAACCGCAGTTAATAGAGCTCGGGAATGTGAGATCTTTATCCGCGAGCCAACTCCAGATGGCCCCCCAACCAGACCGGTGTTCAGCAGCCAGGTCTTTGCGTTATATTTTTTTATATTTTCCTTGAGCAGACCAGCGTAATAGGCGGGATGGAATACCATGAATGGTGCTCCAAAACATGCGCTGAAGGTAAGTTCTGGAGCTTCACCGACACCAGCTTCTGTTCCCCCAACTTTGGATGTATATCCAGAAATGAAATGATAAAGAGCCTGGTCTTCAGATAGACGGGCGATCGGCGGCAGTACTCCGTTGGCATCAAATGTCAGGAAGATGATATTTTCTGGGTGGCTTCCCCGTTTTGATGGTACGGAATAGGGAATACATGAAAGAGGGTAGGAAGCCCGCGTGTTCTTTGTAATGGAATCATCGAACAGATCCGCTTCACCGGTTTCAGGATCCAACACCACGTTTTCGAGAATGGTTCCAAATTTCCTGGTACAGGCGAAAATATCAGGCTCCGCAGTGCTGGAAAGATCGATCACCTTGGCATAACACCCATCTTCAAAATTGAAAATGCCTTCTTCATCCCAGCCGTGTTCATCATCACCGATCAAATAGCGTTCAGGATCGGCTGAAAGGGTTGTCTTTCCGGTCCCGGATAAACCGAAGAACAGAGCTGAGTCCCCATTTTCTCCAACATTGGCAGAGCAGTGCATGGTGAGGATATTCTTTTTGGGCAGGTAGTAATTGATGGCGGTGAAGACTGATTTTTTGATCTCACCCCCGTAGCCGGTGTCTCCGATAAGAACCAGGCGTTTGGAAAAGTCCATCAGGATCAAAGTTTCTGAATTGAGTTTTTCGAGTTCCGGTATCCCTTTGAAATCAGGTAGGGATAGAACGGTGAATTCAGGTTTAAAATCTTTTCCTGAAATCGCTTCCTCATCTGTAATAAACATATTCTTGGTGAAGAGTGCCTGCCAGGAAAAGTTAGTAATCACCCGAATAGGAATCTGGTGTTCTGGACTGGCTCCTGCGATTCCATCTTGAACGAAAAGGTCTTTGTCCTTGATAAAGGCCTTCATCCTTGATAATACTTTCTCGAAATCATCGCCATTATATGGAATATTATATTCTCCCCAGGAGATATCGGCTTCAGAACCTGATTCACGGACGATGAATTTGTCATTTGCTGATCGGGCGGTGCGCTCCCCGGATCTGACAACCAGAGCGTCATGAGCGCTTTTTATCCCTTCATTCCTGAATAGGGATTCCTGATAATATTGATCCCTGGTCAGGTTCCAATAGACCTTTCTATAACCAGTTAATCCAAGGTTATCCAATTCATAATGGCTTTTGTTTTCTTCAGCCCAATTCTCTGCAGGTGTGTTTTGGTGTTTAGTCATGTTATTTAGATAACTCCCAATCTCGGAACAGTGTTTGCCCGCCAATGTTAATCTCAGGAGAAGATTCGGGGTCTAGGGCCCAGCGTATGCGAGCTGTGCTTTCAACGATCTCCTCAGTAGAGCATGTAAAGCTTAATCTCAGGAAACCTTCCTGGCCAAAAGCTGCTCCGGGTACCGTTGCCAGATATGCTTTCTCCAATAGAAGCTGGGCTAACTCCTGGGAATCATTGTGAATAGCCCGGAAATCC
>Ga0180436_10004591_pt1 | contig 12358 bp, 10 predicted proteins | sample SS_ome_2_FD_132434 | JGI IMG/M metagenome (GOLD analysis project Ga0180436, IMG submission 132434) | Hypersaline lake sediment archaeal communities from the Salton Sea, California, USA - SS_3_S_2 metaG | ecosystem: Environmental > Aquatic > Non-marine Saline and Alkaline > Hypersaline >...
CACCACGACCGGGGCGATCAGGCCCTTGCCCATCTCCCAGCCTTGCGCGGTCCGTTCGCGGCCGACCAGAAAGAACACAACCACGCCGAACAGCACGAAGGCGCCGAGCAGCCACGGAATGTCCGAGACCATGCCAAGGAAGATCGGGTCCACGCCCTCGGTCACGACGTTGGCGCCGGTCGCGGTGAAGAACAAAGCCCGCAGCATCAGCACGCCGGTGATCCACATTCCGAAGCGCGAGATGAAGCCAAGGAACATCAGGCCCTTTTCGCGGCCCTCGGGCGCGCCGGGTTCCTGCGGGGGCAGGGGGGCCTGCGCGGGGTCGAGGCGGGTGCGGATGATGATGTAGATGATGAAGAACGAGGCCAGCATGAAGCCCGGCAGGAACGAGGCGGTGAACAGCGCCTTGATCGAGGTTTCCGTCACCAGCCCGTAGAAGATCAGGACGATCGAGGGCGGGATCATGGTGCCCAGGCTGCCCGACGCGCAGATCGTGCCGATAGCCAGGTTCTGGTTGTAGCCCAGCCGCAGCATCTGCGGCAGCGCGATCAGGCCCAAGAGCACGACCTCGCCGCCGATGATGCCCGACATCGCCGCCATGATGACGGCCATGATCGAGGTCACGATCGCGATGCCGCCCCGGGTGCGCGACAGCCATTGGTTGAGCGAGTTGTACATGTCCCGCGCGATGCCGGATCGTTCCAGCAGCGCCGCCATGAAGATGAACAGTGGAACCGAGATCAGGACGTAATTCGTCATCTGCCGGTAGACGGCCTGGCCGATCACCGAAAGCGGACCCTGGCCGAAGGTGCGGAACAGGATGTCGACGTCGAATTTCAGGACCAGGGTGACGACCGCCAGGAAGGCGGAGGCGAAGCCAAGCGGCATCCCGATGGCGAGAAGCGCGAACATCGCCAGAAGGATGATGAGGCTGAGGGTGCCGATATCGACCATGACTTACTTTTCCTCCAGCGTGCGGCGGATGTTCTCGATTTCGGTTTCGTCGATATCCTCGATGCCCTTGTGGTGTTCGGGCGACTTGTTCCAGTCGGCGATCAGGTTCGAGACGGCCTGGATCGTGACCAGAAGGATGATGAACAGGATGGCCGGCTTGACGGTGCCGGGGATCGGCGGATCCCAGGCGGTGCCGAAGGTTTCCATCCGCAGCATACGGCGCAGCGCGTCGTTGTAGCCGCCCCAGACCAGCGCGAGATAGAATACCACGATCAGCCCTACCGAGATCACGTCGGCCGTCTTCTGCATCCAGCGCGGCATGATGTCGTAGATGACGTAGATGCGGATATGGCTGCGCTGCTGCATCGCGTATTGGCCCGCCAGCAGGAACAGGAAGGCCGCGATCCACAGCGACAATTCGTTGGCCCAGAGCGTTGGGGCCTCGAACACGTAGCGCGAAACGACCTCGTAGAACATCACCAGCACGATCAGCGCGATCGAGATCATCGCAAGGCGCGAACAGACCAGCGACACGATGTCGAAGAACCCGCCGGGCTCGGGCTCGATCTGGCCCTTGGTGTCGGACAGGTAGATCGAGGCGAACAGCAGGCTCGCCGTGATGGCGATCAGCATCGCCCAGACGATGGGCCGCCCCGTCGGGCGGATCATCTCGTGCATTCCGATGGCGTCTTCGCGGATGAAGTTGTTCGCCACCAGCCAAACGAACAGAAGCGCGGTCACGGCAGATGCGACGATCATCGCCATCTTCACCGGTCCGCGCATCGGACCCAGCCAAAGGCTGTCCTGTTCCATTCTCGGCCTCCCCCCAAGCGGTCAGTTGTGAGAAAAATGGCGAGCCCCGTTAAGGGACCCGCCGGGTGCTGTCATCTTGACAAGCGCGATCCTGCGGATCAGTCGATCAGGCCGAGCTGGCGCAGGTAGACCTTGTGGCTTTCCAGCAGCGCGGCGGCCTCGGGCGAACGGGTGCCCCAGTCTTCCCACGCGACCTGTGCGGCGCGGCGGAATTCGGCGCGGTCCTCGGACGACCAGTCATGCAGCGTCACGCCCTGTTCGGTGAGCATCGCGGCGGCCTCGGCATTGGCCTTTTCGTTGAACAGCGCGATCTGGAACGAAAGCTTCTGCCAGGCAGTGTCGATGATGCGCCGATGCTTCTCGCTCAGGCCGTTCCAGACATCGAGGTTGCAGGCCAGGTGGTCCGACGGCATCGAATGGAAGCCGGGATAGGTGGCGTGCTTGACGATGTCGTAAAGCCCCAGGCCCACGTTGTTGGCCAGGCCCGACGCATCGGCGCCATCGATGATGCCGGTTTCGAGCGCGGTGAAGATCTCGGTGAAGTCCATCACGATGGGCGAGGCGCCCATTTCCTCGAAGATCTCGGTTTCCATGCCCGGCGGCGAACGGAACTTCCAGCCCTTCACGTCCTCGGGGCCGGCCAGCGGCACGGACGAGGCGAAGGATTCCTGGCCGTAGATCGACCAGCCGATCAGCTGCATGTTCTGCGCGTTGTAAAGCTCCTGCGCCGCATCGTAGCCGCCGCCGTGATAGAGCCAGCTGTATTGCTGCCACGGCGTTTCGTAGCCGCCCATGATGTCGCCGACAAACTGGAAGGCCGGGTTCTTGCCGGTCTGGTAGGCGCCGCCCGTCGCGTCGCAATCGACGATGCCGTTGATGGCGGCGTCGAAGGTTTCGGTGGTGGCGACGACCGAGGACGAATAGAACATCTCGATGTCGATCTCGCCGCCCGACATGGTCTCGACGTCGTCGATCCACTGCGCCAGGCGCTGACCGGTCGGGTGTTCGGTGGCGTAATGGGTCTGGATGCGCAGCGTCACTTCCTGCGCCGTGGCCGGAACGGCGACGACGGCAGCAAGAGCCGCGGACAAGAGCGCGGATTTGGTTTTCATGGATTCCTCCCTGGTTCCTTCGGGTCGTTCCGGGTGGCGCATCCTCCTGCGCCAGATGGTATACCATCCACCAAGGACGCTAGCGAATGTGATCTCGACAATCAACGACTTTTGGTATACCAAAATTCGGAAATTGCCTGTGGGCCGGATGTTCCGCAATGTTCGGTACCTACAGCGCTTCCTTGAGAGTATCCGATGCCCGAGCTGACCCTGTCCGAACAGATCGCGCAGACCCTGCGCCGGGACATCCTGAGGGGCAAGCTGGCGCCCGGCGATTCTATAAAGGAGCGGGACAACGCCGCTGAAATGGGCGTGTCGCGCACGCCGATGCGCGAAGCGATTCGGATTCTGGCGAAGGAAGGTCTGGTGCTGCTGCGCCCATCGCGCAGCCCGATCGTGGCCAATCCCAGCCTCGAGGAGATCACCGACAGTATCGAGGTGCTGGCCTGCCTCGAACTGAAATCCGCGCAGCTGGCCTGCGAGCGGGCAACCGACCGGGAATTGCGCGACATCCAGGCGATCCAGGAACATATGGAGGCGGTCTATGACACGGTCGATCCGGTCGACGTGTTCGAGATCGACATGAGCTTTCACATCGCCATCGCGCGGGCGTCGCACAACGCATCGATGGCCGAGACCCACAACGCCTATCTTTCACGGCTGTGGCGGGCGCGGTACCTGTCGGCGATCCGCAAACGGTCGCGCGACCGGGTGCTGAGCCAGCACCGCGAGATCGTGCGGGGACTTCTGGCCCGCGATCCCGATCTGGTCACGCGCGAGATCGGCAGCCACCTGGAACACCTGGCGATCAACGTGCGCCATCGGTTCGAGGAAGACGGGCTGGTGCAGAAGGCGGGCTGACCCGCCGGACGCAAGCGACGAAGACACTCAGGAAAGGACGAGACTGCGGAATGAAACTGCTGCGTTATGGCCCCGCCGGGGCGGAAAAGACCGGGATGCTGGATGCCGACGGGCAGGTGCGCGACCTCAGCGCCCATGTGCCGGTTCTGGCGGGCGAGGCCGTGTCGGTCGCGGCGCTGGAGCGGTTGCGCGGGATCGATCCCGCCACGCTGCCCCTGGTTGCCGAACCGGGCCGGATCGGGGCCTGCCTTGCCTCGGTCCCGAACTTCTTCTGCATCGGGCTCAACTATGCCAAGCACGCCGCCGAAACCGGCGCCGAGCCGCCGAAGGAGCCGATCCTGTTTTCCAAGGCGACCTCGGCCCTGTCTGGCCCCTACGATCCGGTCGTGATCCCGCGCAATTCGGAAAAGACCGACTGGGAGGTGGAACTGGGCGTGGTGATCGGGCGCGAAACCTCCTACGTGTCCGAGGCCGACGCGCTGGACCATGTCGCGGGCTATTGCGTGATCAACGACATGTCGGAACGCGCCTTCCAGATCGAACGCGGCGGCCAGTGGGTCAAGGGCAAGTCGGCGCCCACTTTCGGCCCCTGCGGCCCGTGGCTGGTCACCGCCGACGAGGTCGCCGATCCGCAGGCCCTGCGCCTCTCGCTCGACCTGAATGGCGAACGGGTGCAGGACAGCGACACCTCGGACATGATCTTTTCGGTGCGCGAGATCGTCAGTTACATGAGCCAGTTCATGAAGCTGATGCCGGGCGACATCATCGCCACCGGCACGCCTTCGGGCGTGGGCATGGGGATGAAGCCGCAACGCTTCCTGCGCCCCGGCGACGTGATGGAATTGCGGATCGACGGGCTGGGCGAACAGCGCCAAGAGGCCGTTGCGGCCGGTTGAACCGAAAGACGTCCTGCAAACCGGCAAAGGGCCCCGCTTGGGGCCCTTTTCCATCTTGCGAGACCGACGGAACCGGCCGATCGGAAAACCGCCTGGGCGCCGGGCGGCGCGGCGGTGCCGAGGCCGGGTGCCGGGTGCGTTCGTCGCAAAGGGCTAATGAATGAGCGAACCGCCGTTCACGTCCACTTCGGACCCCGTCACGTAGGCCGCAAGGTCCGAGGCCAGGAACAGGCAGCAGCCGGCCACGTCGCTGGCCTCGCCCGCCCGGCCCATCGGGATTCCGTCGAGGATCGTCGCCATCATCTCGTCGGTCAGCTTGCCGCCGGTGATGTCGGTCGCGATGAAGCCGGGGCAGACCGCGTTCGAGCGGACGCCATCGGGCGCCAGTTCGCGGGCCATCGCCTTGGTCAGGCCCAGGATGCCGGCCTTGGCGGCCGAATAATGCGGCCCGCCGAAGATGCCGCCGCCGCGCTGCGCCGAAACCGACGAGATGTTGACGATCGACCCCGCCTTGCGTTCGCGCATATGCGGGATGATCGCCTGGCTCATGTAAAGCGTGCCGCGCAGGTTCACGTCGAGCACCGCGTCATAGTTCTCGGGCTCGATATCCAGGATCTTCAGAGGCTGGGTGATGCCCGCGTTGTTGACCAGCACGTCGACCTGGCCGAAGGCGTCCAGTACCGCGGCGACCGCGTCGATGCAGGCCCATCTGTCGGTCACGTCGCAGGCCAGGCCGATATGGTCCGGGCCGATATCGGCTGCGGCGGCCTTGGCCGCCTCCGCGTCCAGATCGAGGATCGCCACGCGCGCGCCATGGTCGGCGAACAGCCGCGCGGTCGCCTTGCCAAGGCCACGGGCCGACGCGGCGCCGGTGATGATGGCGGTCTTGCCGTCGAGAAGTTTCATGTCTTGTCCCTCACAGCCAGGATTTGACGGCATCGGTCACGGCCTCGACCGACAGCCCGTATTGGTGGTGCAGCGTGGGCAGGGCGCCCGCGTCCAGAAACTCGTCGGGCAGGCCGATCTGCCGGAACGGAACATGCACGCCCGCCCGCATCAATTCGGCCGCCACGGCCTCGCCCAGCCCGCCGATGACAGAATGGTTTTCCGCCGTCACGACCAGCCGGCCGGATTTCGCGGCCTCGGCGCGGATCGTCTCGGCGTCCAGCGGCTTGATCGTGGGCACGTGCAGCACCGCGCAATCCACCCCGTCGGCGGCCAGCTTTTCGGCCGCGTCCAGCACCCGCATCGTCATGAATCCCGTCGACACGAACAGCACGTCGCGCCCGTCGCGGATGGTCTGGGCGCGGCCCAGCCGGAATTCATAGCCGTAGCGGCCCAGCACGTTCGGCACCTTGCCGCGCAAGAGACGCATGTAGACCGGGCCGGGATGGTCGGCGATGGCGCGTGTCGCCTGCACGGTTTCCACCGCGTCGCATGGGTCAACGATGGTCAGGCCGGGCATGCCGCGAAAGATGGCAAGGTCTTCCGTCGCCTGGTGGCTGGGCCCGTAGCCCGTGGTGAGGCCCGGCAGGGCGCAGCAGATCTTGACCGGCAGGTTCTCTTCCACGATCGCCATGGCGATGAAGTCATAGGCCCGTCGCGAGGCGAAGACGGCATAGGTGGTGGCGAAGGGCGTGAAGCCCTCGCGCGCCAGCCCGGCGGCGGCCGAGATCATCACCTGTTCGGCCATGCCCATCTGGTAGAACCGGTCCGGATAGGCATTCGCGAAGACATGCATGTCGGTGTATTTCGACAGGTCGGCCGACAGCCCGACGATGTCGCCGCGTGTCTTGGCCAGGTCGCACAGGGACTGGCCGAAGGGCGCGGTCACCGTTTCGCGCCCCTCGGCATCGAGCGAGGCGATCATCGCCGAGGTCCGCGCCCCGTCGCCCGCCGCCACGCGCGGGATGTATTTGGACTTGCGCCGGGAATGCGCGCCGAAAGGGATGTCGGTCATGCGGGCTTCTCCGCGTCGAGGATGTCCAGCGCGCGGCGCCATTCGTCGGGTTCCACGCGGACGAAATGGGTGATCTCGCGGTCTTCCAGGAAGGGCACGCCCTTGCACATCTTGGTGTTGCAGATGATCACCCGCGGTTCGGGGCCTGCGTGATGGCGTGCGGCATCGAAGGCCGCGACCAGCGCGGCAAGGTCGTTGCCGTCCACCTCCTGCGCGTACCAGCCGAAGGCCCGCCACTTGGCCGCCTCGGGCGTACGGGCCAGCGCGTCGCGCGTCGGGCCATCCGCCTGCTGGTTGTTGAAATCGACGATGGCGACAAGGTTGTCCAACTGCCATTGCACGGCGGACATCACCGCCTCCCAGGTCGAGCCTTCGCCCAGTTCCCCGTCCGACAGCATGTTGTAGACGAAGGCCGGGTTGCCCTTGCGCTTCAGCCCCAGCGCCGCCCCCACGGCGATGCCCAGCCCATGGCCAAGCGAACCGCCGGTGATTTCCATCCCCGGCGTGTAGGACGCCATGCCAGACATCGGCAGGCGCGAGTCGTCCATCCCGTAGGTCGCGATTTCGTCCTCGGGCAGAACACCTGCCTCGATCATCGCGGCGTAAAGCGCGATCGCGTAATGCCCGATCGACAGATAGAAGCGGTCGCGCCCTTCCCATTCGGGATCGTCGGGGCGGTAGGTCATGGCGTGGAAATGCGTCACCGCCAGCATGTCGGCCACGCCCAGCGCCTGCCCGATATAGCCCTGTCCCTGAACCTCGCCCATCAGCAGGGCGTTGCGCCGGATCGACCAGGCCCGCCGGGCCAGGCTGACATTCGATCCCTTGTTCGGTGTCACGGGCGCCTCCCATCCCCTGTCACGTTGCCGGCGATCAGTCGCGTTCCGTAGCCGGTCTGACAATCGCGAATTCTTAAGTCGCTTGTTAGAAGAACTAAACACGTCGTTCGCCGAAAGCGATGTCGTGCCCGTCGGCGCCTGCCTATCCTGCGCGGCGGAGCGAGGAGGAACATCATGAATCTGTCGACGATGCTGGCCGAACGAAACGCGGCTGGCCGGCCCGTGCGGGTGGGGCTGATCGGGGCGGGCAAGTTCGGGTCGATGATCCTGGCGCAGGCCAAGTGCATTCCGGGCTACCATGTCGCCGGCATCGCCGACCTGAACATTGAAAAGGCCCGCGCCGCGCTGGCCCGTGTGGGTTGGCCCGCCGAACGGGTTTCGGCCCCGTCGGTTTCCGCCGCGCTCGATGCCGGCACGACGCATCTGACCGACGATGCCCAGGCCGTCTGTACCGCCGACGGAATCGAATGCGTGATCGAGGCGACCGGCCACCCGATCGCGGGCATCCGTCACGCCATGGCCGCGATCGACGCGGGCAAACATGTGATCATGGTCAATGTCGAGGCCGACGTGCTGTGCGGCGCGATCCTTGCGGAACGGGCGCGGGCGAAGGGCGTGGTCTATTCCATGGCCTATGGCGATCAGCCCGCGGCGATCTGCGAACTGGTCGATTGGGTGCATGCCTGCGGCTTCGAACTGGTCGCGGCGGGCAAGGGGATGAATTTCGCCCCGCCCTACCGCTATTCCACCCCCGACACCGTGTGGGGCTATTTCGGCTGGACCGAGGAAGAGGTCGCCAAGGGCGATTTCAATCCGAAGATGTACAATTCCTTCACCGATGGCACCAAGGCCGCGATCGAGATGGCGGCGGTCGCCAATGCCACGGGCCTCGATTGCCCCGACGACGGGCTGGCCTTTCACCCCAGCGGGTTGCAGGACCTGGCCGAGGTGTTCAAGCCGGCGTCGGAGGGCGGGCGCCTGCCCAGGGCCGGGCTGGTCGACATCGCCGCCAGCCGCGAACCCGACGGGCGCGTGGTGCTGAACAACATCCAGTACGGCATGTTCGTGACCTTCCGCGCGCTCGACGACTACACCCGCGCCTGCTTCCAGCAATACGGCCTGATGACCGACAGGTCGGGCTGGTACGGGTCGATGTGGCGGCCGTTTCACCTGATCGGGCTGGAAACCTCGGTCTCTGTCCTGTCGGCCTGCCTGCGGGGCGAGGCGACGGGGTCGTCCACCCGCTACCGGGCCGATGCGGTGGCGACCGCGAAGGGCGATTTCAAGCCGGGCGATTACCTGGACGGCGAGGGCGGTTTTGCCGTCTGGGCCAAGGCGATCCCGGCCGCGCAATCGGTCGAACGCAATGCGCTGCCGATCGGCCTTGCCCATCACGTGCGGCTCAAGCGGCCGATCACGCGCGATCAGGTCGTCAGCTTCGACGACGTGGAGATCACCGACGACCTCGACATCATTGCGCTGCGCGAAGACCAGAAACGCCTGCTGGAGCGCGCCTGAAGAACACTGCCGCGGCCTCCTCCCAGGCCGCGGCGGGCCTCGGCCCGGTCGCCTCACGGCACCGGGCCGTCTTTTTCAGCCGGGATCGTTGCAGATATCGGCCACCGACTGCCTGACCGCGTCGAGGCTGAACACCTTGTCCAGCCAATCGTCCTGAAAGATCACCGATTTCGCCTTGTCGATCGCCAGTAGCGCCCCGTCCGAGAACTTGCCCTCGGGGAAGATGCCGAAGGCGATGGCCAGCTCGATCTTGAGATGGCCCAGGATGAAATCATGCGCCGCCGCCTTTGGCACGCCCATCGCCACCGCGCGATCCGTCGCCTCGCGCAGTGCCAGGCTGAAGGTCGCGCCGACGGTTTCCGACAGCGCCGGTTCCAGAACCGCGATGTCCTGCAGGCTGCAGCGATGCGACCGGGCGACCGGCGCGTAGATCAGCCGGGCCACCTCCTCGCAGGCGGCGTAATGCTCTTCGGGCCCCTGGATCAGTGCGCAAACGATGCCCTGCGGCCCGGCGATGCCGCCGAAATAGTCGCGCTGCGCGTCGGTGTCGGGCGTCACCTCGAAGATGTTGGGGTGGCAGGGATGCGTGCAGAAATAGGTCACGTCGTCCCGCTTCGGCATCTGGCCCGCGAAGGGGGCGGCGGCATCCAGAACGATCAGCGCCGCGCCCGGCTTGACCTTGTCGATGAAGCCATGTGCGATCTTGCCGATCAACCGGTCGGGCACCGCCATGACGATGGCGTCGGCATCGGCCAGCGCGTTGTCGGCCTGCACGGTCTCCAGCCCCAGTTCGGCCTTCAGCCGGGCGCGCCCCTCTTCGGACACCTCGACATGGTCCACCTCGAAGCGGCTGTCCATCAGGTTGCGGGCCAGCCGGACGCCCATCTTGCCGCCGGCGCCCAGTAGCGCGATCTTGTCCATCTTTCCTCCTCAGGCGGTTCCGCCGCCGCGTTTGATCCAGTCGAAGAAATCCGCGCTGCCCATCTGCCCGCCCTTCAGCGCCAGTTGCAGCCCGTCAAGGCCCGGATCATCCGACCAGGCCCGCATCAGCGCCGCCCCGGGAATGGTGGGGGCAAGCGCGGTGAAGGCGAAAAGCCCCAGTTGCCGCGCGGCATGGCCCGACGTATCGCCGCCGGAGATGACGGCGCGGCGAAGACCCGTCTGCCGCAGGATTTGGTCGAGCAGGCGCCCAAGCGCAGCGCCCAGCCGTTCGTTCGCCACCTCGGCGGGAACGCCCGCCTGCGCGGTGACGTTGCGCAGGCGCGCCACCCCGGGATCGTCGGGACCGCGCGCGGTGCAGATCAGCGGGTCACGCCCTTGCCCCAGCGCGGCCAGCGCCGCGTCGCGCGCCGCCGCCTCGGCGCCCGCATCCCCGCAGGCCAGTGCCGCGGCATCGAGCGCGATCACCTGCCAGCCCCCGGCCTCGGCCCGCGCGATCTGCGCCGCCGTCGTGGCCGAGACGGAACCCGATACGGCGACCATCCGTTCGACCGGCCCCGCGCCTTCCGTCACTGTCCGCTGCGGGATCATCCCCGCCGCGCGCCAATGGTCGATAAGGGCATATTCCACGCCCTGCGAGCCCGCGGCCAGAACCTGCCCCGGCCCCTGCCAGATCAGCGCGCCATTGGCCGCCATATGCGCGCCGGTCATCGCGTCGAGGGCGATCACCTCCGCCCCCGCCGCGATTCTTTCGGCAAGCGCCGATCCGGCATCGCCCTCCAGCGCCTCGACATCGATCAGGGCCATCCTTCGGTCCGTCTGGCGGGCCAGATGCGCCGTCACCTCGGCCTCGTCCATCGGGGTCACCGGGTGGCGGGCCATCACCGGGTGCCGGTCCAGCCGGTAGACGCCGGCAGGGGCCGATGCGAAGAGATGTCCGAATGCCTGGTAGCGCCGCATCACCGGCGCGGCGACGAGGAAGGGCACCCAGGCGCCACCGACGATATCCTGCCCGATATCGATGGCCCGGCCGATGGAGCCGACATGCGGCGCGGAATCGAGGGTGGAGCAGACCTTGTAATGCACCACCGGCGCGCCCGTGGCGGCAAGCCAGCGAAAGTGCTGCGGCAGATGGGCCTCCATCCACTCGGGCGCCTGCGCGCGCGCCGTGGTCGCGATGCCGATGCCGCAGACCTGCGGAAACCGGGCAAGTTGCGCGGGGCTCGGGATGCCGAGGAACAGCACCGAAGGCAGGCCGGCGAATTCCAGCGCCTCCATCGACGCGGCAGAACCCGTGAAATCGTCGCCCAGCCAGGCGACAAGGGGGCCATCGGGCAGACCGCTCACCGGTAAGTGTCCAGGGCGCGGGCCAGCGCGGGGCGGCTGGCGGCATGGGTTTCGGCGGGGATGCCGGCCATCGCCGCCTCCCACGCGTCGCGCAGGCTTTGCACACCCGCCGCGGGCCCGTCCGGGTGGCCCATGATCCCGCCGCCTGCGGCATAGATGCAGTCGGCGCTGCCCAGCCGGCGCCAGGTTTCGGGCGGCTGCACCGCGGACTGGCCCGAGGAAAAGACCGGCATCGGGATGCAGGGCTTGCCCGCGAACAGCGGTGTCAGCAGCGACCGGGCCGAGGCGATGACGCTGTCGTCGCTTTCGCTGAACTTGTTCTGCAACCCGTTGACATGCAGGTGGTCGGCACCGGCCAGCCGCCAGAGCTTGGACCAGGCGGGGTAGGACCAGCCAAGCATTGGCGCCCGGCTGAGCGCGCCCCAGCCGTTCCTGTGCGCGTGGATCGGCAACGCGCTGTGCCGCGCCAGCGCCAGCATGCCCGCAAGGCCCACGGAGTTGAGGCTGACCATCACGCAGCTGCCGCCCAGGTCGCGCACAAGGTCGTGGCGGCGGCGCATGGCATCGACCTCGCCCGTCAGGTTGAAGGCGTACATCACCCGTTTGCCGGTCTTGTCGGCATGGGCGTTCAGCACCGCCATGACCGCGCGGGCGCGATCCTCGAAGGGGCAGGCGGGGCCGTCGGCCTGCAATTCGTCGTCCTTGATGAAATCGATCCCCGCCACGGCGAGTTCCCCCGCCAGTGCGGCGGTTTCCGCGGGCGAAAGCCCGACGCTGGGCTTGATGATGGTGCCGATCAGCGGGCCGCTTGCCACGCCCGCCAATCGCCGCGTGCCCGCGATGCCGAAGCGCGGCCCCGGCCCGGCGTCGGCGAAGGCCGGGGGCAGGCGGATATCCTCGATCCGGAGGCCCGAGAATTCGCGCAACTCGAACAGGTTGCCCGCGACGGTCGCCATCAGGTTCGGCAGGTCCGGCCCGATATTGGCCATGGGCCACGACAGCGTCACCCGCGCCCGGCGATAGCCTTGGCCGCGATCGGCCAGCTTGCACGGCAACGATGGGTCTGCCACCGCGCCCAACTTTTCCAGCCGTTCCACCCGCGCGGCCGAGCGGTCGCGC
>Ga0180436_10004593_pt1 | contig 12355 bp, 8 predicted proteins | sample SS_ome_2_FD_132434 | JGI IMG/M metagenome (GOLD analysis project Ga0180436, IMG submission 132434) | Hypersaline lake sediment archaeal communities from the Salton Sea, California, USA - SS_3_S_2 metaG | ecosystem: Environmental > Aquatic > Non-marine Saline and Alkaline > Hypersaline > Sediment...
GCGAAACTGTAAAAACTTGACTACCCTTGGCCTCCAACAATTTTTTTACACGCATTGGTAACTTCTCCTTTTTAACAGTGTAAGCGTCATCTGACAACCGAACTGTTAGCTTATTCATCAGATTGATCTGACGATATTTCGATCGTACGGCTGTTCACACCAATTGAACTACTTTTTTTTAATGGAAGCCTTACCCTAAATTTACTTCCAACGTGTAATTCACTCTCCACCTCTAGGGTGCCACCCATGAGCCGCACTAATTTCAAAGTAACCGCCAGCCCCTGATGCGCCATGCGGTACTTTCTGAAACTGCTTTCGTTGCTGAGAAGTGGCGGGTCGAATATATGTGCCAGCTGTTCCTGGCTGATTCCGACACCCGTATCTTGAATATCGAAACGGATCTGATCGCTGTTTTCCGCCGAACGCTCCAATTCTACAGTTAACGTTACCTGACCCTGCTTGGTAAATTTAACCGCATTGGAAAGTAAGTTGACCAGGACATGCCTCAAATGACCGGCATCTCCAAACATCGCCTTCGGCAACCTGGCTGACAGATGCATCTGAAACTTGATCCCCTTTTTATCTGCATATTCAGAAAAATATTTGGTCAGCGGCTCCAGAGTCTCCTGTAAATAATATTCTTTTTCCTCTAACCGCAGTTTATCTGTCTTGAAATGGAAATAGCCGAGAATAACATCCAGAATATCCATGATCGACTGACCCTGTTCATTGATTACTTCAACATAACGACGTTTTTCCCTTGGATGTCTGAGCCCCTGTAACTTCTCTACGGATTGAATAATGTCGTTTAGCAGCGTCCGTATTTCGTGACTCATGATGGCCTGAAGTTCGTTTTTATGATCAATGGCTTCGCGTAGTCTGATTTCGGCTTCTTTACGGCCTGTGATATCGATCACCAGTCCTATCATCATTCTGCGCGTACCGATTTCAATCTCATTGGCAATCAACCATAGCGGGATCCGTTCGCCATCTTTTTTGACTCCCGTAACTTCAATTCCAGTGTCTGCCTCTGAAGAGATCACTGTTGCTTGCCTGTTTGAGCTATGGGGTGAAAACTTTTGCAATGGAAAAGTCGGTATAATCTGCCTAATCGGTTTTTGTGTAATCTCAGGCACATCATAACCGAAAATTTGAGCTACGGTAGAATTCAACGCTCGAATATCACCGTTTGAATCCGTGACAAAAGTGCCGGGAATCATGGGGTCCACAACCGTGCGAAGATGGCTTTCATTTTCTTTCAGCGATGCCATCGACCAGGCTATTAAACGTTCAGTGTGGTCAATCATTGTATTCACTGCATTGGCCATGACGCATACTTCATCCCTGCCCTCGGGAAACGGGATGCGCTTGGGTGGATCACCATGTGCCAATTGACTCAGCACCGTAACAATACGACCAATTGGGTGGACAATCTTGCGTGTAATCAATACAGAAAAGAAAACACCCAATAACGATGCAGCCAAGGTGACCCATAACATGAGCTGCGTATTCGATTCTGCTCTGGTGTTGATTGCGCCGGCGCTTTCGGACATGACTTGGCTCGCCTGCTCCAAATTACGATCCACCAATGGCATAATCTGTTCAACCACAATTCGCATTTCATTGGCCAGCTGGGCAATGGAAGTGTCTTTCTCTACTAATTTAAGAAAATCGTTTTCATAGCTAATCAGCAGTTTCAGGAGTGTTTGCTTTTCGTTGGCGGCAACGCCTGAATTTTCTATCTTGCGGCGAATCGTTACAATTTCTTGTTGCACCATGGTGACATACTGTAAATCGTGTCGTAATAAATAATCTTTTTCCCGTCGCCGAAGTTGTAAAAAATCTTTCCCCAAATCCGGCACATGATGGGCTTTAAGCAAATTTTCAATATCGTGTGATATTTGCCGGAAAGGCCCTTTCCCGCCATGGATACTTTCCTGTTCCAGGACAGATTGGGCATAAATGTTAATCGCTTGTTTATAGGATTCAATTTTTTGAAGTAATTCGTCCTCAAGCGTTCTGTTTAATTGTGAATTATAAACGACTGCTTTGAATTTTTCTATCAAGAAGAGGACCTGAGCATGATATTGTTGTTCTCTTCTCAGTCCCAAATCCTTTTCACCGCGCCGGATTTGCAGTAACAACAGGTAAAGTTGATCCACCTCATAATTTTCAGCCAAGCCCTCCAACTCATGGACGGTTCTCCGAAAGCGTCCCTGCAATCCGGAATTGTGATCCAAGCCTTTCTGCTCCCAGGCATCCACAATCGACAGAAAGGCTGTATGATAAGAGTTGATCAAAACTGTCATGCGACGCCAGATGTTGAGGTTGTCTGCATCGATTTCCACCAATCGCGAAACATGTTCTAGCGCCTGTTCCACATTTAGTTTGACCATATTTGCAGACCGACGGTCACGCTCAAGTAAAAAGCTTTTTTCGCTACGGCGCGCCTCCGCCATATGGTGTCCAATTCCAAAAGCATGATTCTTCCTGGCTTCGAACACGTTTTGAAGCCTTTGATAGTCAGATATTGATCGATTGAGTGTGGTGTGATACTGCCAAATTACAGCTAAAAACAATAGCCCTACCAAGCCGAAGCTAAAACCGATTTTTTCTCCAATACGCATATTTCTGAGAAGGTTTTTCATCGATTGTGCCCTTATAATCAATCGTGTTACACGACTTTATGAAACGCGACCCTTTCGCCCTGCGGGCCAAAGGCCGTCGCTCCGATGTTAAAGTCCATACTTTAAATTCAGGTACTAACAAAATCTAACAATGCTTCGCCCCGATATGTTATCGGTTTAATTTTATTATTAATGCGGCAGATTATGCTCAGTAGTTTCCTCCGGCCACTAAAGACAATATGATGATTTTTGATTTTGCCCGCATTCAACCAAACGGAACCTTTGTCTGCCAAAGGACTATGCGATACGATCAGGGGTGTCTTTGAATTGAAGTTTAACGCCTTGCGAAAACGCTTCACATCTCCCTTGGTGTAACCGTCGGGATAGCTGGAACGGCGTAGACGGTTTTTGATGAGTCCATTGCGTAGCTTTTTATGCTTATGCACATTAATGAGCCTGCGCATACTAATTTTGACATGCGGGGGACCGGCATGGCAGGCAATGAAATCCTTGGAAATGGCGACATAGGCAAGCTGCTCGTATAATCGCTGCATCTCTTGATAATAGCGTTTGCCACGCTGGTTTAAAACAGCCTCTCCCCACAGCTCCCCCTGGGGAATTCCACCCTTGATAATGTCGGAAGAAAAACTGTCATGGTTGCCCCGCAGGTAGAACACCTGTTCGGGAAAACGAATTTTCAGCTTGCAAATAAGATCCATCATGAGAATTGACGTGTCCATATTTCCCCTTTGGCCGTCGATTTCGGAATGAACCGCATCTCCCAGTATAACCAGATAAGCCCTGCCCTGTTCAAGACTGTCGAAAAATGCATTTTCGGAGAGTATCTTCAGCAAATTATCTATTTGGGCATGTAGATCTCCGACGATGATCGGCGTCTTTTCCATGGGAAGTTCGATCACGCCGCCAGGTAGCCCACGATAATCCAAGTCACGATAAGCTTCGGCCGACATAATCTGATTGACTTCCCGGAGCGTCTTCAGGGCATTGTTTTTCGACAGTAAACGGATGGGACCGCCGTAAACGTCTTGAATTCGTCGCAGGATATTGATCCTGGCTGCGGATATGCGCGTCATTTCTTCGCGGGGGTATGCCTGTATATACGTCCCTGCTTCCGAAAATAAATCTTCTATGGTGAGGGTATTCCATGATCTCTTGACGGCCACATGCCGGTTAGCTACCGTCTGCGGATACTTAAAAATAGACATCTGTTCATCATCATCCTGACCGATGGTGAATTCCGTGTTATTTTCCAGTCGCAGGAAACCGCTTATCTCGGTAAAATATTGATCCGGATTTAAAATTAACAATGGATGTTGCAGCAAATCAAAGCTGGCATCCAATCTGTTTTCAGGGAGGATCTGAAGCCTGTACTCCCCTTCTCCCAGGGTCATCTGGATCGGATATTCGCCACATCGTACCTTGATTTTATCGCCCCGTATCAAGTGAATACCCTTTTGAAGACTGTCATAGTCGCAGAAGTTTGCAACCATGGTGAAAGGTTTTGTCTGAAATGGTCTTATATCCGGTTGAATCACAGGTAAGCGGTCGTTGTTGCCGTCAATATCTATAAAACGTTTGGGAGGCCCTTCAAAATCCTCTCTGAAAAAAATTCTCAGACCGCATTGATGGAGATGCTGGGCGACTTGCTCAAATATGAGAACCTGATGTTTAACGGCTTCGAACGTTAACCATTGGTCGATGTGATGTGTCTCTAATTTCGACCGCTTTTTGCGCAATTCAAAAATTTTTTCGGGTGGCAGCAACAAGAACTCAAAAACATATTTGTTTCTCCAATCCGGTGATGGCAGAAACTTTTTCTTGGCAGGCGGTATAAGGATCCGCGCCAGATCCAATTCCAATGGTGGTGTGGCCTTGAACCATTTTTTCTCAAACACAACCAAGGAGTCTTCATGACCCTTAAAAGGAAAGCCTAAATGGATTTCGCGGGGCGTGAAAAACAACATGCGACTGCGCCACCAGCCATGGGCGGCAAAATCGATGTACCCTTCTTCAAACCAACCGCCAATTTTTTTAACGAGCGTCGATTTGCCTGAGCCGGGCGGACCGGTTGTTAACAATTGACCGACCTTTACATCGGCAGGATATGGAACCCCTTTTATCGATTGTAATTCCCGACATTCTGCCGTCTTAAAGGAGGTGTGTATCACAGATTATTTTGCCTGAATTTTAAAAATATATAAATTTGCTTCCAAAATTCAGTTTACATAAAGATTCCCTTCAGGAAATAAAAGAAGAAAATGGATAAGCCTGCACCGACCGGAAGCGTGATGATCCAAGACATGAAGATACCGCCGATCACCCTGAGATTCAATGCCTTTATCCCCCTGGCAATCCCCACGCCCATGACGGCTCCCACGGCAATATGGGTAGTTGAAACCGGGATGCCTGTGCGGGAAGCCAACACCACGGTGGCGGCGGCGGCCAACTCAGCGGCATACCCCCGTGTGGGAACCAGTTCCGTAATTCTGGTACCGATTGTGCGCATCACCTTGTGGCCCATGGTCGCCAATCCGATAACAATTCCGGTACCACCCAGGATCAATATCCAAACCGGCAAGGCTGATTTCTGCATGACTTCACCCCCGCTTTGGACAATGCTGTATATGGCAGCCAAAGGACCAACGCCGTTGGCAACATCATTGGAGCCGTGGGCAAAGGCCATGGCGCAGGCCGTACAAATCTGGAGCACCCCGAAGATGCGTTCGATTTGCGCATACTCAGTTTTGGTGTCGGTGCTTTCCTGAAACTGTGCCTGTCGTTTTTTGATGATGATTTTGGTAACAAAAGCCAAAATAATCCCTAGCACAACGGCGGCTAAAAAAGTTTGCAAAATGTTCAGATCCAGATGCAGATGTTTCAATCCCTTGTACAGGGTAACCAGCGAAATGATAAAGCCAACCAGAAAAACATAAAAAGGCGCATAGCGTAAGGCATTTTTCAGGGGCTGATCCGAATCAAATATCAGCCGCTGAATGCTTATCATGATGAAAAAGGCAAAGGTTGCTCCCAAAAGCGGCGAAATTACCCAGCTGGCCACAATGGCCCCGATTTTGCCCCATTGAACCGATTCCGGCCCGATACCGACGATACAGAATCCCACCAGAGCGCCCACAATGGTGTGGGTCGTGGATACCGGCCACCCCATATAGCTGGCAGCCATCAACCAGATACCCGCGGCCAAAAGCGCCGCCAACATCCCCCAGATCAACACCTCGGGTTGATTAATGATAGGCGTCGGATCGATAATTCCTTTGCGTATGGTTGAGGTTACATGACCGCCGGCCAGAAAGGCCCCGGTAAACTCAAAAATCGCTGCAATGATGATCGCCTGTTTGAAGGTAATCGCCCGGGAACCCACCGACGTTCCCATGGCATTGGCCACGTCGTTGGCGCCGATTCCCCAAGTCATGTACAACCCCAGGAACACCGCCGCAATCAGGTATATCATCCCAAATTCCATGTCCGAATCCTTTCGAGCAAGCGATTTTCAAATTTAAGAATGGGCCAACAATAAACGTAGCCGGTTACCGACTTTTTCGGCATAATCGGCCAGATCGCCGATCAGATCGAATACATTGTACCAAAAAATGACGTCGATCGGATTCATTTGCTTTTCCACATCAAACAGTCGGCGTGATATTTCCAGCCCGGTTGTATCGACCACACTTTCCTTTTCGGAAAGCTTTTCAATCATGTTCAAAATTCTTTCGGCTTCCTTTTGGCCAAAACCGGTTTCGATCAGGATATCGAAATCCTGCGATATATCTCCGACCATCAAGCAGGCTTCCTGGGCAACCGTCAAATATTGGATTATTTTTTCCTGAAGTTCACCTGGGGGCATCATATTCCGGTTGGTGATCACCGTGACAATATCCTGGGCCGTATCGGCAATACTGTCCTGTAAATCGAGTATATCGAGCAAGTCCCTTCTATTCATGGGCATAAAAATACTGCGGGGCAGGTTGTCGCGCATTTCGTTCTTGATTGCATCCGCCGCATGTTCCGCCTCGTACACTTTTCCCCGAACTGCGATGATCTGATCCTGATCCCCTTTGTGAAGCGCCTCAAAGAATCCAGGCAATAGCGTGACACATTCTATTACCTTGAGCATATGCTCACGCATCTTTTTAAACGGGGACTTTACAAAAATGGATGTGAGTTTCGTCATTGGTTTTTCCTAGTTCCTATTAATAGTTGTTCCCGCATTTTGCCAAAGACCTCAAGTTAGGCTGAAAATTGGCCGAACCGTTGCTTCTGCTTTTTCATCAACTGCATTTCTTTATCTCCCGGGATGACGATTTCCGGGTCCGTCTTGAAATTGAGCTTGCGGCTTCTGCCGCGGTAGCCCACGGAATTGAGAATCAGTTTCATGGTCTCTCTACGCGCCAAGTGTTTATCGATGTACCGGATGATATACCACGGCATCAGTTCGGTGTGGGTACTTTTTAACATTTTGAATTTTTTTATGGTAAACTCGTCCCATAAATCCTGGGCCTGCAAATCAACCTCAGATAGTTTCCACTGTCTTAAGGGGTCGTTTTTACGGCGGTCAAATCGCCTTTTTTGTTCCTCTTTACTGACCGAAAAATAGAGTTTCAGCAGAATGGTTCGATTGTCGTCCTCGATAAAATTTTGCTCGTAAAAAATGACCTTTTTTAAAAAGCGCTTGTATTGCTTCTCGGTACAAAAACCCATAACCGGTTCCACCAGGGCCCGGTTGTACCAACTGCGGTCAAACAGAACGATTTCACCGGCACGCGGGAAATGCTCGATATAGCGTTTAATATGCAGCTCTGTTTTTTGGTGTTCACTCGGTTTGCCCAAGGCTACCACACGATATCGCTTTTCATTCATATAGCGTGTCACTCTACGGATGGTCCCGCCTTTTCCGGAAGCATCCCGACCGTCAAAAAGAATCACCATCTTTTTCTGGGTGCGTTCCAGATGACGCTGCATCTTAATCAGTTCAGCCTGGTATGGCTCTAGCTCCTTTTTATTGTAATACTTCTCCAGGGAACTCTGAATAATCTCCGTTTTGTTTTTTTCTTTGAGCACGCTATCAATTTTATGAATCAGCTTTTTGTCACCGTTAGCATGGGTTTTCGACTCAACCGCTTTCAGCGCACACTGGATTTGATCCCCTGAATTTGGTGTCGAATGGTTTGATTGCTGCACTGATTTTCTCTTAAGACTCATAATCGGTTCACCTTATTCTCAGGCAGCCTGCATCAGGGCTTCATTTTCCTGCCCCAATTCAACGACTGCACTGGCTATATGATTGGCGTGATAGTAGATTCTTTTCAGCTTCTCAATAATTTCCACTTCCAGACTGTAAGCCTCAAACTTGCCTGAATCCTCACACACAAGTCTTTCAGCCTGGTGTTTGTCAGCCTGATTAGCCAGATGATCTAAGTCGACCTTCATATCAATGACCCGCTTGGCATAACCCAGATCCTCTTCAACGATGGCCCGCATTGCCGCTTTGAGGGCATCCGAAACCACCACATGCAGTGTTTTAATCACCTGCTGTGTTTTCTCACTGATTTTGATGCCTTTCTCTATTCGCTCCTGACCGATATTGATCATATTGACTTCGATAATATCACCCACATGCTCCAGATCATTGACGGCACCCATGAGCTTCAGCATCTTTTTATTCTGGTAGTCATTCAACTTGAGCTTGCTGACGTGACCCAGATAATTGACGATGTGTTTGTACAACACATCCACCTCTTCATCCATTTCTTGGACGTTTTTCAAGTCTTCCTTGCCACCGGTCATGACCGCCGACAACACGGCCGTATTCATCAAGTCGACCCGTTTACCCATGCGTTTGATTTCGTGCCGGGCCGCATCCAGCGCCAGGCTGGGCGTGTGAAAAAGGAGTTCATTCAAAAATTGGGGTTGCAATTCATCGGTCTCAGGCAGCGGTTTGTCCGGAACCAGGCGATAAACGATGCGGGCAAAGTAAGAAACAAAAGGAAGAAAGACAAGGGCGCATGTGACATTAAAAATCGTGTGGGCATTGGCGATTTGTCGCGGTAATACCGAAGCAGCAGCCTGCAAACCGGTTAGTCCTTCTGCCGGCGACGGGGAAATGGCAACAACAAGTTTAACAAACGGCCCGATAAAGGGTAAAAATAGCAGCACACCCAACACATTAAATAGCACGTGCACCACCGAAACCCGCAGCGCCTCTCGCGGCTTGCCGATGGAGGCCAGGAATGCGGTCACGCAGGTTCCGACATTGGCCCCGAAGGATAAGGCGATACCGGCCTGTAAAGTGATCAACCCCTGCATGGCCAGAACAATAATGACACCCGTGGTCGCCGAGCTGGATTGAACCAGAGCGGTAAATAGTGCCGCAACCAAAATTCCTAAAATCGGATTGGACATCTGGGTCATGAGATCGAGAAAGGGCTGATAGCTCCGGAGAGGCTTCATGGCCTCACTCATCACCCCCATGCCAAAAAATATCATTCCCAGGCCCATTATCATATACCCATATTGCTGGGTTTTTTCCCTTTTTGAAATAAAAAGCATTGCAAAACCGATCGCCAGCAGGAGCAAGGCATATTTGGTCACTTTAAACGCCACAATCTGGGCCGTAATGGTCGTACCGATATTGGATCCCATGACCACGCCGATGGTTTGGGAGAGCGACATGAGACCGGCACTTACAAAACCGACCAGCATGACCGTGGTCACCGAACTGGACTGGATGACGGCCGTTACGATGGCGCCGGTAATCATACCCATAATGCGATTACTCGATAACATACCCAAAATGTCTTTCATTTTTTCACCGGCCACGTTCTTTAAGGCATCACTCATTCTTTCCATCCCGTAAAGAAACAGCGACAAACCGCCTAATAATCCAATGACCAGGAAAAACCAACTGGGGCTGCCTTTGTCTGCATCACTGCCGGCCTGCACCACCATAGGAAAGAACAGAAAATACACACATAGTCCAATTAAACCCAGTTCCAGTATACGACGCGAACAGATCGCTTTCATGTAACACCTCCTCTATACAGACATGTGACTGGCGTTAGGTGCTCTTGTCTGGCTTGATGACGATGACCGGAATGGCAGACAAGCGTACCAGCCGCTCGGCCTTTGAGCCAAGTAATATATTGGAAAGCCCGGTTCTACCATGGCTGCCAACGATAATCATGCTGACGTCCTTTTTTTCAGCAACTTCTATGATTCTGGATACCGGCGTTCCGACAACCAGAAGTGGTATCGCTTCCTGCAAGGCACAATCATGGGGACAAGCCGTTTTCATTTTACTTAGAAATTCGGCCATCATTTCGCTGGCCGCCTCCTCCATACTGCGCAGGAATTTTTTCTTCTTCATTTTATGACTGTAAAATCCGGGTGCTTCGGCTGGATCATGAATAACGTGCAGCACCAAAAGGTTTGCTTGAAGTTTATTTGCCAATTCACCGGCAAAGAGTAAGGCCTTTTCTGAGTAGGACGTAAAATCGACCGCCACCAGCAATGTTTCTTTTTTGTTTTTCGCTTTTTTACCCATACGGATTCCTCCCCAAGGTCGGATTCGTTTAAGTTGACAGGCTGATCATGGTTTAAGCATCGAGATGGTGGGTGGTTTTGGGTTTATGAAGTCATTTGCTCAACAAATTTAACAACGACTGTATCTCTTGAGACAACTTTCTCATGGTTTTGCCCTTTTTTTGTTTGCTTACACTCTTTAACATCAAGTTCAGTGAAGCGGCCTGCTTGACAATTTTTTTCTTTCGTTTTTTTGGAAGATCCAGCTGCAATCGGCGCACGTTTAGAATCTGAGTTTTCAGATCATTGGATTTCTTCTTAAAATCAACAAATAGTCTCAGGTGTTTTTTCTTGTTGATTGGTTCAAACTTCTTTTTGGCCCTTTTGAGATGCCTGGTTGTTTTGACTAATTCTGCATTCAATTTGCTATTTGCTTTTTCAGGCTTTTGCTTTTCACTTGGGGATACCGCTGCAACCGGTTCGGCAGGGGCCTGCGCTTTGGGTCCATACAAATCGTTGACCGCATCCTTGATCAACTTAGCATAGTGTCGGCCGAGACCCTTTATCTGCGCCAATTTATCAAGCGGCATTTCATAGAGCTGCTGCACTGAGGTAATGCTATGATTGGCAAGCAGTTTTTTGCGAGCACCGCCAATATTTTTCACTTGAGTGAGGTCATCTTTTTGCATGATTTACTCCTTTTCGCGGTAAAAATGATCTGAACAACCGATCTTATCGTCATGGGATACGACCAAATTCAATTCCAATGGCTAATAAGCTTTTCAGAACAGAACTTCATCACCACTCATTTTGTGTAATTTGTGCTATTTTACGTAAGGCAGAATTGGAAGAGAAACCAAATAATAAAACGTGACAGATATCGTACCAGCTTATTTGAATGCTTTCAATTAATCTGGTAAAAAATGATTTTAGTCCATATCTAGTCGATACATCATATTAAAAAATATCTGAAACGCTTTCACTCCAGTAATTATTTTGGAATATATTTCTGAAATTTGGTATAAAACACCGGAATAGCGTCTTAAGGTGACCATATTGTTTCTTTTTTACAATCTAAGTACAAATAATTTTGCATCAAAGTCAAATCATTTTTCCCGCTGGATCATCTCTAAGCAGCAACAAAAGCACTGGGACGCACACGGCATTATCAATTTTGGCTTGAATTCATAACCATTCCTTATATAAGGGTGGTGTGCGACCAACGCATCATAGCGGGTAGATGCGATTTCAATTTAACAGAAAGTAATGTCAATCTATCAGATTTTTCAACCCGGCCATTATCGCTATCATAACTTTACATCAAAAACCTCGCTTAAGGATTCTCATGAAAACACGATTGAATTTACACATACCTTGGCAATGGGCAATATTCATCTTTTTACTCAACATCGTATTGCCAAACTTGCCAATCTTCCCGTACACGGCCGCGGTTACCCAGGCAGCAAATCCAACCGAGCTCATTGCAACGACATCGCGATTAAAGCCATATGACGCGCCTGAATCCTATGGCCCGGACACTTTATGGGAAAAAATAAATGGGCAGGCCGAATTCTACCTGCCGGCAGGATTTAAATCGCTCCAAAGCCAAATGTATGTGCACAGTGATAATGACGATATGCTCATCGAGGTCAATATTTTCAATATGGGTAATTTGGCCAACGCCTTTTCTGTATTTAGCCTGCAAAAACGTGAAGCGGCGCACCCCATCGATGGGATCCCCCTTGGGTATCAAACCAAAAACGCCGTCTACCTGGTGCACGGTCCTTTTTATGTTGAAATCATTTCCATGATGCCCATGGGTAAGCGCATGGTCCTGCTGAATCAATTGGCCCAGCAGTTTATCAAAGACACACCCGTCCAATCCGCTGATATGGATGAGCTCAACTTGTTCCCCAAAGAAAATCAAATTCAAGGCAGCACTGCCTTGATTCCCAAGGATGCTTTCGGATTTGATGGGCTGGATAAAGTTTATACGATGGCATATCAAATGGGGCCGGACGAGGTTATCGCCTTTATATCCAAGCGCCAATCACAGGCCGATGCTGAAAAATTGGCAAACGGCCTTTACGCCTACTTTATGGATTTCGGTGCCCATGATATCAAACAGAACACCGCCATCAAAGGTGCCCGAATGATTGAAATTATGGGAA
>Ga0180436_10004595_pt1 | contig 12353 bp, 11 predicted proteins | sample SS_ome_2_FD_132434 | JGI IMG/M metagenome (GOLD analysis project Ga0180436, IMG submission 132434) | Hypersaline lake sediment archaeal communities from the Salton Sea, California, USA - SS_3_S_2 metaG | ecosystem: Environmental > Aquatic > Non-marine Saline and Alkaline > Hypersaline >...
GCCCGCCTTGGCCTTTTCTTCCCAGCCCTTGCGATAATGGTCCTGCAACTTGCCCTGTATCAGGTGGTTTGGTAAAACACGAATGGCAGACTCATCCAGAATACAGGCTTCCTCGCACTTGCCACAGCCGGTACAGGCATCAGAATGCACGGTCGGGATGAACAGGCTGTGTTTACCTGTGCGTTCGTTATGTTTTTTCTCCAATGTTATCGCTTCACCGCGAATCGGGCAGATATTGAAGCAGACTTCACAACGCAGTCCCAGAAAGGCAATACAGGTTTCCTCATCAGAAACAACAGCCAGCCCCATGCGCGCATCATTAATGTCTTTCAAGTCATGATCGAGCGCACCTGTCGGACATACCGGTACGCATGGAATGTCTTCACACATTTCACAACCCGCCTTGCGGGCGTGAAAATAAGGTGTACCCAGCGGCACATCATCACCCATCTCACCCAGGTACAGCATGTCATACGGGCAATCACGCACACACAAACCACAACGCGTGCAGGCTGCCAGAAAGTCCTCTTCCGGCAAGGCACCGGGTGGTCTGAGTGCATTAGCCGGCAAGGCACTGGCACGGTGAGAATAGACACCAATACCGAGTCCCAGCAAACCGACTCCACAGGCTGTCCTGGCAGTATCTACCAGAAACTGTCTGCGAGACATCTGACCCGTTTTTTCGCGTTGTTCGCTCACTGCAGTATCCAGGCAGTGTGCACTGCACACTACCTTTCTTCTCCTTACGCTTTAACGACCTTGACAGCACACTTCTTGTAATCCGTTTCCTTGGAAAGTGGATCAGTCTGGTCTAGTGTGACCTTGTTGATGAGACGCGCTGCGTCAAACCATGGCACGTATACAAGGCCTTCTGGTGGCTTGTTACGCCCGCGGGTTTCAACACGGGTCTCGATCTCGCCACGGCGTGATACTACTTTCACTTTGGCACCATCACGCAGTCTCAGCTTGCGGGCATCTTTTGGATGCATGTAGCAAAGTGCATCAGGTACCGCTTTACGCAGTTCAGGCACACGCATGGTCATGGAGCCTGAGTGCCAGTGCTCCAATACACGACCAGTTGACAACCACAATGGATATTCATCATCTGGCACTTCAGCAGCTGGCTCGTAAGGCGCGGTAATGATGTTGGCTTTGCCATCAGGTTTACCGTAGAACTTGACACTTTCACCCTTGGCAACATGCGGATCATAGCCTTCACGGAAACGCCACAGGGTTTCCTTGCCATCGATTACAGGCCAGCGCAAACCGCGTGATTTATGGTAGGCACTGAACTCAGCCATCTCATGACCCTTCTTCGGAATATTGTCGGCAGAGTTAAATAGACGGTATTCCTCGAAGAGACCTTTTTGTACGTAGAAGCCAAAGTCTTTGGATTCGTCATTATCGTACTTGTTACCACGATCATCAGTAACATCCTCAACAGGGAACTTGTTGACAACACCATTGGCATACAGAACATCAAACAGTGTCTTGCCTTTGAACTCAGGATTGGCTTCCAACAAGGCAGCATCCCAGACATCATCCGTTTTCACGTACTTGGAAAACTCCATCAACTGCCAGACATCAGATTTAGCCTCGCCTGGAGCAGCAACCTGCTGACGCCAGAACTGGGTACGGCGTTCCGCGTTGCCGTAGGCACCTTCTTTTTCAATCCACATTGCGGTTGGCAATACCAGGTCGGCACCCATAGCAGAGACTGTTGGGTATGGATCACTCACGGTAATGAAGTTATCTGGATTACGCCAGCCGGGATAAGACTCATCGTTGAAGTTGGCCGCTGCTTGGAGGTTGTTATTACACATGACCCAGAAGGTGTTCATCTTGCCGTCATTCAGGGCACGGTGCATCGCCACGGCGTGAATCAGCGTTTTACCCATGGGCTTACCAGTGATATCCGTCTGGTCCTTGTCATCCATTTTGCCGTTGGCTCGTGGAATAGTGCCTGCTGGAATCTGCCAGGTTTTTTCAGCAAATTTGCAGTGCGCATCTTTCTTGGTCACGAGGTCTGCTGGCAGACGGTGTGTGAAACAACCGACTTCACGTGCAGTACCACAGGCTGAAGGCTGACCGGTCAGAGAGAATGGACTGTTGCCTGGCTCGGAAATCTTGCCCATCAACAGGTGAATGTTATAAACCAGACCATTTACCCACACACCACGGGTGTGCTGGTTCATACCCATTGTCCAGTAGGAAGAAACCTTCTTGTTAGGATCGGCATACACTTTTGCCAGGCGCTCCAGATTTTTCTTGGGCACTTTGGATAGCTTGGAGGTGTATTCCAGCGTGTATGGTTCTACTGATTTTGCATACTCTTCGAAACTGATTTTGCTCAGTTTACCCTTGTTACGGTTTTTAGCCGCTTTTTCACGAGGATCGCTGGCACGCAGACCGTAACCAATATCAGTAGGCGTCTTGGTAAAGTTGACATGCTTATCCAGGAAGTCCTTGTTGTAGGCCTTGTTCTGGATGATGTAGTTGGCAATGTAGTTGGCTATCGCCAGGTCGGTCTGTGGTTCGAAGATAATGTCATTGTCTGACAATTCGAAACTGCGATGCTCGAAGGTCGACATAACATGCACTTCACAACCTTTCTTGGTCAGGCGTGTATCAGTCAGACGTGACCACAGGATAGGATGCATTTCCGCCATGTTGGCGCCCCACAGAACAAACGCATCTGCATGCTCCAGGTCATCGTAACAACCCATGGGTTCGTCGATACCGAAACCACGCATGAAAGCACCCACCGCTGATGCCATACAGTGGCGTGCATTGGGCTCAAGACTATTGGAACGGAAACCGGCTTTCATCAGTTTGGAAGCGGCATATCCCTCCCATACGGTCCACTGACCGGAACCGAACATACCGATGCCTTTTGGACCTTTGGCCTTGCGAGCTTCAACCCATTTGTCGGCCATGGTCTGGAAAGATTCCTCCCAGGAGACAGGAGTGAAATCACCATTCTTGTCATACTTGCCATCTTTTTTACGCAGCAACGGCTGGGTCAGGCGATCCTTTCCGTAGAGAATCTTCGGCAGGAAGTAACCCTTGATACAGTTTAGACCACGGTTCACCGGTGCATCGGGGTCACCCTGGGAGGCAACAACCTTGCCGTCTTTAACCCCCATCAGTACGCTACAACCTGTGCCACAGTAACGACAGGCCGCCTTGTCCCAACGGATACCGTCATCGCCTCCTGCAGCGATAGCTTCCTTAACGCCAGGAATGGTGATACCGGCTGCTGCTGCCGTAGCGGCGATGGCATTATTTTTTATAAATTCTCGTCTGGTCTGTTTCATTGTACCTTCTCCTGACTGATTGCCTCGTTTTCGTCTTCTTTATGGTGGTAAATCATTGATGCCGAGATTACGCCTTCGAGCCGTTGCACCTCATGCAGTGATTCAGCCATCTTGTCTTCGTTATCTTCTTCAAGCGTAACGACAACACGGCCTTCCTCGCTCATACCATGCACCTCAACGCCCTGCACGGAAAGCAGTCGTTCCCGCACAGCATCAAATTTCTTCGGCTGGGTGTGAACCAGTATTCCGCAAATATTCATGCACAATCCTCCAATCGTGTAGAAGCTATAGTGACGGCCTGAACCGGACAGGGAGCTACGCAGGCACCACAACCGGTACAGGCATCAGAATCGAATTCAAGGGTGTACTTTCCACCCAGCTGCGGGCGGAAATGGATGGCACGCTCTATGCAGCGGTCACCGCAGATACGGCATTCCACACCCTTGTTGCTCAAACATTTTTCACTAATGACGGCCTGTAACATCCAGGGCTGTTCATTAGTTTCATAATGCTGTTTTTGCAGTGCTCCGGTTGAGCATTGGTCAACACAGTCACCACAGAAAATACATTCACCCTTTTGAAAGTTGATCACAGGAAAGCTGCCGCGGCCTTTTTCGATAATGTTTCCTTCACAGGCAGACTGACAGTCATCGCAACGACTGCAGATTTCGATAAAACGTGATTCTTCAATTGCCCACGGCGGCCTGAACTGATCCGTTCTGCCACGCAGGAATTGCATCCTGTTCATGCGTTTTCAAGACCTCTTTAAGGGTTATCCCGAAGAAACGATGGGATATTAATACTCCACGCAGAAAGGATTTGCCTTACCGAATAGGTAGTAAGCAGGGCCTACCACCAACGAGGTAGGTAATAGGGTAAGTAGTTGAATTTAAGATGAATAATTAGTTGAGCAGTTACTTATACAGCATTTTTAACGACAGGTTTTCTTCACTTCTCTTGATCCAGATCAGTTGTCTTCAGCGCCCATACCGCCGCTTCAACACGCGAGCGTAAATTCAGCTTCTTGAGGATGTGTTTAACATGCACTTTGACTGTCCCTTCGGAGATCGACAGCTTGTGCGCAATAGTCTTGTTGCTTTCACCTTTGGCAACGTGTTTGAGTATCTCGCATTCACGCCCTGTCAAGCCCGCAGCCTGAACATCATTGGGAGGGTCACCATCGGAACGCAGTGCATAGGCCAGTAACTGGGCCAGTGGTTCACTGATAGCAATCTGTCCCTGCAGTACCTTGTGTATGGCCTTGAGCATATCTTCCGGTTCCATGTCCTTTAGCAGGTAACCATCTGCACCGTTACGCAGGGCTGTTACCACATCATCCTCGCTGTCGGAAACCGTCATCATCAACACATGCGTGTCCGCATTGTTTTGTTTGATGGCCTTAAGCGTTTCCAGTCCATTCATGCCCTTCATGTTGATATCCAGCAGAATGATATCGGGATTCAGGGCCTTTGCCTGTCTGAGCCCTTCCTGGCCATCGGCCGCTTCTGCAACCAGCTGCAGTTCATCGTCCATGTCCAGTAAGTCCGAAATCCCCTTACGGTACAAAGGGTGATCATCAATACAAATAACGGTGTAGATTACGTCGCTTTCCATATTCAGATTTGAAAGGTGAGTTTAAGGGTGGTTCCACCTGCATCGGGATGATGAATCTCAAGATTACCGCCAAGGCCCCGTGCACGCTCTCGCATAATGGTCATGCCATAGTGATGCTGTTCTGTCTGTTTTTCAAGTAGGCCAATGCCATTATCTTCAATCAGCAGGGTTGCCTTGCCTTCGGCATCGCATTGCAACAGCACGCGAGCCTCACTGGCCTGGGCATGCTTAAGGATATTGGCAAGCGCTTCCCTGATAAGATGAATCAGATGAATCTCGGCATTGGGCCCAAACTGGCAGTTGCCAATACGACTCACCAGTTCAATATTGACTTCACCACGACTGTCAAATTCACTCACGGTTTCTTTCAGCGCTGCCGCCAGCCCGGCTTCATTAATACTTAGACGGAAGGTCGTCAATAATTCCCTTAGCTGACGATAGGCTTCATTAAGACCATTACGAATGCCATGGCTGATATCCAGGCTTTGCTGTACTTCAGCTACACTGAGTATGGATTTCTCCAGACGACTGACCTGTATCTTCAGGTAGGAAAGCGACTGGGCCAGTGAATCATGCAGCTCCCTGGCAATCACACTGCGCTCTTCAGACAGGGCCAGCATACGCCCCTGGGAAGCCTTTTCATTCATGTTTAGCGCCAGTGCAATATGACTGGCAACTGTTTCCAGCAGGCGTTTTTTCCAGTCATCCAGGTTCTCGTTTTCATTGAGCTCAACCAGCAGCACACCATACTGACGAACCTGGTCAACAATCGGTATGGAAAAAACGGAGCGTTCGCGCGGTGTTCCAATGCGCACCCTGAAGGTATGTGCCTCACCTTTACCGAAACAGCGTTCACACCTCAGCGCATCATCCGTGCCGGCATTCCAGGTCTTGTTCTGGCCTGTAGAAGCCATACGGTAAGCGACGGGATCACCGGGTTTGCCGAGACAGACTGTGCCACTGTGAATGCCGATTTGCTTTTCAATGTCACGAATCACCTCGGTCATCACTTCCTGTGAAACAGGTGATTCACTCAACCTTTTGGAGGTCAGGTACAACAGTTCCAGTGAACGGTTAGTGCGTTCCAGATCGGCCGTTTTCTGCCGCACCCTGTCCTCCAGTCCTTCATACATTGCAGACAGATTCTCAGACATGGTATTGAATGCCGCACCCAGTTGCCCCAGCTCATCATCACGTTTTAATGTAGTACGTACACTGAAATCACCTTTCCTGATAGATCTTGCAGAAGACATCAGGCTTTGCAACGGGGCAACCACATTGGTGCGTATGTAATGCATCACGATACTGATAACCATCAGGATAAGTACTAAATCCAGAATCTGGATAATTCTCAACTGCTGTATCTTGTTTTCAGCTTCAATCTCCAGGATTTCAACAAAGCGATGAATATCGTCAACAAAGCTATCAACACTGGATAAATAAAAATTGCGGGAATCATCAATCGCATGGCTATCAATGCGTAAAGGATCCACCTCAACAGCATGACGCATGTAAGCATCCAGAGCAGGACGCATGGTCTTGTTCCACTCATCCTCAACTACCTTGTAAGACTTGAAAACCTCAGGATGACCATCTTCAGAGACAACATTATGAATACGCTCGCTAAGCAGGCGCTGCTCAAACTCTTCTACCAACTGAAAAGTCACGTTTTCAGAATGAGGAGTATTCATGCGCATATGATGAACCAGACTGCTGGCAATGCGGTACGATTGCATCCTCAGGGTACCCGCCTGGTTGATCGCGGCTGCAAAACCTTCAGAGGTCTGAGCAATAAAAACTGAACTGAGCATACCGGCGAATGCCAGTGAGATGATCGCTATCATCGCCAGCGCAACACGAAACAGAATTGAATGTTTAACTTTTGGATACATATTGCTTCATCATATCAGGAAATTGTTTTGCATCATGCCGCCCTCATGCTTTATAAAGAGCATCCAGATTTCGCACTATGACCGGAGCTTACTTATGGGCCATGCACACGCTACAGAGTTTTCACCCCTGAAAATAGCCATCCTTACCGTATCTGATTCGCGCACCCGTGATAATGACACCTCTGGTGATTATCTGGAAGAACAGCTTCTTGATGCCGGCCATGAACTGGTTGACCGTGACATCGTGGCAGACAATATTTATCTGATGCGTGAAATTTTTTCGCGCTGGATTGCCAACCCCAACGTAGAAGTCATTATCAGCACCGGCGGTACCGGCCTGACAGGCAGAGACAGTACGCCTGAAGCCATTACACCGCTGTTTGATAAGACCATTGAAGGTTTTGGAGAAATGTTCCGTGCCGTTTCACTGGAAGATATCGGCATGTCCACCATCCAGTCACGCGCCGTTGCCGGACTTGCCAACAAAACCCTGATGTTTTGTTTGCCTGGTTCGACGGGAGCATGTCGCACCGGCTGGGAACGGGTACTCAAAGAGCAACTGGATATCCGTACCCGCCCATGCAATTTCGCGCAAATGTATCCGCGCATGGATGAAAAATAAACCTTGTCACTGGATCTGATCCTCACATCTCCCTGGTTTCTGCCAGTTCTGTTTTTTATTGTCGCCTTCGCCTATTCATCGGTAGGCCTTGGCGGTGGTTCATCCTATACCGCACTCATGGCTATTGTCGGCATGAGCCCGCTGGCTATTCCCATGGTGTCGCTGTCGCTCAACCTGATGGTTACCACCATCAGCAGTTACAATTTTCTGCGCAACGGCCATGGAAGAATAAAACTCATTCTGCCGTTTCTGGTGTCATCCATACCAATGGCCTATCTTGGAGGTTCACTGAACATTCCTGCCACGGTCTTTTACTGGGTATTGCTGATTTCCCTGCTGTTTGTGGCTGCGAGAATTTACTTGTGGCAAAGCACCAGTCTCAGGCTCAACCTTAACAATATCCAGAAAATCATTATTTCCCTGCTTGCTGGTTCAATACTGGGACTGATTGCCGGAATTGTCGGCATTGGCGGCGGTATTTACCTGGTGCCGTTGATTATCGTGCTTGGCCTTGGCAACGAAAAACAGGCTGCTGCCTGTGGTGCCATTTTTGTCTGGCTGAACTCACTGGCGGGCCTGGCTTCGCGCATTCAGTACAATGCTATCGACCTGACCGATTACATGCCGTTGATCGCAGCCGCCTTGATTGGTGGCACAGCCGGTTCATTTTTCGGTTCATTCAAGGCTTCACCCAAAGTCATGGAAAAAATTCTCGGTATCATTATCATCGTGGCTATTATTTTGTTAACGAAAAAACTGCTGAATTACTAAGGCTAGAACCATGAGCGAAAAACGTTCAGACACACGCACTGCATTCCGGGCCGGGGTACGCATGACACATCCCACCGCCGGAGAACACATCCTGAAAACCCGCGATATGTCTCACTCCGGCGCCTATTTTATAACGAGAGAGGAAATAGCCCTGGAACTGGCAGACAAAATTACCATTCAATCTACCGACATTGATGATGCACCGGTTATTGAGGCTGAAATTGTACGCATCGAATCCAGCGGTTTTGCCGTTCGTTATCTACTGGACTAGGCACTGAACCGCCCCATGAGCAAACACACGCCGATGATGCAGCAGTTCCTGGCCATCAAAGCCGGGCATCGTGACAAGTTACTGTTTTATCGGATGGGCGATTTCTACGAGCTGTTTTTTGAGGATGCCGAAAAAGCAGCCCGCCTGCTCAACATTACACTCACCAAGCGCGGCAAGACCGACGGTCAGCCGATTCCGATGTGCGGCGTACCCTACCACGCCGCCGAAAATTACCTCGCCAAACTGGTAAAGCTGGGCGAATCTGTCGCCATCTGTGAACAAATTGGCGATCCTGCCACCAGCAAGGGTCCGGTTGAACGCCAGGTGGTACGCATCGTGACCCCCGGTACCGTCACTGATGATTCCCTGATGCAGGAACGCCTGGATAACCTGTTATGCGGTATTTTTCCTGCGACAGACAATCAGATATTTGGCCTCGCCAGCATCAACCTGTCTTCCGGTGAATTTGTATTACAGCAACTGGATAATGAAGAAGCCCTGCTCAGTGAACTGGAACGTCTTAAACCGGCAGAAACCCTGTTACCGGATACGGATGAAAAAACCTTTACGCCGCTGCCTGGTATGAGTGTTACCAAAAGGCCTGTATGGCACTTTGATGCCGATACTGCCGAACAGTTGCTCGTCAAGCAGTTTGCCACCAAAGACCTGGCCGGCTTTGGTTGTAAAGATATGCCGGAAGCCATACGCGCTGCCGGATGCATTCTCGCCTATGTACAGGATACGCAACGCTCTGCCTTGCCGCACATTCAGCAGCTTAAAGTGGAGCGTCATGAAAACTACATCATTATCGACGCGGCAACGCGGCGCAATCTGGAAATCGATACCAACAGCAAAGGTGACTCCGGCAATACCTTGCTTGGCCTGCTTGACCAGTGTTCAACCAGCATGGGCAGCCGGCTGTCACGACGCTGGCTTAACCAGCCGGTTCGTGACCTGAATATCATCCAGTTTCGCCATGACACCATTGAAAGCCTGTTGGCTGAAGACCTATACGACGCATTACAGGCTGAACTGAACGCTATCGGCGACATGGAACGCATACTGGCAAGAGTGGCCCTGAAAACTGCCAGACCTCGTGACCTGGCGACATTAAGAGATTCTCTGCTTACCCTGCCTGCCATTCAACAGTTGCTTTCTTCCGCAGACAACAGACTGCAATCCCTTGGCAAAGACCTGTCTCTGCACGATCAACAGGCCAGCCTGTTGCAGGCCGCCATTATTGAACAGCCACCGGTCGTAATCCGCGATGGCGGTGTCATTGCAGAAGGCTACGACGCAGAACTGGATGAACTGCGCAACCTCTCCACCCATGCAGACCAGTTTCTGATTGATCTTGAACAACGCGAAAGAAAACGCACCGGCATTGAGACTCTCAAGGTTCGATACAACCGTGTACATGGTTACTACATCGAAATCAGTCGCACATATTCTGACAATGCACCGCCTGATTATATTCGCCGACAAACGCTCAAGGCGGCTGAACGCTTCATTACTCCCGAGCTTAAAGAATTTGAAGACAAGGTATTATCGGCACGTGAACGCGCTCTTTCCCGCGAGAAAGGCCTGTATGATGAATTGCTTGAGAAACTGCTGCCAGACCTGATTGCCCTACAGCAAACCTCGGAAAAGATTGCCGAACTGGATGTTTTCTGCAACCTGGCAGAACGCGCTGAATTCTTAAACCTGTCGCGCCCTGCTTTCAGCAATGAACCCGGACTTTCCATCTCGCAAGGACGTCACCCTGTAGTGGAACAGGTCAATGAAGAGGCCTTTGTACCCAACCCGGTAGAAATCAACGATAGCAATCGCATGCTGATTATCACCGGCCCCAACATGGGCGGTAAATCCACCTATATGCGGCAGACTGCATTGATTGTATTACTGGGCTATGCCGGCTGTTTTATTCCGGCTGATAAAGCCACGCTTGGCCCTGTTGACCGTATCTTCTCGCGTATTGGTGCCTCCGATGATCTTGCCGGTGGACGCTCAACCTTCATGGTGGAAATGCAGGAAACAGCAACCATTCTCAATAATGCCACCTCGCAATCCCTGGTACTGATGGACGAGATTGGCCGTGGCACCAGCACCTTCGACGGTCTGTCACTGGCGTGGGCCTGCGCTATAGAGCTGGCACGTAAAATACAGGCCTATACCTTGTTTGCCACTCACTATTTCGAACTGACCACGTTGGCAGAATCCTATCCAAACATCAGCAATGTTCATCTGGATGCACTGGAACATGGCGATGAAATTATATTCATGCACGCGGTCAAAAACGGCCCGGCCAGTCAAAGTTATGGCTTACAGGTTGCCTCTCTTGCCGGAGTACCTAAACATGTCATCAAGCAGGCGCGCCAGAGACTATTGGAACTGGAAGAATCTGCCAAGGCCGATGCCGACAACCGTGTTAACCAGCTTTCCCTGTTTGAACCCTGCGAAGAACAGGAACCCACAGAAATCGAAAAATTGCTGGAAGAGACAGACCTGAACAACCTGACACCCAGGCAGGCGCTCGACCTGTTGTTTGATATGAAAGAAAAATTGTAATCAATAGTATGAAGAAAAATATTTTATTTTTTGTTCTCTGCCTGTTCAGCCTGCAGGTCTCAGCCTTACATCACTATCCAAGCGTGGAAAAGATACTTGCTTCTGATGTTGAGCCTGATGGCATTGTGTTTGAAGTCCTTAGTTGGGATGAAGACACCTGGACATGGGCCGCGCCTTTAATAAAAGACTACAGAAATCGACTGCTTCAAAAATTTCCCGGCCTTGATATCGCCATAGTGTCGCATGGCGGTGAACAGTTTCAACTCACAAAGGAAAAGGCCCAGTCTCAACCTGAGGCGATTGCAACATTAAGCAGCCTGTCTGATGACGGAGTGAATATCCATGTTTGTGGCGTTCATTCTTCATGGAAAGATATCTCCGAGGATAGTTACATTGATATTGTCGATGTGTCACCCAGTGGACCAGCGCAAATCAATGACTACACTAACCTTGGATATACAAGAATAATATTAAGAAAACCCGAACATTAATTTTTGGAAAACAACTCTGCTGACCCGGCACCACAAGCAATGATAGTACGCATAGCAGAATCAATGGGTATTTCCGGACACAATGTTACTTGCTCTGCGGACACATGATAAATATTTCCCGATGTCGGGTTAGGCCCTGTAGCCATAAATATCGTATAGCTGCCATCAGCATGCCTGTCGGTGATCAATGCTGTCACTTCCGTCGGACAGTCCACACCAAACAATCTTACCCTGGCGATTTCTCCATTGGAAAAAGGTGAAGCTTCACTACTGCCGAATATTTGCACGACAACTTCTTTCACCATCCTGTAACCGGGAGCAACTTTCTGGAAAACATCATCGAAAATCCGATGAAGATAGTTGCCGATTGAGGTTTGCACCACCAGCCCTACTACAAAACAAACCAGTATAAGCAGACCAACAATAATACTGTCGGCCACATACTCAGGCACCTGGTAGGTTTTTAACGCGTAATTTGTTAATGGCTGAATCAAGTCCGTAATGACCTGAAAAATCCATTTGATAAAAAAAGCGATGATGGTGACAGGCAAGATCACCACCAGGCCACCGAATAAAGTGGACTTGATGAATTGTTTAAACTTCATGGCGTTTCTTCGATATCGGGCTGCGCCAGAACAATCGTCACATTGTCCATCCCACCTGAAGACAGTGCACCAACAATAAGACGCTCAACAGCAGCTTCCAGGTCGGGATAATAATGATTGATCAAGCGCTCGATATCGTTATCGGGCAGCATATTGGTCAAACCATCCGAACAGAATAAAAACATGTCGCCGGGTTCCAGGA
>Ga0180436_10004596_pt1 | contig 12352 bp, 10 predicted proteins | sample SS_ome_2_FD_132434 | JGI IMG/M metagenome (GOLD analysis project Ga0180436, IMG submission 132434) | Hypersaline lake sediment archaeal communities from the Salton Sea, California, USA - SS_3_S_2 metaG | ecosystem: Environmental > Aquatic > Non-marine Saline and Alkaline > Hypersaline >...
GGCGATGATCGCCAGATAGACACATGGGACCGCCGCGAGCCCGATCGCGCCAAGCTGAATCGGAGATGCTCCGCCAACGAACAACATCACCATGGTGATCGCGCCAAGCATCAGCGTCATCCCAAGATCCGGCTGAAGGATCACCACGGAGGCGATCACCCCGAGCACGATCAAGTACGGGAGAACGCCCTCGCGGAAGGTGTGCATCCGCCCGCCACGACGTGAGATGGTTGTCGCCAGGAACACCAGAAGCGCGAACTTGACCAGCTCGGTCGGTTGTAACGTGAACACGCCCAGGTCGATCCATCGGCCCGAGACCATCGGGAGCGGAAGCAGGGTCAGCACCGTGAGAAGAAACGCCCCGATCAGCATCAGGTCACTCAACACAGCGAGCGTGTGGTAGTCGAGAAAGAGCAGAACCAGCAACGCGACGGCGCCCACACCGGCCGCCATGATCTGGCGAACCACCATGTGCATGTCGGAGCCGAAATGATGAAGGGAGAACGGCGCGCTGGCGCTGTACAGCACAACCATTCCTCCGATGAGAAGGAGCAGAACCGCGATCATTGCCCTGTGATCGATTCGCCCGTCCACTGCCGCACCTCTCCCTACACAACGGTGTTTGGTCTGCTCTTCAGAGATACGGCAGATGTCCGATTCGCGAAAGGAACGGCGTTAGGGAAGAAGCGACGCTGCGTCTACTCGGCGGCAGACATGTGTCCGGGCGAACTAGGGCGTGCGTCCTTGTTAGGTGGTTTCGCAGCAAACGCTGGGTGGGCGTGGATGATTCGGTTGAACGCACGGCCGCGATCGCCGTAGTCGGTGAACTCATCGAAGCTCGAGCATCCCGGAGAGAAGAGCAGGACGTCCCCCGGCTGCGCCTCGTGAAGCGCGACATCGATCGCCTCGATCATCCGTGCTGCCCGCTGATGGGCAACGCCGCTGCGCTCGACGATCGGTGCCAGGCGTGACCCTGCCTCGCCGAACAGCACGACGTAGCGAATCCGTCCCTGTCGAAGAACATCCTCGAGCACGTCGTAGCCGCCGCCCTTGAAGCGGCCGCCGAGCATCAACACCGTGGATCCGGTCATCGACTCGATCGCCACCCGGCTGGAATCGGCATTGGTCGACTTGGAGTCGTTGACGACGAAGACACCGGAGATCCAGCCAACGGCCTCCATGCGAAACGGGAGCCGGAACGCATCGCGAACGGCGTCGAACGGAAGAGCCTCCAGGCTGCCCACGCCGGGCACGTGGTGCACGGCCATCAGCGCGGCACGCAGGTTCAATCGATTGTGCGGCGCCAGCTTCCCAGCCCACGACGGCAACGCAACGTGAGGCTCATCAAGAAACACGCGTTGTGCGCCTCCTTGGTCGAAGCGCTCCGCGAGGTCGCGTGGAAGGATGGCGATGTCCTCGGCGGTCTGATGGCGGAACAGCCGCCCCTTGGCATCGGCGTACGCCTCAAAGCTGCCATGGCGCTCGAGGTGATCCGGCGTCAGGTTGTGCAGCAGGCCAACACGCGGTCGGAAGCACCGGCTCTGCTCGAGCTGGTAGCTGGAGACCTCGACCACCACAGCGCACGTGTCAGCGAGTTCATCGACGATACCGATGAACGGATCGCCGATGTTGCCCACCGCCGGGGCGTGACAGCCGCCCCAATCCAGGATCGCGCTGATCAGCGTGACCACGGTGCTCTTGCCGTTGGTTCCGGTGACCGCGACGATCGGCGGCGGGCAAGCGGATGCCGCCACATCAAGCTCACTCAGGATCGGAACGCCGCCCCCAAGGGCATCCTCGAGCAGGGGATGGGACATCGGAACTCCCGGGCTGGGGATGACGGCATCAACACCCTTGAGGATGCTTCCGGCGGGGTCGCCCAGTTCGTACTGAACGCCGAGCCGATCCAGTTCGCTTCGATCCTCGTCCGGAAGATCGCGCTGCTCGCTCAGCCGGACCGCCCATCCCCGGCTCGACGCGAACCGAACCACAGCCCGTCCGGTGACCCCGTATCCAAGGACCAAGACGTGATCGATCCGACAGCCACACGGTGTCAGGCGCATCGCGCGGCCCTCCGATGCTCGATCGTGATCTCGTCGAGCCGGCCCGGAAACCGGATGCGCTCGGCATCAACGCCCGCCAGCGCAGCCTGTGGTACCAAGCCGACGATCTCGCTCTCGACGACCTGGCAGCCAACCGATGCGGCAACCTGCTCCACGGCAACGAATGCATCCATGATGGTCGTCGCCAGCGGCTCGACGAGATTCATCGAAACTTGGGTGATTCCCCGCGACGCCAGCCGGAGCCCCAGTGCCTTGACTCCGGCCAGGCCACCGCTCGATGCTCGGACGGCCGATGCAATCCGCTTGGCAACCCGCACGTCCGTTGCGTCCAGATTGACGTTGAATGCCACCAGGAAACCCCGAGCGCCGATCGCGATCACGCCGGCTGTCGGGTGCGGCTTCGTGGGGCCGAGATCGGGACAGCCCTCCGGTGTCGTCATCCGCTCCGACAGCCCCGGGAGTCCGCCACGTCGGATCGCCGCGAGGTTCCGCCTCGCTGGATTCCGCGCCGCGGCTTCGTAGAGGTAGACCGGAATACACAGCTCGTCGGCGACGCGCGTTCCCACACGGCGCGCCAAGGCGATACACTCCGCCAGGCTCGCATTCTCCAAAGGAACGAACGGAAGCACATCCACGACGCCGATGCGTGGATGCACTCCCGTATGGCTCGCCAGATCGATCCGCTGGACGGTCCGCCGCACCATCTCCAGCGTGCCGGCTTCGAGCTCGCTCTCGCCCCCAACCGCGGTGATCACAGACCGATTGTGATCTGCATCACAATGCAAATCGAGGACGCATGCGCCCGCCTCTGCGAGCGCTTCGACTCCCCAGCTCACGGCGTGCGTCCCGTTCCCCTCGCTGAGGTTCGGAACGCACTCGATCATGGCGCTTCAGTAATGAACAGGGAGATGGTGGCGCTGGCGGCCACCTCCCCATCGACCGATGCTTCGCATTCCGCTTGGAGAAGGCCTCGCCTCTCGCGAAGCCGGCGGACCTCGATCCGCAACTGGTCGCCAGGAATGACTTTGCGCCGGATGCGAACCTTGTCCGCCCCGACCAGATATCCACTCATGCGGCCTTCCACGAGAAAGCCGGTGGCCTGCGCCATGGCTTCAACCATCAGCGTTCCCGGCATGACCGCCTCGAGCGGCTCCGGGAAGTGGCCCTGGAAGAAGGGTTCGTTGATCGTCACGTTCTTGATGGCCACCACATGGTCCGGCGACTCCTCCAATACGCGATCGATCATCAGATACGGGTAGCGCAGAGGAAGCTTGGCTCGGACCTCTTCAATGTTCCGCATCGAGCACGCCTCCTAGTACAGCGCCAGCAGGCGTTCCTTGACATCGTCCGTGATGTCGATGATCGAGACCTCGTTGCGATACACGATGACGTTCTGGACGTTGAGGACGAGATCGTATCCCCCCTCGATCGCCAGCTGCTGAGAAACCTCGGCGATCTTCGCGGAAGCCGCCTGTGTCAGCAGCGTATCGATCTGCGTGAACGCTGACTGCAGCTGGGCATAGCGGTTGTTGAACTCCAGAGCGTCGATGACACCAACACGCGCGGTGTTCACCAGGTTCTTCATCTCATCGACCACCGGTTGAGCCTGCTCGCGCAGCCGCTGCAGGTCAGCCCGGATGTTCGAGAAGCCGTCGGCGGCAATCATCTTGTCGATCGATGTGATGTCCACCGTCAGCTGGGCCTGAAGCATCTCGACTTGCAGCACGTTGTACTGCTTCTCGTAGTCGTCCTTGGAGATCGTTGATGCCACGTACTCTTGCTGAAGCTGGAGGATCTCAGCCTGCTTGTCGAGGATCTCCTGACGGAGATCGTTGACCTGGTCGGTGAACACGGTGACCGCTTTCTCGGCGTTCACGAAGCCGACCTTCAGACTGGAACTCACCTCTTGTTGCTTGAGCAGCATGATGTCATCCTGCATCGCCTGCAGCTCCGCGGCCACGTCGGATCCTCCATCCGAAGGCGCGCCCACGAACTGGATCACCAGGCCACCCACCGCCACGAGCAACGCCAATACCGCAATCCACAATCCGTTCCGAGACATTGTTTCCTCCTTCAGTGCCACCCGATCTGGATCTATTATAGATCCGACCCACGCGATCGTCACACGAAGCGACCCTGGGCGGCATGCAAGAAGGGCGTCGCAGCGGGTCGCTGCGACGCCCTTATGGATAACCACATTCGTGCGTTGTAGGTTCGTCTAGAACAACGCGGCAATCCTCACTCTGACGATCTCGGTCAGATCGTGGATCTCCGAAGCTCGTCGATAGACGATGGTGTTGTTGGCATTGAAGACGATGTCCATGCCCTCTTCCACAGAGACCTCTTCTGTCACCTTGGCGATCATCGCTGACGCCGCCTGGCTGACCAGAGCTTCCAGTTCCTCGTTCGCTTGAGAGAGCTGGGTGTGCCGGCCGACGAACTGGTTGGCATCGACCACACCCACCGTAGCCGTATTGACGAGATTCTGGACCTCGGTCACAAGGGGCTCGGCCTGCGTCCGCAACGTTCCAAGCTGTGAATGGAGCTGGGCGAATCCATCGGAGGCGAGCATCTTGTCCATCGTGGCGATCGTGATGTCGAGGTTCAGCTTGAGCGCCTCAGCCTGCAGAACCAGGTTCCGCTCGGTGTACTCCTCCTGGGTGATCGCACCGGTGCCCAACTCCTGCTGCAATGCGACGATCTCCTGCTGCTTCGCTTGGGTCGCCTGCCGCTCGGCGTCCACCTGCTCCACGAAGACCAAGAACGCGGCTTCTCCGTTGATGAACCCGATCCGGGCTCCGGTGTCCGACGCGGTACGATTCTTGAGTAGGGCAACATCCGTGGATAGCGAGGCGATCTCACTGCTCACATCCACCCCCGACTCTCCTGACGGGCCGACAAACTGCAACACGATCGCGACGATCGCCACAACCAACGCGAGACCGCCCAACAACATCCCATTTCGAGACATGCACTTCCTCCTCACATCCAGACTGCGCAGGGTGGCTGCACCCTGCTAGAATATCGGACCAAAACCATAGTCGAACCGCGGCACCCAGGTCATGTCCGGGCCAAGGACCCACGCAAGATCCACACGAACGTAGATCCCGGAGACATTGAAGCCCATCTCCAATCCAAAGGACGCCTGTGTATCATCCAGCCGTACGGTGTCTAGATCGAATCCCGCATCGGCAAACGCCGAAATGACGAGGCCCTCGGTGATCTCGACACGATACTCGGTGTTGGCGACAAGCATGCGCTCCACCGACCGAGGTTCAGCACCGCGAACCGATGTCGCGCCACCCAGCTCGTAGGTTTGGCTGGCCGGCAACCCCTCAGCGCCGAGTCCGGCGCGGAAGCGAATCCCGAACACCTGATCCATGCCCAGGAACGAGAACCCTTCCATCTCCGTAAAGCTGACCCACGACAAGTCAACCTTCGTGTACTCCTGACCGGCAGCGAATCCACCGGCCTGCTCGATTGCCGCCAACCGCCGTGTGCCGTGCGTGGGGAAGTAGTAGTCGTTCCGGTCGTCGTAGACTAGGGAGAGGGTCACAGCGTCGATCGGCGTCCATTTGGTTTCGGACTCCAATCGTTCTTCCTCGTGCTTGTAGGAGACCCTCGCGTTGAGGTAGTCGGCCACCGGATAGGCAAACGATGCTTCGCCTCCCAACGTGATCAACGTCTCCTCCGTGTCCTCGGCATCGTCGGTTTCCTCGACAGTCACCGTCTTGGTCTCTTGGTAGAAGTCCAGGCTCACGCGATCGAACCCCGGGAAGTACGCGACCGTCGAGTACCCAAGATTCCAGACGCTCGTTCCGAGCACCTCGTTGTTGTCATCCATCCCACGGCTGTAGGACAAGGAAAGGTCCTGTCCGGTCCCGCCAAGATTGCGTTGGTTGTACCCCAACTCACCGACGATCGCGCCGGTGTTCGGATCCACGGCAACTGACCCGTTGATGCCGCCGAGTCGTGTCTCCTCCGTCACCACGATGGACACCGCCACGCCTTCATCCGTCCACTCCGGCAGGACGTTGACCGTTGCGAAGTACCCAAGCGAGGAAAGGCCTTGCTGGGTCGTGAGATGATCCTGGTAGCGGAACACACGCCCCACCTTGAGATCGATGTTCCGCTCGATCACGTACGTCTTGGTGCTTGTGTTTCCGGTGATCTCGATAGACGAGACGATTCCCTCTTTCACCTCGACATGCAGCGCATCTCCAGCGATCTCACGAACGCGGAAGTCCACCATGGTGTAACCGCGCTTGTAATACAGATTGAAGACGTCTTCCATTGCCTTGAGGAGCCCGTAGTTGTCCAGGGTCTCACCCGTCAACTCGGGAAGCACAGCCGTGATGTCCTCATCGGAGAGCTCGGTCACGCCCTCGAGCACCACCGACTGAACAGCCGCCGGCGCGTCAAGGAGCGTGCGTTCTTCGAGCTGCCATGCGAGGTACACCTCATCGGCATTCCCAGCGCTCTGGGGAATGATGTTGTAGTTCGAGAAGTAGACCGATTCCTGCAGACGCCTCATGATCGGCGCAATGTCCTTCTGCTGCAGCGGCTCATTCAGCGGAAGATCGACGATCGCCTCGGCCACCGATACCGGTACTGTGTTGAGTCCCTCGAACACGTTGCCGACGATCATCGCCTCGATGATCTCGATGCGAAGCACCGAGCTCGAGAGATCGATGTTCCCGAACGAGATCAGCACAAATCCCTGGTCGCTGTAACGTTTTCGGATTTCGTCGATCGCATCCTCAAGCCCCTTCCGGTTGAGCACGTCGCCCTTCCGGACATCGTTGTTGCGGAGAATCGACCTCGCGCGTGAGTCACCGACGATGTGCGCCTTGAACAGAGGGATTCCAAACAGTGAATACGTCTGGCGGTAGTCGTTCCCGACGATCTCGATCTCCTCGATCACCGGATTCTCGACGACGCGGAAGACCACAGCACCGGATTCCGAGACATCCGGCACGACCTCGCTGAACCACCCGAGATCGAAGATGGCTTCCGCCGCGCCCTTGAGATCCTCGAGTTGAATCTCATCACCCTCGGCGAACGAAACCACATCAAGGATGTCCCTCGTGCGGATCTCTCCGTTTCCCTCGATCGCCACCGTCTGCACGACAACCGGGAAACCATAGGCGCATGCCGCGAGCGCCAGCGCGATCATCGAAGCCAACAAGGCCACCATCGCAACACGTCTGATCATCCGCACTCCTCCTTGGCAAACGCCGTCAGCCCATCAGGTTGACGGGTACGGCGCGCGAAACATCTATCGACGCTACCACTCGCATGTGTGGATTTCATGAATCCAGTTTGTCCTCACTCCCCCAGCAAATCCCGGCTGGCGCGATACTGGATCGCCTCCGCGACATGCTCCACCCGAAGGCGATCAGAGCCGGCCAGATCGGCGATCGTCCGCGCGACGCGGAGAACCCGGACATGGGCTCTGGCACTCAGCGCAAACCGCGATACCGCACGCTGTAGCAGCGTCGTAGCCTGGGCGTCCAATGCGCAGTGCCGGTCTAGGTCTGCCGACTCAAGATGCGCGTTGTCCCATGCACGATCAGCGCTCTTGCCACGATCCCATTGTACCTGCCGCGCTGCCTGCACTCTAGCACGCACGGCCGCCGTGGGCTCAGAACGCCGCTCGCCGAACAGCTCATCTGACGATAGACGCGGCACATCGACGAACAGGTCGACGCGATCCAGCAAAGGCCCGGAGAGCCTTCGCCGGTAGCGCTGAACATCGCGGAAGGAACAGGTGCAATTCTGAAGCGTATCGCCGAGGAAGCCACATGGGCATGGATTCATTGCGCAGACCAGGGAGAACGATGCCGGATACCGAACGGAGATCCCGGCGCGCGAGATGAGGACCGTCCGATCCTCGAGCGGTTGGCGCAGCGTCTCGAGGACCGATCGGTCGAACTCGGGCAGCTCATCCAGGAAGAGCACCCCGTGGTGGGCCAGGCTGATCTCTCCCGGGCCCGGCACGCCGTGTCCGCCACCGACCATCCCGGCGTAGGAGATCGTTTGATGCGGGGCGCGAAACGGCCGCTTGACCATCAACGGTCGCCCGGGCTCCAAGCGGCCGGCGATGCTGTAGAGCCGTGTGGTCTCCAACGCCTCCTCCAGGGATAGAGGAGGAAGGATATCGGCCAGACTGCGCGCCAGCAGGCTCTTGCCGGCGCCCGGCGGTCCGCACATGAGCACGTTGTGGCCACCGGCAGCAGCGATCTCGAGTGCCCGTTTTGCCTTGAACTGACCTCGAATCTCCTCCAGATCAACCCTCGGCGAGCCGGCTTGCCGTGCGGCGAGATACGCTTCGGCATCCACTGTGTGAGGCACTACGTCCTTCGTGCCAGCCAGGATCGATGCCGCATCCCTCAGACTCGATACCGGGTAGACGGGGAGGCTTCCAACCAACGCCGCCTCGTCTCCGTTCTCCTCGGGAACCACCACCCCTCGCAAGTTCGAAGCGCCGGCCAGCGAGGACAGGGCCAACACACCACGCACCGGTCGAACGGAGCCGTCCAATCCCAATTCACCGGTGAACAGCAGATCGTCCTTCACCGCATCGATCTGCCCGGAGGCAACGAGAATCGACAACGCCACCGGAAGATCGAACCCAACGCCCGCCTTGCGCACATCCGCGGGAGCCAGGTTGGCGGTGATCCGACGGGCGGGAAACGAGTAGCCGGCATTCTTCAGAGCGCTTCGTATCCGCTCTCGGCTCTCCGAAACCTCCTTGTCGGGCAACCCGACCATCTGGAACGCGGGAAGGCCTCCCGCCACGTCACACTGGGCTTCCACGAGCTGCGCCTCCACGCCGGTGATCGCGCCACTGTACAGTCGTGTGTACATCGGCTACGAGTCCTCCCGGAATGCATCCTTGATGATCCGGACGCCGCTCGGCCCGATGGCAACCAGGTCGAAACGGGCTGGCAGTTCGGTTTCCGTGTCCGCGATGAACTGCTTGGCCGCCGCTACGATCCGTTTCTGCTTCCACCGCGCCAGGGCACCTTCCGGCCCGCCGTAGTCCTCTCTGGATCGCACTTTGACCTCCACGAATGCGAGCGTGTCGCCATCCCGCGCGATCACATCGATCTCGCCGAACCGCGTCCTCCAGTTGCGGGTGACGATCAGATACCCTGCATCCCGCAACACGTCACACGCTTGCCGCTCTCCCGCTGCACCGCGCTCGGTTGGTTTCATAGGTCTTTTCCTTGCTTATCATATACGCCAGATACGGCTAGACTCAAGCCCACAAGAGACACGGCTTTCGCGATTGCGGCACCAGCGGGGCTGAGGTATACTTCGTGCAAGCAAACAAGGCCATGAGGAAGCTATGGGAATCATCTTGACCAACATCCGCCCAATCAGCGGCGGATCAGCGTTTTCGGATGCTGTGAACCTTCGCATCGAAGGCGACCATATCCACACCGTATCACCCGACCCGATTCCTCCTCAGCCTGGAGACGAGATCGTCGATGGCCGCGGCCGCTTCGCTTTCCCTGGCTTCATCAACATGCACACGCACCTGCCGATGGTCCTTTTTCGCGGCCTAGCCGACGACGTGCCACTCAACGTATGGCTGACCGAGCACATCTGGCCGCACGAAGCTCGCCTCACACCGGATGACATCTACTGGTGTTCTCTCTTGGCCATGGCGGAGCTCATCCGCGGTGGAACGATTGGGTTCGTCGACATGTACATGAGCATCGACCGGATGGCTTATGCCACTCGTGAGTCCGGACTTCGAGGCATGCTCTCCTACGGGATCATCGCCGATCGGATGGATGAGAAGGGACACTCGGAACTCGCTGTCGCCGAGCAATCAGTCCGTGCCTGTCGCGAAGAGGGTTCCAGCCTTGTGATGGGCGCCCTTGGCCCCCATGCCGTGTATACTTGCGCGGAGGACGTCATACGCGAGTCTGTTGCACTGGCTGAGTCACTCGACGTCCCGATGCATGTGCACGTCTCCGAGACCCGAGATGAAGCCACGTCTTGGAGAGAGAAGACCGGAGAGTCGCCGGTGGAGACGCTGGCGAGGTGTGGTGTTTTCGGCCGTCCGACGGTCGCGGCGCACTGCGTTCATGTGGATGAGAAGGACATAGAGATACTTGCGAAGCACGGCGTGACGGTGGCTCACTGTCCAAAGAGCAATGGCAAGCTGGGGAGCGGTATTGCGCCGATCGCGCAGATGAAACAAGCCGGCGTCGATGTGTCCATCGGAACGGATGGCGCGGCATCGAACAACCGGCTGGATATGTTCGAGGAGATGAGACACGCCTGCTTCTTCCAGCGGGCGCGACAAGAGGATCCGATGTTGCTTGCGGCGGCTGATGTCCTCGCCATGGCAACGGAGAACGGGAGGAAGGTATTCGGGCTATCGAGCAGTGTGCTCGACGTAGGTGCCGAAGCCGATGTGGTGCTGGTCGATTCGGAATCGGCACATCTTTCGCCGCCACACAATGGCGTCTCTTCGCTCGTCTACTCGGCGAGCACAGCGGACATCACTGACGTCATCGTGGCCGGACGATTCCTGTTGCGAAACCGAGAGCTCCTCACGATTGACGAGGAGAAAGCCAAAGCAGAAGCGGAGCGAGCGCTCCGCAGGTAGACCATTGTTCCCTCACCTCGGCGAGCGGGGAACTCCCTCGCTGGGATGCAGGAAAAGGAGACAACATGGGACTTAGCCCAGACCGAAAAGCAGAACTCGTCAAGGAATTCGGACAAGGACAAACCGACACCGGGTCGGCCCCGGTTCAGATCGCCCTGTTGACGGAGCGGATCTCCGAACTGACAGAGCATCTCAATCTGCACAAGAAAGACTTCAGCTCGCAGCGAGGGCTGCGCAAGATGGTCGGCCAGCGGCGTCGACTGCTGAAGTATGTCAAACGTCACGATCTCGCCGGGTACAGGGCGCTGATCGAGCGACTGGGAATCAGAGGAGTCTAGACCTTTCATGCATATTCGTGAGAGCATCCAATTCAATGGCAAAGAGCTTGCGCTGGAGACCGGGCGGTTGGCCCGTCAGGCAAGCGGTGCGGTCCTCGCAACCCATGGGGATACGCACGTGCTGGTCACCGTAGTGACCGCACAACCCCGTAATGATATCGGGTATTTCCCCCTTCGGGTCGACTATGAAGAGCGATTCTACGCCAGCGGAAAGATCCCTGGTGGATTCTTCAAGCGCGAGGGACGGCCGAGTGACGTCGCCGTTCTCAGCGGCCGGATGATCGATCGGCCGATTCGCCCGCTCTTCCCCAAGGGGTACAACGACGAAGTCCAAATCGTCGCCACGGTGCTGTCGGTAGAGCCTGAGTGTTCGCCGAACGCTCTGGCGATTCTCGGAGCCTCTGCGGCGCTGTCGATCTCGGACGCCCCGTTCCAGGGTCCGATCGCCGGCGTCAAGATCGGCATCGTCGACGGACAACCGATCATCGATCCCTCCATGGAAACGCAGGAGGAAACCGGCGTTGAGATCACCGTTGCCGGGACCCGCAACACCGTCACTATGGTGGAAGGGATGATGAGCGAGCTTTCCGAGGAGACCGTCGTTCAGACAATCGGATTCGCCCATGATGCGATCCGTGAACTGATCGCGCTCCAGGATCGCTTCGTGGCCAAGGTTCAGCCGACCAAGCGGGAATTCGTCGAGACGCCGGATATCGATCCGGAGATCGTCTCCCAGGTCCGTTCGGTCATCTGGCACGAGTTCCCGGCCATCCATGCCCTGCAGTCGAAGGCCGACCGTGGCGCGTTCCACGAACGTCTGCGCGAAGCCGCCATCGAGCAACTTGTCCCGGCCGGCACGCCGGAAGACGAGGCCGAGGAGCAACAGCAGGTCATCGGCAAGGCGTGCGAGAAGCTTGTCAAGGAGTACATGCGGGAGCAGGTCCTCCAGAACGGACGGCGTCTCGACGGAAGGACGCCTGAACAGGTCCGTCCGATCGCCTGCATGACCGGCGTGCTGCCGCGCGCTCACGGGTCCTCGGTGTTCCAGCGCGGCGAAACGCAGAGCCTCGGGATCATCACGCTCGGCGCGACCCGCTCCGACGAGCAGATCATCGATCAGATGATGTTTGACGGTCGGAAGCGCTTCATGCTGCACTACAACTTCCCGCCGTACTCGGTCGGCGAAGTCGGCCGCATCGGCTCGCCGAGCCGCCGGTCGATCGGCCACGGCTACCTGGCGGAGAACTCCCTGAAGAGCGTCATGCCGGCTCAGGAAGACTTCCCCTACGTCGTCCGCATGGTCAGTGAGATTCTCGAGTCGA
>Ga0180436_10004599_pt1 | contig 12348 bp, 10 predicted proteins | sample SS_ome_2_FD_132434 | JGI IMG/M metagenome (GOLD analysis project Ga0180436, IMG submission 132434) | Hypersaline lake sediment archaeal communities from the Salton Sea, California, USA - SS_3_S_2 metaG | ecosystem: Environmental > Aquatic > Non-marine Saline and Alkaline > Hypersaline >...
CGAGCAACGATTGGAAAGCTTTCCACGAAACGCGTGAGTAGGCTTGTCGTATCGAACCGATCAAGGAGGAAGCATGAAGTTCACAGCTGAAGTCAAAGAACTGCCGGAACACAACGTCGCCTACATTCGTCACATCGGACCCTACAAAGAGATGGGGAAGACCTTTCAGAAGATCTTCGGATGGGCGGGACCTAAAGGACTGATTCAGTTCCCCAAGACCCAGAACATGACCGTGTACTACGACAATCCGGAAGAGGTGGCAGAAGCTGAGCTGAAGTCCGATGTCTGCCTCACGGTGCCTGAAGGCACTCCTGTGGACGGTGAAGTCAAGACGATGAAGATCCCTGGCGGGAAGTTCGCGGTCGCACACGTCGAGATCGACCCCTCGGAGTACGGCGAAGCCTGGGACAAGCTGCTGGGTGAGTGGATGCCGGAGCAAGGGTTGGAGTTTGATCCTGAGCGGAAGTGCTACGAGTGGTACATGAACGATCCGGATCAGCATCCAGAGAAGAAGCACATCGTGGACATCTGCGAACCGATCAAGTAACAAGCACTGCGTGACTCTATATGGTGCGGGGCGAGCCTATGACTCGCCCCGTTTCTGTTTGAGCCCTGCGTTCTTGCTGCGTATCATTCAAGGGTAGCACACGACTCAGCACGGGTTAGAAGCCTGTTCCCTCTTCTCTCCTCTGTAAGGAGGATCCATGCAATACCGCACGTTCGGCAAGCTGGAATGGAAGCCTTCTGCACTCGGATTTGGTGCGATGCGCCTTCCGACAATCTCTGAGAAAAGCCCTGGCCGCAGTACACATCAGATGGACGATATCGATGAACCTCAAGCCATTGAGCTGATACGTCGAGCCATTGATCTTGGCATCAACTACGTGGATACCGCCCGCCCCTACCACCAAGGAGAAAGCGAACGAGTGGTTGGCCAAGCCCTGCAAGGGGGGTACCGCAACAAGGTCAAGCTTGCGACCAAGCTCTCGGTGAGTCCCAAGTGGATTCGAAGTGCAGATGACTTCGATCCCTTTCTAGACGATCAACTCAAGCGATTGCAGACCGACCACATCGACTTCTACCTGTTGCATGCGCTGCAGAAGACACGATGGCCTGCACTACGAGAGATGGGAGTGCTTGACTGGGCGGAACGAGCAATCGCGGATGGGCGTATCGGCCAGCTCGGATTCTCGTTTCACGACGAGTATCCTGTTTTTGAGGAGATCGTGGACGCCTACGATTGGACCTTCTGCCAGATTCTCTACAACTACATGGATACCGAGTTTCAGGCTGGGACCAAGGGGTTGAATTACGCGGCATCCAAGGGTCTCGCAGTCTCGGTGATGGAGCCCCTACGTGGCGGACAGCTAGCTCGGACGCCGCCGGAATCGGTTGCTCGTATCTGGGACGGCGCAGCAGAACAGAGAACGCCTGTGGACTGGGCCCTTCGCTGGCTCTGGCATCAGCCAGAGGTCTCAATCGTGTTATCCGGCATGTCCTCGCTCGAGCAGGTCGAACAGAACGTGCGCAGCGCCTCGGAAGCCAGCGTCGACTGCCTATCTGCGGAGGCATGGAAGCGATTCGACGACGTCCGAGAAGCCTTCCGTGCGCTTTCCCCCATCCCGTGTACGGATTGCAAGTACTGCCAGCCCTGTCCGCAAGACATCCCAATCCCAGATGTGTTTGCGCTCTACAATGAGAAGGTGATGTATGGTGAAGACGGACAGGGTTTCACCGCCTTCTCGGACTACGGTGCATCACGCTTGCTGGAGAAGGAGTGCGTTGCCTGCGGGCAATGCGAGGCAGCGTGTCCGCAGCAGATCAAGATCATTGACCGCCTCCGTGTGGCGCGGGCTTACCTTCAGGGAGAGGCCGCTTGAAAGGTCTCAGCGTTCCGAGGGAAGATCGAACGAAGGACGAGAGGAGTCCCATGCAATACCGAAGCTTCGGCAAGTTGGATTGGAAGCCGTCAGCCCTTGGGTTCGGAGCCATGCGGCTACCGACCACAGACAAGGATCCTGCGAATATCGATGAAGAGCATGCAACGAAGATGATCCGCACTGCGATTGACGCAGGCGTCAACTACGTGGACACCGCGTGGCCGTATCACAAGGAGCAGTCAGAGCCACTCGTGGGACGCGCCCTACAGGATGGCTATCGAGATAAGGTGAAACTGGCAACGAAAATGCCGTCGTGGCTGATCAAAGAGCCCGCAGACTTCGACAAGCACTTGGACATTCAACTCGAACGCTTGCAGACCGATCGTATCGACTTCTACCTGCTGCACGCGTTGAACAAGACCTACTGGCCCAACCTGCGGGACCTGGGCGTCTTCGAGTGGGCGGAGAAGGCCGTTGCTGCTGGGCGCATTGGGCATCTTGGATTCTCGTTCCACGATGAGCTCGCGCTGTTCAAAGAGATCGTTGACGCGTATGACTGGACGTTCTGCCAGATCATGTACAACTATATGGACACTCGATTCCAGGCAGGCGAGGAAGGACTGAAGTATGCGGCAGCGCGGGACCTTGCGGTCGTTGTCATGGAACCGCTTCGCGGTGGATCTCTGACCCAGGCTGCACCGCAAGCTGTGGCCGATCTCTGGGCCAGTTCTCCGGTACAGCGGTCCCAGGCGGATTGGGCATTGCAGTGGCTGTGGAATCAGCCTGAGGTCTCACTGCTGCTCTCTGGCATGTCTGAGCTCAAACATGTCCAGGAGAACTTGGAGAGTGCCTCAAACTCCGGGATTGGAACCCTCACACCTGAGGAGGTCAATCTGGTGGAGCGGGTCAGCGAGGCCTATCGCACCCTTTGCCCCATCCCCTGTACGGATTGCAAGTATTGCATGCCTTGCCCAAGCGGTGTCAACATCCCGCGCATCTTCTCCATCTACAACGACTACAAGATGTATGGCGACGAAGCCATGGCCAAGCAGCGATACAATCAGTTCATGAGTGCTGAGAATCGGGCTGACAACTGCGTTGAGTGCGGCAAATGCGAAGCCGCGTGCCCACAGCAGATCGAGATTATCGATTGGCTGAAGAAGGTGCATGAGTTCTTGCACGTGCCAGCAACCTCATGACAAACAAGCGCTTCGAAGACATCGACCCGCTGGAGGAGAAGCTTCGGGGCGCACGATCCAAAGAAGAAGAGGAGCTCACCGTTGAGGAGGAGCTCCTCTCTCAGATTGATCCCTTGATCGAGGACCACCTTGTTGACGAGGTGGTGCGTCCGATCAAGAGCGGCAAAGAAGCAGTCGTCTACTGCTGCCGAGCCAATGAGTCTCTCGGTGGAGGCCTGCTGGCCGCAAAGATCTACCGTCCCGTCGAACGTCGTAGCTTCAAGCAGGACGGGATCTACCAGCAAGGCCGCGAGCGTGGCGCGAGGCCTGATGCGCGTACGCTACGTGCGCTTGGCAAGAAGTCCCAAAGGGGTCGGCTGCACAAGTTCAACGCATGGATCAACCACGAGTTGCGTACCCTTACGGTGCTCTACGAGGCTGGGTGTGATGTGCCTGAACCTATTCATCGACAGGGTCCGGTCATCCTTATGGAGTACTTTGGCGACGAGGAACATCCCGCGCCTGTGCTGCTGAATGTCGAGTTGACGGCAGAAGAGGCGCGCTTCCACTATCAGCGTCTGATGGCCAACATCGAAGACTTCCTGGTCAACCATCGCGTGCATGCAGATCTGTCCGCCTACAACATGCTGTACTGGAAGGATCGCATCACCATCATCGACTTTCCACAGTCTGTCGACCCACGGTACAACGACGATGCATTTGACCTGCTAGTCCGCGATCTCAAGAACGTGAATACGTACTTTGAGGCGCATGAGCTTGAGCTCGTGGATCCTCTTGCACATGGACTGAAGTTGTGGCGAGAGCACGTAGATCCCATGCGCTAGCGGTTCAGCAGCTTAGCAGATGCATCAAGTGAAGGCAGACACTACTTGGATTCCGGCAAGCGGACGATCTCCACAAACTCCGGTCGCATAATCATCCATTGAGTCCCCGCGTACTCCATATGTGAGAGGAGCTTGGGTAACGGAACGAACGCAAGCGTGTAGTCCTCTGGCATCGGCTGTCCCAGTGCAATCCACCTTTCCAGAAGGGCGGAGACCCTTGCCTTGAGCCCCTCGAGACTCGCGGTGGATGCTCCTGAATAGCCACGCATTTCTGAGTCCATCAACAGCACGCGCGCACCGGTGCCTGGATCGGCCAGTCCGTATCCCATGCCGTTGAAGTGGAGTTCTCTGCAGTTCAGCGCGAGGAAGAACTGAAACGCTTTGTGCAAGGGGCCCTGAAACGCGGAAGTCGGCTGCTCCTGCGCAGGCGCAAACGGATCTGGGAGATCTCGACACCAATCCGCCTCCATCGGTGTCGGCGGCACAAGGAAACTGCTCCAAGGGTCCTGCCACGATAGCTCTCCCTGAATGGGCATGAATCCTGCATGGCTCACGATGGATCCGATGGCACAGTCAGGATTGTTGGCGTCGCGCTTCGCGCGAACGATGGGATCCAGGAACCCATGACGAAGAGGCAGGACGAGAATGCCATCATCCGTTAGTTGCTCAAGCCAGTGATGTGATAGATCGGAACACCCGACAGTCGCCTCAATGCGATCAAAGGGAGCGGCTTCCGGATACCCCTGATAGCCGTCTCCTGTGATCAGATGCAGACCTGTATAGCCCTCCTCGGACAGATACTGGGACGCCTTCTCCGCGACTTGAGACTGCAGCTCAATTGACGAGACCTGTCCCTCAGATCCGACGATTTCCGCGAGCAGTGCAGCGTTGTAGCCCGTTCCGGTCCCAATCTCCAAGACCCGATGTCCCGGACGAAGATCCAAGCACTCCAACATCGCTGCAACGACCGTTGGCTGGGATGTCGAACTCGTTGGAAACACACCATCTAGCTGGGTGACCAGCGGTTGATCCGAGTAGATCTCGTGAAGCGCTTGATCAGAGGGACTGTTACGGTCGTGTGGGATGAAGGTATAGGTTGCCGCTGAGTTAACGGCTTGAACCTTGTACCAACCCTCAAGAAAGCGGTGTCTACGGACAACGCCAAATGCACGCAGCAGCTCCGGCGATTGGAGATAGCCTTGGGCGGTCAGCAGATCTGTGAAAGCTTCTGGTACACGCCTTCTTGCGTCCATTGCACATCCTATGGTCGAATCAGCGACGTTGTCCAACACGGATTCGCAACCCGTATGACCCTCTACTGTGGGGTGAACCGCGCCCGGCTCGTGGACAACCCCAGTTCCTCATGATCTCTGAGACCTCCAGTAGATGATTCAGTCATATCAATACGAACTCCATTTGTCAAATCGGAAGTGAATAGGTTCCGGCGCGTAGTCCTAGGGTCAAAGTACAGATCGTAGAGCGGGAGCGCAGATGGACAGGGGTTCGTCACGATCGTAGTGCTGACAAACTCCAACGTTCTCGCTGCAGAGAGTACGCGAGGCGTGTCTCTACTCGTAGCGAATCCGAGGGTCTAGTACGACCAGCAGGAGGTCGGCGATGAGATTGCCCACGATGAGGAAGCTGCAGTAGAAGAGCAGGGCAGCGGTGATCACATGTTGATCCTGTCGTCGAATGGCGTCCACAAAGAACGTGCTTCCGAACTCTGGATAGCCGAGGATGCGGCCTGCGATGATGGTGCCTGTGAGCAAGGTAGGAAGCATGATGCCAAACAGGCTGATCAAAGGGTTCAACGCATTTCGGAACGCGTGGTTCAAGACAACTTTCAGCTCTGAGACGCCTTTGCTCCGTGCGGTTTGCAAGTACAAGGAAGGCAGGACATCCTGCAGTTCAAGCTTCATGTACCGCGTGACATTGGCAAGCATCGGCGCGGCAGCAATCAGCACGATGGGGATGAGATGCACGGCATAACTCCCGAGCTTCGTTGCCGACATCGGGGCATGGATCAGCTTGTAGTCGACAGGTCCCCATACGCCGGCGTTGATGATTAGGGGGTTGATCCACTTGTACATGATGTAGAAGAAGAGCCAGCCAAGCGTGAAGGGTGGGAATGAGATGCCGACATACACCGTCCCGGTGATGAGAATATCCTCCCACTTGCGATTCCGGAGTGCCGCGATGATGCCAAGGGGGATTCCGAATAACCAGGCAATGAACATGCCCAGACCAGTAATGATCAACGTCCAATGCAGCCCAGAGCTTGGGGAGAAGAGAATCCTTGTGACGCTCGCACCTGCAAACGAAGTTCCGAAATCGAATCTTGTTACAACACCCTGCAGCCAGATGAAGAACTGCACAATGAACGGCTTGTCGATGCCTGCTTGAATGCGAAGTGCACGATGCACGGCCTGAGGATTCTGGCCCGCCAGTGCAGCACCAATCAGAGACGGCGTGAAGAAATCTCCTGGATAGATACTCACCAACGCGAACGAGATAAACGCCACGATGATAAATACCGGGATCACGTACAGGATGCGCTTGATGACGTATCGCAGCAAAGAACGTCACCTCCGGTGCGGGGTGACTTCATCATAGAACAATGCCTAGCTGAGGACAACAGATCGTCCCTCGCCCTGTTTCAAGGCGCTTTGCCTGGCCCAAGCTCGCCGAACTTGCGATCGTGTCTAGTCGTACCGAATGCGTGGATCCAACACCGCAAGCATGAGGTCAGCAAGCAGGTTCCCAACGATTAGGAAGCTGCAGTAGAAGAGCAAGCACGCCGTAATCACGGGCTGGTTCTGTCTGGCGATCCCGTCAATGAAGAACATCCCAAACTCCGGATACCCGAGCAGCCGAGAGGCGATCAATGAGCCCGTCAGCAGCGAAGGGAGCATGATCCCGAACAGGCTGATCAACGGGTTCAGCGCATTGCGGGTTGCGTGCTTCCAAACAACCCGCCACTCCGGAACTCCTTTGGCCCGGGCCGTCTTCAGATAGAGAGATGGGAGAACGTCCTGCAGGTTGAGCTTCATATATCGGACGATGCTGGCGAACAGTGGTGCTGCAGTGATGAGCACAATCGGAATCAGGTGGACCGCATAGCTGCCAAGCTTTGTCGCGGACATCGGGGCGTTGATGAGCTTGTAGTCCACTGGGCCCCAGACACCGCCGTTGATGATCAGGGGGTTGATCCACTTGTACATGATGTAGAAGAACATCCAGGCAAGCGCAAACGGTGGCGCCGAGATCCCGAGATAGGTGAACAGCGAGATGCTAAAGTCAGAGAGCTTCTTGTGGCGCAATGCCGCGATGATTCCAAGCGGGATGCCGAACAGCCAGGACACGAACAGGGCAAGCCCAGTGATCAACAACGTCCAGTACAAACCACTACTTGGTGAAAACAGCACGCGTGAGAGCGGGGCCCCGCTGAGTGAGACACCGAAGTTCCCGTAGAACACCACGTTTCTCAGCCAGACGAGAAACTGCACAAAGAACGATTTGTCGATTCCGGCCTGAATCTGCGCTGCGCGATGCCAGGCATGCGGATCTTGTCCGCTGTAAGCAGCCCCCATCATCCCCGCGGTGAAGAAATCTCCTGGATAGATGCTCACGAGTGCAAACGAGAGAAACGCGACAAGAATGAATACAGGTACAACAGCGAGAACGCGTTTGATGATGTAGCGGACCAAGACAGGCTCACCTCCGATGCGGGAATTCCACTCTACATCTATCCGGAAAGCGAGGCAACGAGCAGCGAGTTCTCGACTGCATGAAAACCCTGTCCCAAACAGATCCTTAGGGGGAACGTCTTTTTGCTGTTAGCGCGGTGGAGAGAGAGGCAACTTCCCAGATTCGTTGAATGTCGCCTTCTTCCAGTCCCCAGGGATCGATCCCTAGCGCCAACGTGCCACCGGTGACTGCAGTCTCTGCAAACGCATGCGGCTGGCCATCGATCTCCCAAATCGTTCTGCCTGGATACGCTTCGATGAAGCAGTCGGCCACTGGAACAAAGACTGCGACATGATCCGCGACCTGGTCGCCATCGGTGTCCACCATCGCGAGGCATGCTCGGTATCCAAGCGCTCGAATCAGGCTCGCATAGAGAATCGAGGAATCCTCGCAATCACCGATCCCGTCCACGAGCGTCTCCATCGGGAATCTCGGGAAATCCCACAGCCCTGGATCGGCGGTGTATTGCACGATCGTTTGCACAAAGATGAGCATCTGCTCAACCGTGGATTGGTAGGTCGACAGGGTCAGTTCATCAGCCAGCGTTTGCATGAGGGCATCGTCATTGGGGTCCAGGACATAGGCATCATACTCACGATACGGCGGCACACCTCGTGGAATGGCACGGTACTCGTCGAGGAGCTGGGATGGGAACTCGAACGTCAGAGAGTGCGCACGCCCTGCGAATGCCCAGTTGTAGGTTCGCGTGATGGTCTCCACTTCCACTGGAGCAGGCGCTTGTCCCGCTTCGTGGACCTGTATACGCAGCTCGACGCTTTGCTGCAGTCCTGAATCGTCGGTCACTGTCAGTTGGACTCGGTAGCTCCCAGGTTGCGCGTAGCTGTGTGCTGTTGAATCTCCGCCGCTTGTCTCTCCGTCTCCGAACTCCCAGGCGTACGCTACGATCACACCGTCCTGATCGAACGAATCAGTGGCATCAAACCGTACGATTGTGCCAACCTCTGCCTCCTCAGCAGATGCCGAGATCACAGGTTGGGGAGCCAGATCACCCACTCGTACTTCGAGCAACTGCTCTACCCGACAGGCTGAACCTGTGGCATCAATCACGAGGAGCGAGACCGTGTAGCTGCCGGGCTCAGTGTAGGCGTACGAGGTCACCTCGCTGGACGCAGTCGCCCCGTCTCCGAAATCCCAGGCATAGGAAACGATCGGATCATCGGCGTCATAGGATCCCGATGCATCGAACTGGATGACTTCGTGTGTGACTGCAGGACTCGGTTCGATTGCCGCGACCGCTACCGGCGGGCGATTGGGTTCTGAGACGTCAATGTCCAGCTTTGAAGTTGCGGAGGCCCCATGATTGTCCACCACGGTAAGTGTAACCGTGTAGCTGCCGGGAACGGGAAAGGCGTGTTCGGGACGAATCTGTGTTGCTGTTGTCCCGTCCCCGAATGCCCACTCGTACCGCACAATCGCGCCATCTGGATCGTCCGAAGCTCCTGCATCCAGTGTGATGAAGAGCGGTGCAGGACCGGCCGTGCTGCTCGCCTGAATCGATGCAACAGGTGATAGATTGGCGAAGAGCATACAGCCTGTCAGCAGGGAGCAGATCCACGCAGTAAGAAGCAGCAAGAGGAGGGTCCGACGCACGCGGGGCGTCCATGCGCAACAGGCTTTCAGGACGATGTCAGGCATACGTCAATGCTCGCCATCTGAGCACTCGCGTTCCAGGGCAATGCCCAGATGCAGGAACGACGTCTTTCACTTCGAGATCTGACAGGTGACCGCTAGAGAATCGAGTCGCGTGATCTTGCCACTCTCTCGCTACAGCATGGATCGCAAGGCGGGTAGAAAACGGTTGCACCCCTGAACGAGGTGTTTAGAAAGGTGCTTGTCGAGCGGCAGCCAGCAGAACTCGTAGAGGAAGCCATGATCCTCGTCCTGACTGCAGACACGATGTGCAAACCGGTCCGGAATGGGATCCGTTGCGCGCAGATGGAAGAAGTGTTGCTCCTCGTCCTTCCACTGCGTTGTTCCAAGGGACTCGGGCTGTGCTGTAGTGCGAATCCCGGACTCCTCCTGAAGCTCTCTTGCAACCGCAGCTTCAAGCGTTTCTCTTGGCTCCACTGAACCTTTCGGTACCTCGTATCCTGGCTCGTCGTGGCTGTGGAGCACCAACAACTCCGGTCCCGTGTCACTCTCTCGTGTGAGGTAGATGAAGACCTTCTGACGTTGCATGGCACGATTCTCCGCGATCCCCGAAGGCGTTCAACCCGCGCGCTTGTTCTCGTACATCTGCTCATCTGCTTGGGCAAGTGCGGCTTCGACAGAAGAGCCAGATCCTGGGTGCCATTCAGCGGTTCCAATCGAGATGCTGATCGGAATCGAAGCATTGCCTGCGATCACCCGGGTGCCAGCGACGGTGGTTCGAATCCGTTCGGCGACTTCTACAGATTCCTCATCGGTCTCTGTTAGCACGATAAGGAACTCATCCCCACCATAGCGCACGATGAAGTCCGTCCCGCGCACGGTGTCACGCAGGATCTTGGAGATGGCCTGTAGCACCATGTCACCTGCTTGATGTCCGAAGTAGTCGTTGATGTGCTTGAACTTGTCGACATCGACCATCAGCAGGCCGAGTGGGTGGTCGTACCGCTTGGCTCTGCGGACCTCGCCTTCAATGACTTCATTGAAGTGTCTACGATTGAAGACGCCGGTCAGTGGATCCCTGGTCGCCTGATCCTTGAGCTTCTGCTCCAGGCGAAGACGGGCAATCGCCTCGGTGGTGTGACCGAGCAGAATTCTGAGGAACTTTACATCCGCGTCCTCGAAGGCGTGAGGTACTGGAGATGCGGCCTGAAACACGCCATATTCCCGGATCGGTTGTGTGACGAGGCACTTTATTGAGTCGTCAGATACTTCTGCAAGCGCATCTGATGGAGGTGGGTCGAGGATCGTTCCAAGCTGGGATTGCAGAGCTGCCCCAGCAACACCCGCTTGCTCGATGGGGCAGGTTCGATTCCGAGCGGATGGGGTTCCGGACGAGAGCGCTTTGGCTACCAGCATGCCATCTTCTACCGCGTCGATCGCGCAGCGCGGGAATCCCAGAACCTGTTCCGCGGAATCAATCGTGATCTCGTACACCTCGTCCTCGGTCTTGGCCTTCTCCAGCTTTTCGGCAGCCTCGTGAAGAAGCTCAACCTTGGTGTGGGCTTCACTTAGGGCACGCTCGGCCTCTTTGCGGTCCGTGATATCCCGGTAGATGCCGTAGTTGCCGACTTGCACTCCATCGACTGCAATTGGCTGGGCAAGGATGGAAACATCGATCAGCTCTCCGTCCTTGCGTCGTCGTCTTGATTCGAGAGCAGTAAGCTTGCCACGCTTGACGCTGTCCGTGATGTCAAGCGCCTCTTGTCGCTCAGCTTGCCCCCTCGGCGTAATGAGCTCGTCTAGGTCTTCAGAGAGGGCTTCCTCATTCGTATAGCCAAACAGATTGGAGAATTCGGCGTTAGTCCGAAGGATCTTCATGTCTGCATCGCAGAGCACGACGGCCTCCGGCGCACCACTGAACAGCTGCTCAAAGAGCGCTTTCTCTCGCTCCAGCGCACGTTCCATTTGCTTGCGTTCTGTGATGTCACGGTAGATGCCGTAGACACCGATCTGCTGCTCATTGACGCGGATGGGATGGCCGAGTACCGAGACTTCGACCGGAGTTCCATCCCTGCGAAACCTCTGGGTTTCTGCAGACACGGTCTCCCCAGTTGCGACATCTTGTGTCAGGCTCTTGGCCTCTGCTTGCACCGCTTGAGACGGGTTGGTGAGCAGGCGATCGATGTTCTTCCCAATCACAGTGTCGATTGGGTGGCCGAACAACCTGGCGAACTCCGCATTCGCACGGAGAATCGTACTGCTTGCATCGCAGAGCACGACAGCTTCAGGTGCAACATCGAAGAGCTGCTCGAACAACGCTTTCTCTCGAACCAGCGCTTCCTCCGTACTCTTGCGATCAGAGATGTCTTGGGCCGATCCCTCGTAGTATTTGACTCGTCCGGATTCGTCGCGAACCGCCCGGGTCGATTCCTCGATCCAGATGGGTGTGCCGTCGTAGCGCTTCCACTGCGTCTCATGACCGCGAATCGTGCCTTCACGCTCGATGTGTTCGCACCAAGCTCTTCGAGCCTCTGCATCTGCGTACCCGGTCTCTACCTGGATCGCGAGCAGCGTCTCCCGATCTGGGTACCCGAGCATTTCCACCAGTGCGGGGTTCACGTCCATGATCCGGCCCTCGGGCGTGGTTCGATAAAGTCCGATCGGCAGGCTGTCAAACAGGCCGCGATAGCGACGCTCGCTCTGAATGAGGGCGAACTCGGATTGGGCGGTCTCGGTCATGTCCCGAGCAATGGTTTGGAGAACGCGATTCTCCCCAATCTCTAGCACTTGCGTCGTGGCCTGGACCCAGAACTGTGTGCCGTCCCGATGCATCGCCCGGTACGAGTGTAGTGGAACACTGCCGCCGCGCTGGAGCAATTCGTCCATGCGAGATTGCGCAGTTTCCCGATCCTCTGGATGGAGTAGCTCGATTGAGGAGCGGCCAAGGAGTTCTTCTTCGCTGTAGCCGTGTAGCTGACAGAAGGCGGAGTTGACTCGCAGGATCTGATCTGCGTCTTGGATGATGATCCCATCGACACTCTGCTCGAATAGCACATCGTAAAGACTCTCAGCCATAGCCATCCTTCC